>Ga0183095_10550_pt2 | contig 50287 bp, 47 predicted proteins | sample BioMet4_FD_130346 | JGI IMG/M metagenome (GOLD analysis project Ga0183095, IMG submission 130346) | Microbial communities from bioreactor (seeded with sewage sludge) at LBNL, California, USA - Biofuel metagenome 4 (v2) (version 3) | ecosystem: Engineered > Bioreactor > Anaerobic > Unclassified ...
CGGGGGTGTAGGCCAGAGACAGATCGTCCTTCGTCTCGACGGGAACGGTCGCCACAACCTCGATTTTGCCCTTCCACTGCTCGTGCAGGCGAAGGGATTCCTTTGCATAGTCCACTTGTTTACCTCCGCCGCTACCGCTGCACGCGGCCGCTGCCGTCGCCCATCATCAGCTTTTCCACGTCGGCTGCGCTGACCCGGTTGAAGTCTCCGATCACGGAATGCTTGAGGCAGCTGGCCGCCGTCGCGAACTCCAGCGCTTCCTGTCTGGTCTTGTAGCGGTTCAGGCCGTATAGCAGGCCGCCGGCAAAGCTGTCGCCGCCGCCCACGCGGTCTACGATGTCGCGGATCTCATATTTTTTGGAAAGATAGAAGCCGGTTCTGTCGTTCAGGCAGGCTGCCCAGCCGTTCCAATCCGCGCTGTGGGACTCCCGCAGCGTAATGGCAATCAGCTTCATATTAGGATAAGCGGCCAGGACCTTGTCGCCGAGCGCCTTATATTTTTCACTGTCCAGCTCGCCGGACTCCACATTCACGTCGGCTGAGATCTCCAAAGCTTTCTGCACGTCCTCTTCGTTGGCGATCGCCACATCCACGTATTTGGCCAGCTCGCGCATCACCTCGGAGGCTTTCTTTCCATATTTCCAGAGGTTCTTTCGATAGTTGAGGTCGCAGGAGACCGTAATGCCGCGCTTCTTCGCCTCGCGCACAGATTCAAGCGAGAGCTCCATCGCGGTCTCGGAGAGAGCCGGGGTAATGCCGGTAATGTGAAACCAGTTTACGCCCTGAAAAGCTGTTTCCCAGTCGATCGTCCCGGGCTTCGCCAGGGCAATCGCGGAATAGGCCCGGTCGTAGACGACCTTGCTCGGCAGCTGATTGGCGCCGGCCTCGAGATAATAGACGCCCATTCGGCCGGCTCCGCGGAGAATCCGGCCGGTTCCAACGCCAAACCGGCGCAGTTCTCTTACGCACTCGTCGCCCAGTGTGTTTTCCGGCAGAACGGTGAGATACTCCGCATTTTCGCCGAAGTTGGCCAGTGAAACAGCCACGTTTGCTTCGCCGCCGCCGAAGGTTGCCTCCAGCAGCGGGCTCTGGAACAGGCGTTCCTGGCCCGGGGCCTTGAGCCGGAGCATGATTTCTCCGAAAGTCAAATATTGCATGGCAGTCCCTCCTCAGCGCCGGACGAGATGCACGGCGAAGCCGCCCGTCTCGCCCGTCAGATAGGCCGCGCTCAGGCGGCCGTTCTTGCGCTTGAACGTCGATTCGTCGGCCGTAAAGCCCTTCTTCTCCAGATAGGCGACCGCGCGCTCCACCTGATTCGTATAGATAGCCAGGTGGCCCTTGCTGCCGAGATAGGGAGACTTCATGATTTCGATCCCGCTTGAGGCGAAAATGGAGCTGTTGCCCTCGCGGCAGTCAAAGCCAAACGCCTTTTCAAAGGTTTTGGCGGCCTCGGCGGCCGCAGCCGCGTTTTCGCTGTTGATGCCGATGTGCGCAACCGAGAAGCCCATCGCCGTGCGCACCGCCTCTTCGGACAGCGCTCTGATCTTTTCGTAGTTGCCCTCTGAAATATCCGCCTTGGCGCAAACCCAGCTTCCGCCGACCGCGTGGATAAAATCAGCCGCCAGATACTCGGAGAGATTATCTGCGTTAATTCCGCCGGTCGGCAGGAATTTGATGCCGGGGAAGGGGCCGGAAAGCGCTTTCATGCCCTTGAGTCCGCCGTAGATGTTGGCGGGGAAAAATTTCAGCACGCTCAGCCCGTACGTCATCGCCTCCATGATCTCCGTGGGCGTGACGCAGCCCGGCAGATACGGAATATGGCTGCGGACGGAATAATCCGCCATCTCTGCGTTGAATCCCGGCGACACGATAAACCGGGCGCCGCGGTCCAGGCAGCGCTTTTCATCGTCGAGCGTCAGCACGGTTCCGGCGCCGACGATCACATTTTTGCAGTTCAAAGCGACCTTTTCCATGGAATCCAGCGCCGCCGCCGTGCGCATGGTAATCTCCATGGCGTTGATCCCGCCGTCCGCCATCGCCTGCGCGGCGGGGACAGCATGCTCCGCGTCCTCGATCACCGCGACGGGCACGATGCCGGTGAGGCCCAGTTCTTCCATAAGTTCCATTGCCGTGCCTCCCGCGTCAGATCGCGCCGATGTCGGCGTAGGCCTGCTGCAGGGACGAACCGCCGATCAGTCTGTTTCGCACGTCATTTTCCTTCTCGATCGTCTGCAGCGCGCGGGTCAGGGCCTCTTCCGCGGCGTCCTTCGGAATGATGACGACGCCGTCAATGTCGCCGAAGATCAGGTCGCCCGGATTGATCGTCACGCCGTCGAGCGTGACGGGGATCTGGCACTCGTTGATCTCGCAGCGGCCCTTGGAGGTCTTGGGATTTCTGCCGCGGTAGAACAGCGGGAAGCCCATCTCGTGCAGCGCCTTGAGGTCGCGCGCATAGCCGTCGAGCAGGACGCCGGCGCCCTTTCTGCCCCTCACGGCCGTGGCAAACAGCTCGCCGAAGACCGCGCAGGTATAGTTCCCTCTCGTCACGAGCACATAGATCTCGTCCTCGCCCAGCTGGTCGACAACCTTGCACTGCGCGGTGAGCGGGTCGGGGGGCATGGAGTACACCTCGGTGCCGATGCTCGTAAACGCCGGCCCAAAAATAACGGTGCCGTCCTCGAGCGGCATGATGGCGTTGCTGAGCGCCTGATTGCGGTAGCCCATCTGATCGAGCACGTCGCACAGAATGCCGGAATAGAGTTTTTCCTTGAGTTCCTTCAGATTGTATTTCATGCCATTCGTTCCTTTCTCATTCAGCCAGATAGTCCTCGTAGCGGAGGCCCACATATTCTCCGATCTTTTTCAGCTCCTCCACCGTTTTGTCGTTGGCAGGGATGCCCGTCTTCTGTTTCTCGGCCATGGAGCGCATTTCTTTTTCACCGTGCGTCATCACATGGTCGTGCCCTTCGGCCGCCGGGCTCTCGCGCAGCTCCCGGAGCAGCTGCGACATCCTGTCGCGGATCTCGCGCTTGTCCCCGAACAGGCCGTAGTCGATCGCCATGAAGCCGAACGAGGTGTCTCCCATGCCGCCGTTCTGCACATGCGGCGAGGTGTGCCCGCCGGAGAGGATGCCGGTGAAAAGCTCCGCGATGATCCCGAGGCCGTAGCCCTTGTGCGACGCCGTGTCGGTGGAGTCCCCGCCGATCGGGAAAATGCCGCCGTATTTTTTGGCGTTGATGTTGTCGAGCACGCGCTGCGCATCCCTGCAGGAGCGGCCGTACTCGTCGGCAGCCCAGCCGTCCTTCAGCGCAAGACCGCGTTTATTGTAGATTTCAATTTTTCCGCGCGGCACGACCGTCGTCGCCGCGTCGAACCAGAAGTAGTAGGGATCGGCCGGCATGCATACCGCAAGCGGGCTCGTGCCCAGCATGGGCTGCTTGCCGAAGGTCGGAATCGCGATCGCCTCCGTATTGGTGGAGCTGAAGCCGATCAGCTCCTGGTCGGCCGCCATCCGGGCATAGTAGCCCGCGATTCCGTAGTGGTTGCAGCGGCGTACCGTGACGGCGCCGAAGCCGTGCTTTTTGGCCTTTGCGATCGCCATCTCCATCGCCATCGAGGCGGTCAGCTGTCCCATGGTCCTGTCGCCGTCGATCACCGCGGAGAGCGGCGTCTCAAACACGATCTCGGGCCTGGCCTGCGGATCGACCAGATGCCGGATGATCGAATTGTGATAGCGGATCATTCTCTGGATTCCATGCGACTCAATCCCGTACAGGTCGGCCGTGAGCACCACGTCCACGATTCTGCGGCTCTGCTCCGGCGTGAAGCCGTGCCGGACGTAGATCTGCTCGCAGTATCTTCTCGCTGCGTCGACCGGCAAATAATGATCGTTCAAAATATCCCTCCGTCCGCAGTTCTTTGCCGGAACTGCTTGTATTTTATACTCTCATTATAGGCCGCAGGGGAAAATGCTCCATCCAGTTTGCCGCGAAAACATTTCAGTTTAATTGGCAGTTTTCAGGTGAAATCGACGCCGCCGTTGACGTTGATCAGCTGCCCCGTCACGTAACTGCCGGCTCTGGTGGCCAGAAACAGCACCGCCCCGGCGAGGTCCGCGCCGGTGCCCAGCCTTTTAAGCGGAATCGGACCCAGCTCCCGTTCCCTGAGCGTCTCAAACGGCACGCCTGTTTCGGCAGACTCCTTTCGCAGATAGGCCCAGTGCATTTCCGAGTCGGCAAGTGCCGGGCAGATCGCGTTGACCGTGACGCCGTAGGGCGCCATCTCCATTGCGAACGCCTGCGTCAGCGTATGCACCGCGCCCTTTGAGGCGCCGTAGAGGGCAGAATTTGCATGCCCGACCTTTCCATACCAGGAGCCCGTGTTGACGATGGTGCCGCTGTGCTGCTTCATCATCTGCCGGCCGCCGTACTTGCAGCCCCAGACCATGCCCTTGAAATTGACGTTCAGGTGCCGGTCGATCTCCTCCTCCGTAACCTCCGTCACGGGCTTTTCCCCGCAGTTGATGCCGGCGTTGTTGCACAGGATATCGATCTGTCCGAACTGTTCCGCAGCCTCCTCGATGAGTCCGCGGACCTCCTCCTCCCGGGAGACGTCTACGATCCTTGCATAGCCCCGGACGCCGGGCGACTGCCGGTGAATTCTTTCCCACGCTTCCCGCACCTCCGGCGAACGGTCCGCCAGCACCACGTGCACGCCCTGCGCCGCCATGGCCTCTGCGCAGCCGAAGCCGATGCCCCTCGCCGCGCCTGTGACGACCGCCACTTTTCCGCTCACATTTCTGAATGTATCCTCCATTTGTATCCTTCCCTTCCGGTATAATTGCGCTGTCTTTATGCTTTACTTAGCATGGGCGTTTTTCGAATGTCAAGGAATTGTGCATTATCCCCAATCAAATTGATAGATTTTCCAATCAAAGTGAATGATTCCTTTCTTGCCCGAAAACGCCTGAAATTTCCGTATTTTTTCGCTGTGTAATCCTGTTGACTTTTCCTGCTGAATCGGTATAATTAAATTAAAGTTCTCGTTTCGTCCCATTTGTTTTTGTGCAGTTTGCCCAACCAGATTTTATGTGCCGCGCCGACGGAGGCAGTCATGAGTAACCGGGCGAAGACTATTTTTATCGTCATATTGCTCTGCGTTTTGGGCTGGTCCGTTTTCCGGCTGGCCGACGCCTCCCGGGGCGCCGCACAGACGCAGGCCGTCAGCAGCGCCGAGGACGACCGCGTGCGGGTCGCGCTTTCCCTCGGCGGTGATCTCACGCCCTGGGAGACGGATCTGATCGACGATTTATCCCAGTCCTGCGCCGCGCAGAATTTTGAGCTGGTCTACAATGACCCTGCCGAAGACACTGCTTCCTGGCAGCTGGAAGACATCCGCTCGCTTCTGGAACAGGATGTCCGCTACCTCATTCTCTGCCCGTCGGACAACAGCATGCTGGGCGAGGTCAAAACACTCGCCGATAGCAAGGGCGTCTCGATCATTCTGGTCGCCTCCGACCTCAAGCTGGCCGGAGAGTGCACCTCCATGATCTACATCAACGGCTATGCCGAAGGCGAGCTCTGCGCCAAAGCGCTGCTGAACACCTACGGAACGACTCGCGACTGCCATATCATCGAGATCTACGGTCCCGAGGGATCCCCCATCGCCGCTTCGCGCGATCAGGGTTTCCGCGCGGCCATCTCCGACTATCCAAATCTGCACATCATGAAAACCTGCTATGGCGGCTTCAGCCAGCTGACCGCAAAGAATGCGATTGAGGAACTCATCAGCGCAAATCCCAAGGGCACCTTCAACGCCGTGTTCGCCTGCGGCGACGAGGACGGGCTTGGCGCGCTGCAGGCCTTCAAGATCGCCGGCTACAACCCGGGCACCGACGTCTCCATCGTCTCCATCAGCGGAATTCAGGACACGAAGAAGGCCATCATAGCCGGGGAATATACGGCCACGGTCGAGAGCTCCCGCCATCTCGGCAGCGTTGCGATTGCGATCATCACGCGGCTGGAGGCCGGGGAGGACGTCAGCAAGCTGTTTGCGATGCCCTTCCGGCTCTGTACCGCAGACAACCTGTCGGCCTACGAGCCGACCCTTTACTGAAACCGGGAGCGCCGCCATGAAAAAGTTCCGGTACTTTGCCAACCGCTCCATCACGCAGAGGCTGTTTCTGTACTTTCTGCTGATTGCGCTTGTCCCTCTCATCATCGTACAGGGGATCACAACGACCGTAAACGAGCGTGCGCTCACCAAGGTCGTCCAGGGCTCGACCGAGGCCGAGGTCGGCTCCGCGCTCTCGAGCATGGAGCGTTCCTTCAGCAGCGTCATTTCCATCTGCGACAGCATCCAGAACGACGCGACCTTTCAAAAGCGCATGCGAACCAATTATGATTCCCTGGAGGCCCGATATTCCGAGGACCTCGCCGGCGATATGGATCTGGCCTCCACGATCGGCACGCACTCTGAAATCTACGGTCTATACCTGCTGGGCGCCAACCGGCTCTGCTGCAAGTCCAATACAAATTCCTTCATCAGCGACGATTTCCGAAACGACTATTGGTTCTCCGACACCATGGCGAAGCGCACCGCCTCCTGGACGAGCTTCCACGAGGAAAGCTATGTGGTCCGAACCTCCCACGAGCTGTTTATCAGCTACTGCTGCCCGTATGTGGACAAGGCGACCGGCCGGGTCAACGGCGTGATCGTCGTGGACATCGAGGAGGAGACGCTGACCTCGGCCATCAGCCAGAACATGCTGGAGGGCGGCTTCTTCCTGCTGCTCGACGGGAACAACGAGCCGCTCTATCAGACCAAAAACGACAGCGCTGCCAACGCGCTGCTTCCGCGTGTCATCGACAGCATCTCAGCTGCCGGCAGCACCCAGCCGGACGCGGCCACCGTGCTTGTGAACGATCAGTGTCTCATCGTCTTCCAGAAGTCCTCCATCACGGGCTGGAATCTGGTCGGCGTCATCCCGATGACCTCCCTCAACGCGGCGCAGGACGCCACGATCTGGCTGGCAGTCAGCGTCAGCGCCCTCTTCGCGCTGATCTCGCTGCTGCTCTCGTCGTACCTGTCCGATAAATTCACCTCCCCGATCCTCCACATCAAAACCGCCATGAAGGCCGTGGAGGAGGGAGATCTCTCCGTGTCGCTGATGCCGGTCGGTCAGGACGAGCTGGCGGACCTGACCCGCAGCTTCAACCGCATGGTGGGGCAGCTGCGGGAGCTTGTGAACTCCGTCTATGAAAAGCAGTCTCAGCTGCGAAAATCCGAATTCAAGGCATTGCAGGCGCAGATCAACCCGCATTTCCTTTATAACTGCCTCGATTCGATCGTCTGGCTTTTGCGTATGGAGCGGACGGACGACGCCATTCGGATGCTGCAGAATCTCACGACGCTGTTTCGCATCTCCCTGAGCAAGGGACGCGAGCTGATTCCTCTGCGCTCCGAGCTGCGTCATCTGACCAGCTATCTGGCCATCGAGTCCATGCGCTACAGCCGGAAATTCGACGCCTCGGTCGAGGCAGACGAATCTCTCCTGGACTACACCTCCCTGAAGCTCATGCTTCAGCCGCTTGTGGAGAACTGCATCTATCACAGCATTTCGCTGGAAAAGCCGTTCATCCATATCCGCATCCAGGTTCAGGACGACGGCGACCAGCTGCTTTTCCGCGTCTCGGACAACGGCGCGGGCATGACGCCGGAGGAGCTGCAGGCGCTGCGCGACAAGATCGCGGTCAAGCCGCAAATCCGCGACGCCTCCGCGCCTGTGGACCCCTACTCCGAGTCCGGCGGCTATGGTCTCAAGAACGTCAATGAGCGCATCAAAGTCTATTTCGGCGAGGCGTACGGCATCTCGATCGAATCCGAAAAAAATGTCGGCACCTCCGTGACCATCCACATTCCAAAGATGCAGGAGCACGATTTGTGAGTCCTGCCGGGCCGGAAAACAGGCGGAAAGGAGCCGGGCGCCCACCCGAGGCGCCGCGAATGCGTATATGTACAAAGCTGTTCTCTGTGACGACGACGAACTGATCGCGCTTGGACTCAGCAAGCTGATTCCGTGGGAGAGCCTCGGCATTGAGCTGTGCGGCTGCTGCTACGACGGCGCCGAGGCGAAAAAGCTGGTGGAGACCTGCGGACCGGACATTCTGGTCAGCGACGTCCGCATGCCTTTTATCGACGGGCTGGAGCTGACCAGGCTCGCCAAAAAGAAAAATCCCGACATCCGGGTCATTATCATCAGCGGCTTCGACGATTTTCAATACGCCCGGGAGGCCATCAAGCTCGGCGCCATGGACTACCTGCTCAAGCCGATCAATGAGGACGAGCTGATCTCCCAGCTCAAGCGCGCCGTGGAAGCCTGCCGCCTGCACGCGGAACAGGAGGCGCTGACGCAGGAAAGCCAGAAGTATCTGGTCGCCGGCCAGCTCCGATGCCTGCTCTACGAGGGCCCGGCCGCCTTCCGCGACCGCTACGGCCCCGAGAGCCTGCAGGCCATGTCCTCGACCGCCTGCGCCGTCGTGGTGGCCAGCATCGACAATTACGAACAGCTCGGCCGGCGGCTGAACGACGATGAAAAAGCCGCCATTCAGGAGAGCTTCTACCGCTGCGTCCGGAAATCCGGCAAGGAACTGGTGCTCTTCAGCCAGCAGGCCGGGACGGTCGCCTGCTACCTGCTCAGCGAAACGCCGGAGCGGGCGCGGATGCTGCGCGACAGCGATATCAAGGCCGTTCGGAGCGCGTTTCAGACCATCTGCCCCGAGCAAACGCTCACCTTCGCCTGCAGCCATCTCTACAGCAGCATTGAAAATCTGCAGAAGGCCTATTCGGAAGCCATGCTGGCCCTGCAGGAGCGGTTTGTCTATTCAGCCGGCTCGGTAATCTATTTTGACCAGCTCCGCCGCCAGGAGGAGGCTGAATTCAGCGGGGATTTTGACTACATCCACGACGTGACCGAGCTGGTCTCGCTCATCAAGCAGTGCGACCGGGCGGGCGTCGACCGCGTGATCGGCCTCATGCAGGACCGGATGCTGAAGATCGGCGGGCGCTCCTACCTGTTTCTCAAAATGGCGGCGGGCAATCTCTTTACACGTCTGTTCCAGGATCTGCGTCAGTACGGGATCAGCGAGGAGGATCTCGAGGTAAACGCCCTGGAGGAATACCGTCAGATCACCGATATCCAGAGCATCGAGGATGCGATGAAACGCCTGCGCGCGAGCGCGAACCGGATTATGGACGTGCTTGAGCGGAACAACCGAAACAGCTATCACGCGACGATGCTGGCCGCGGAGAAGTACATTTCCGAACACTACATGGAGCACGATCTCTCGATGGACACCGTGGCGCGGCAGGTCCACATGAGCCCCAGCTATTTCAGCGTTGTTTTTAAAAATGAAAAGGGGGTCTCCTTTACGGACTATCTCATTCAGCTCCGTATTGAAAAATCCAAGGAACTCATCCGCTGCACGGATCTGAAAATCTACGAGATCTCCTATCGCGTCGGCTATGATACCGCCGCCTATTACAGCACCGCCTTCAAAAAGGCGACCGGGCTCTCCCCCAGCGAATACAAGAAGTCGGTCAGCCCGTCTTAAAAGCAGAAAACAAAAAGCTGCCGTTCTGAAACCCCGTGTCTCAGAACGGCAGCTTTTTTTGATATTACCAGCGGTTCACCGGATAGTTTGGCTTACCGGTTGTAAGACAGGCCACAACATTCTCGCCGACCTTGCGCTGCAGCTCCAAAACAGAGTCCTCAGAGCACCAGCCGATATGCGGCGTCAGCGTCACATGGCTCTCCCGGAGCAGCTGAGAGCCCGCGAAGTCCTCTGTCGCCACTACATCCAGCCCCGCACGGGAGACCTTTCCGCTGCGCAGCGCGGCAAGCAGCGCGTTCTCGTCTATAACCCCTCCGCGGGCGGTATTGACGATCACCACGCCGTCCTTCATGCCGGCAAATGCAGCTTCATTCAGGAGGTTCCGCGTGGAATCGGTCAGCGGCACATGAATGGAAATCACGTCCGCTTTCGCAACAGCTGCCTCGAATCCCAGGAACTCCACCTCCGGGTATTCGGCCGCCCGCGTGAAGTATGGGTCGTACGCCACGATATGCCGGAAAAACGGCAGCATCTTTTTTTCCAGGTTCCGCGCGATATTGCCGAAGCCGATCAGGCAGAGCGTCGCGTTCTGCAGGCGAATGAGCGGACGGACCGCGTTCATGGCAAAGCTGCCGCTCTTGAGCATCTCATTGGCCCGGCTGATTTTCCGGACCGCGTTCAGAATGTGGGCAGCCGCTGTGTTGGCGACCTCGTCGATGCAGTAATCCGAGACATTCGCCACATAAATTTTTTTCTCTGTGGCGGCCTTGACGTCGATATTATCAACGCCGATCGCATACCGCGCAATGATCTTACATTTTTCCATCGCTTCGATGACTTCCCGTGTGACGGCGGCAAACTGCACGACGAGCGCGTCGCAGTCGCGCACATAGGGAATAAGCTCCTCCGGCTTCAGCACGCCGCCGGGCACAAGCTTCGTCAGATCCACGATTTCCGCGTCTGCCAGTTTTGCATAGGCTCTGTTTTCCTCGTCCTGCGTGGGGTAATAATAGTCGCTGATAACGATTTTGTATCTGCTCATGACAAAATCCCCGCTTCCTTCGCAATGTGAAGAATTCCCCGGATGCTCAGCTCGTCGATCTCGTCGGTACTGCAGATTTCCGTAACCTGCGCGTCCTGCATGGTGTGGCTGAGAATATAGCGGTACAGACGGCAGCGGCCCGGAAGTCCCACCAAAACAAAGCGCTTCTTCGCTTCTTCACTGAACTGATCGAGCTGCCGGATCGCGAGCATGTCCTCGGCTGCAATCAGCGCCTCGAAAAACAGCTGTCGTTCATACCACTTTGTGTCGAGCAGCACATCCAGGAAGCGCGGGAACATCAGCGAGCGGACAATGCCGACCCTGCCGATCCATTCAATGGCGTTTTTCACGATGGCCTCGTCGAAATAGCCCTCCGGCTTTTCATCGGCATTGTCTCTTTTTTCTACGGACTTGCCCACGAAGGTCTCCGCCAGGATCGCCTCATAGACCTGGCCGCTGAGCGTCGTGAGGCTGCCCAGGATCTCTCCCTTTTCATTGATCGGGATAAACTTGGTATGGGAAGACAGCACCACAAGCGTCGCGGGCACGGAAACGTCGCCGCGCTGTAAAAGCCCGGCCGCCTGCGTCTCTTCGCCGCGCATGAAATCCAGCTCTCCGACCACGCGGGTCGGGTCGGAGACGTCCGCCGGCATTTTGTTCTTAATGCCCCGGACGAAATACACCGGCACGCCCTCCGCCAGCTTAACGTCCGTGACCTCCGCGATGTTCTCTGCCAGGCGGCGTACATCGCACGGCGCCTCCAGGTGCGGCAGCTCCTTCAGGCCGATCTCCGAGGTGATCATGCCCGAGGAGAACGCCGCACGGACGTCCGCCAGGGTTATGCCTGCGTTTTGGACCGCCTCGGCGACCGTCTCACGCAGTCCGTCCTCGAGCACCCTGCGGCTGCCGCTCATGGAGGTGTTGCGTACGCCCACCTTTTTGGCGGCCTTTCCATAGACCTTTCCGGTCTCATCGACGACATACACGCGGGAATTGGTCGTCCCGCAGTCGATCGTGATGTAATACATCAAATGACCCCCAGTTCCCTGAGCGAGCGATCGATGGCCGCCTTCTCCGCGTCGGTTGCAGGGATGAACGGAGCGCGCGGGTAGGCCTTTACGATGCCGCGGATGTCCGCGATCGCGTAGATCGCCAGCTGCGTGGAGCGGGCCAGATAGAGGATCGTGCGGATCTTGTTGATCACGAATTGCGTCTGCAGTGCTTCATCCGCCTGCCCGTCCATGGACTCATGCCACATTTTCTCGCAAAGCTCAGGCAGGACGTTGCCGATGCCGGGAATGTACGCCTGGCAGCCGAGCGCGTGAGCCGGCACCCAGAAGGCCTCCGTGCCGAGCGCCACGTCGAAGTCGTCGTCCATGAGCTCGCGCGCGTAGAGCGCATACTTCATAATGTCGAAGGTCGCATCCTTGATGCCGGCCAGGCCCTCGCTCTTGAGCGCGCATGACGTTCATGCTTGTCTCATAGCCCTGGAAGCCGGGATTATGGTAGGCGTAGAACGGGATGGCATGGTTGGTCGCCTTCATGACGTCGCTGTAGAACTTGATGAGCGAGTCGTCCTGATACTTGAAGTAATACGGGCCCACCGCCGCGGCCGCGTCGCAGCCTATGTCGGCGGCGTGCTGCGTCAGCTCGATCGTATCCTTGGTCGTGGTGGTGCCGGTCATGACTACAATGGTCGTGCCGGGCTTTGCGGTCTTCTTGACGATTTCCGCCACGCGCTTGCGTTCCTCGACGCTCATAAGCGCGCCGCAGCCGTAGGAGCCGCAGATAAACAGCCCGTCCACCTTGTCGGACAGGTACTCCACCAGCTTCTGCAGCGACTTTTCGTCCAGATTGCCCGCCTCGTCGAACGGCGTGATCATGGGCGGAATAACGCCCCTCAGTTTTTTCATCATATCGATCCGGTTCCTTTCTGATTTATTCTGTGAATGCCACCATGGAAACAGGTGACGCCTCGAGCCCCGCAAAGCGGAGCGGAAATGCGCAGATCGCGCTCAGCCGCCCAACGTTCCGGAGTTTTTTAACATTGACATCCTCATAGATGAGCAGCGTTCTCTGCGGATGCGCTGCCGACGTCTCCAGCAGGCAGTGGTGCGCCGGATAGCCGGTCTTATCGGCCGTGACCGGGCTGTCCACGCTCAGAGAGTCGAGCGCCACCGCCTTGAGCGCGGGGAATTCCTCGCGCAGATACTGCGCAGCCGCGGGAGAGATGGATGGAAAGTCGTCGGCAAACGCGGCCGGATCGGTCTCGCGCAGCTCGGAATAGCCCAGATCGAGCAGCAGAATGTCGCACGCGCGGATCTGCTTCTCCGCTCTTTTGAGCTCCTCCCGCTCGACGCGCTGTCCCTTTGTCTTGGGCAGACGCAGCACCAGCGGGGCCGTGTACCAGAAGTCCTCTGTCGGAATCTGGTCGATGGTCTTCCCTGCGGGGTCGAAATGGCGCGGCGCATCCACATGTGTGCCGGTGTGCATGTGATGGAACACCGAGGACGCGTTGCAGGCGCAGCCCCGGTCCGTGGAGAGCTCGTATACGAACCGCTCCGCAGGATTGGTTGGCCATTTCGGCATATCCGGACAGATGGGGTAGCTTAATTCGATCAGCATGAGTTCCTTCCTTTCTGAATCAATTCGTTTGAAAAATCATCCCTTCAACAGCTTATATTCTACTATTTTTGCTGTTTTCAGGTCAACTTGCAAACAATCACTCTGATTGGAAGTTCTTCTGTTTTGATACGGTGTTGACTCAGTCGGGCAGTCTTTCATCGTCCGGAGCGATGAAAAACTCCGAATAGCCCGGCACGCAGTTGAAGCTGGTATCCCATACGCAGACGCGGCCGGCCAGATAGGCGTGGTTCATGTTGTCGTAGTCGGCGTAGCGGAAGGTGAACTCTCCCTCCAGCCCCTCCAGCCCGACAAGCGACTGCACCACGGTGCCGCCGATGCACAGATCGGCTCTGCTGAGCTTCGGCACAAACCCCGGCCGCGTGGGAATGACACGGTAGCGGATATGGTGCAGGCCTTCGCCGTCCGGCTGACGGCCGTAATCGGTCAGATCGACCGCGTAGCCCGGATCCGCGCTCTCGAGCAGCTCGGGATGGCCGGAGCGGGAGAGCGGATACCGCCCCTCTGGAGAATATCGCGCGGCAATGCGCAGCTTCTGGAACTTGAACCGCTCCTCGGCCGGCATCAGGATAAACGCGGGGTCCGCGACGCCGATCCCGTTCCGGGCCGCCGTGCGCGGCAGCGTCACCGATTCCGTGCGATAGCCCGCGAAGGCCGCCTCGACGGTGTCGATCGCGCACGGGTCGTCGGAGGCCAGCATGGAGTGGGTCAAAATGTAGTCAGCCTGCTCTTCGATGTCGCGCCCGCAGCTCACCGCGCCGGAGGGCGTGCCGGGGCCGTCGCGGTCCATCGTCAGGCAGTCCATGATAACAAGATCATACGGGCGCACCTTCTGGATCGCGGACAGATAGTTTTCCAGCCGCTCCAGGTGGTGCAGCTCCATGCCGCCGTCCTTCCAGACGGTATAGAAGCCGCTGTGGCCGCGGCGGCCGGAGTCGCCCTTGCAGGCGGGCAGGCTGCGGAAGCCGTAGTGCAGCTTGAGCGCGCCCGACATGCCCACATACCAGTGGTTTTTCATGACGGGAAGGCCGATCAGCACGTCGGTGAACTCCCCTTCGCCGTTCGCCTGCTCTCTTGTGCGCAGAAAGCGCGGCATGGCGACCTTTACCTCGCTGCCGTCGGCCATCTGCACAACATGCAGATCGCGGCCGTCCTCGCCGATCGCGTCGAGGTTGACCAGCCTGGCATGGCTGGTCCCGTCGAGATAGCCGTCGGCATCGTAGTCGTAGCAGACGTCCTCCGGCGAAACGGTGTCGTCCGGAACACGGTTGAGTCTGGCCCAATGGAAACTGCATTTGTTGCCGACCGCCGAGGGATTCGCATCCCCGGAAAAGCAGGCGTCGCAGACACGCAGTTCCGCGTCGCCGCCGATCACCTCGCGCACCCGTTCCGCCACGCAGCGCGTGACGCGCGGATCGGTGATGATCGCGCGGCCCTTCTCTCCGTACGCGCCTGTGTGGCACATGACGATGTTCGTCTTGATCGTCACATGGTCTCCCTTTTTCAGAATCGCGCGCAGGCCCTGCTCGCCGTAGAGCTGCTCAAGCAGCTCGTCGACCATTTCGCGGACCTCCTGATCCTTAGGCTCCTGTGTTCTGCAGGTGAACGCCACCTTTGAAAACCGGCCGCTTTCCGCGGCATTTTTAATAAGCTCCATCCTGTTTTCCTCCCGTTCTGACGTCTTGCATTCTCGCTGAGCGGCGGCGAAGCCCTGTTCAGGGTTTTCTTGAACAGGGCTTCGGCCTTTTCCGCTGCGCTCAGCGCTTGCTTTTTCTGCCGTAGACAAGGACCAGCATGACGATAATCAGCAGTCCCTGCACGATCTGTTTGCCGGCCTCGTTCATATTGAGAATGGACATGAGGCTGCTGAGCACCATGATGATCCCCACGCCGGCAATGGTGCCGACATAGCCGCCGCTGCCGCCCATAATGCTGGTGCCGCCCACTACGACCGCCGCGATCGAATCCATATTGTAGCTCGCCGCGGTGGACAGATAGCCGGACTCGGTATAGCCCAGGAAGAAGAAGCCTGTGACGCCCGCCATAACGGCGGCGATCACGTAGACGCTTATAAGGATGAACGGCACATGGATGCCCGAATACACGGCGCTCGTCTTGTTGGTGCCGATCGCGTAGATGGAGCGGCCCAGGGTCGTTTTTCGCAGCACCAGGATCGTGAGCGCCGCAAGCACAATCCATACGACCGCCACGCCGTTCATACTGCCGAGAATCTGCTTGTTGGCGATGCTGCTGAGCGTCACCGACGCATGTCCGCCCGGCGCGCCCTTGCAGTACAGCAGCGTCACGCCGTACAGGGCTGTTCCGGTTGCCAGCGTCATGATCATGGCGGGGATCTTCAGAAAATAGACGCCCGCCCCATTCACAAGTCCGACTGCCACACAGACGCCCATGATAAACGCAAAGGTCGGCCAGGTGGCGCTTTCATTGCCGTTGATCATCTGCGCCGCCAGCACGTTGGAGAGCAGAATCACATAGCGCAGCGAAAGATCGATGCCGCCCGTCAGGATGATCAGCGTCTGACCGATACAGGCGATGCCGAGGAACGCGATCTGCTTGAAAATGCTGTAGATATTGTCGCCGGACAAAAAGCCCGGGTTCAGAAAATTCGCGACGAGCGCCAGCAGCACCATGACGGCGTAAACCAGCGCCACCGGCAGGATCTTCTGCATCCTCAGGGACTTGAAGCTGATCTTTTCCATTTCAAAGCCCCCTCACTTTTCTGATCTGACCGCGCTGAGCGCCAGCGCGCCGATCAGGATGACACCCTGCGCCACATACTGATAATAGGCGGAAATACCCATGAGGTTCAGGATGTTGTTGATGATGCCCATGATGAGAACGGCGGCGATGCAGCCGATCACGCTGCATTTGCCGCCGGCCAGCGAAGCGCCGGCCACGACTGCGGTTGTGATGGAGCGCTGGGTATACTGCTCGCCGACCAGCGGGTTGCCGGAGGTCGTAAAGCAGGTGATGTAGAGCCCCGCCACGGCAGCCAGCACGCCTGCCGCAACGAAGGCGAGCACCTTGACGCGCTCCACATTGATGCCCGTGCACTCGGCCGACTGTTCGTTGCCGCCCGTGGCCAGCACCGAGCGGCCGAAGCTGCTCCGGTTCATCAAAATCCAGCTCAGCGCCGTGAAAAGCACGGCGATCAGGATGGGCACGGTATAATTCCAGCCCTTGGTCACGAATTTGCTCAAAACAGACGGTATCGTGCCGCCCGGCATTGACAGGATGAGCAGCGCCACGCCAGCGAACACGGTCTGCGTGGCCAGCGTCGCGATGATCGGCTGCATATGACCCCGCACGACCAGCAATCCATTAAAAAATCCAATCCCTGCGCCGATGGCGAGGCAGACAACAAACGCCAGCAGCCAGGACGCCGGATTCTCCTTTAAAAGCAGCACAGCCGTCACGTTCACGACCGAAATGGTCGAACCGATCGACAGATCAACGCCGCCCAGAGAGATGATGATGAGCTGACTGAACGTTGCCAGCAGCAGCCCGACATTCGAGCAGAGCAGGTTGCGGAGATTGCGCGGCTTTACAAAGTTGGGACTCAGGAAGAGCGCCGCTGCGATCATCACAATGAGAAACGCATAGACGAGCAGCACGTCGTTTTTGCGCCGAACAAGCAGCTGCCGGTTATGGCGGTCGCTGAGAATTCCGGGAAGCTTCTTATTATTCATCTTCTCAGCCCTCCGTTTTGGCGCTGGCGATATTCATGGCGCCGCGCATGATGTTCTCCTCCGTGATGGCCGCGCCGCGCAGTTCGTTGGTGATCCGTCCCTCGTACATGGTCAGGACGCGGTCGCACAGCCCGATTGTCTCCATCATGTCGCTTGTGTAGCAAAGCACTGCGACGCCGCGGGCGACGAGCTCGCGCATGAGCTTGTAGATCTCCTGCTTTGCCTCAACGTCGATGCCGCGCGTTGGTTCATTGAGCAGCAGCACCTTCGGCGCGTCCTCGAGGCTCTTTCCGATCGAGACCTTCTGCTGGTTGCCGCCGGACAGATTGCCGACCGCCTGCAGGAGCGAAGGCGTGCGGATATTCATGCGGTCGACCATGCGCTGTGCCTGCTGCTTCTCCTCTTTCCGGTGGATGAAGCCCGCCGTCTGTCGTCTGCGCAGGCTGGCCATGCTCAGATTTTCGCCGACGGACATGCCCAGACAGAGCGCCTGCACCTTCCGGTCCTCCGGGACATAGCCGATGCCGGTGCGCAGCGCTCTGCGGCAGTTCTGATAGTTCAGCTTTGTTCCGTTCAGCCAGATTGCGCCGGTCTCGTGCTTCTGGATACCGGCCAGCGCCCGCATGAGCTGCAACTGTCCCTGGCCGTCCAGCGCGCCGATCCCGAGGATCTCGCCCTTTTGCAGCTCGAAGCTCACCTTGTGAAAATGGCGGGCGTCCCCGAAGTTTTCCACTTTGAGAACGCAATCGTTCTTTGCCTCCTGCTGCTTGGGCGGGAAGACCGACTTCAGCTCGCGGCCGACCATCATCTGAATGATCTGATCCTCTGTCGTATCACGCAGACAGACTGTATCGACCAGCCGCCCGTCCTTCATGACGGTGATGGTATCCCCGAACGCAAAGACCTCCTCCATGCGGTGAGAGATAAATAAAACCGTCTTGTTCTCGGAGACAATCGTCTTTACAATCGCGTGCAGCTTCTCAACCTCCGACACGGTCAGCGCGGAGGTCGGTTCGTCAAGGATCAGAATCTCCGGATCGACGGCAAGTGCTTTCAGAATTTCAACCATCTGCTGGCTGGCAATCGCCAGATTGCCTGTGCGTTCATACGGGTCGATCGCGATACCGTACCGCTCCGCCAGGTCAGTGGTCGCCTTCATCAGGGCGCGTTCCCGAATCAGGCCCCTGCCCAGTCTTTTTTCCTCGTGCAGCCAGATATTCTGGGCTACGGTCAGCTCCGGCAGCACGGACATTTCCTGATAAACCATGGCGATGCCCTTCCTGCGGGCGTCGCCGGGGCGGCGGAATTTGACCGGTTCGCCCTTCAGAATGATTTCGCCGGAATCCGGCCTGTACATTCCCGACAGCATTTTAAGAATCGTGCTCTTTCCCGCTCCGTTTTCGCCCTGCAGCACATGGACGGTCCCGGGATAACAGGAAAAGGACACATGGTCGACCGCATGGACGCCCACGAAGCGTTTGTCCAGGTCTTTTACGATGAGTGAAGGCTGCATCTGTGTCACCTCAATGCGATGCTGTTTTGTTTCGGAAGGAATGGTTTTTCCCGGCGTGAACACCGCCGGGAAAAACGGTTCTTGCTCTGTTTGCGCCACCGGGCACAGATTCTTTAATTTGAGATGGCCGGGAAATCCCGGCCATCTCCTTATTTCGATGCTCAGGACACCGGCGGGAAAATACCCTCGAGAACTTCGTGCGGCAGATACGTGCCCGGCCAGAAGTCGTCGTTCAGCGTGCTGTCGTACAGTTCTTTCGCATCGTCAAGCGTGATGGGCGCAAAGCTCATGTTGATGCTGGTGCCGTCCACCTCCGGAGTAATCTTGTACTGGTCCGTGATGAGCGCGGAGCAGTCCTCGATCGTGCCGCCTTGCAGCAGCTTGACCGCGCAGTCGAGCGCAATGCGGCTGGAGTAGGCGGGATTGAAGAACGCCATGGACTGGAAGCCGCTGTCGGCATTGTCGATCCAGGCCTTCAGGAAACCGTTGCCGCCTTCACCGGTCATCGGGCAGAGCGGACGGCCGGCTTCGAGGAACGCGTCGATGGCGGCCTGCGTCATCGCGCCGCCCTGAGAAAGGACGCCGTCGATCTGCGGATAGGTGGCGAGCAGGGTCTCCATCGTGGTCTTGGCGGTCGCATAGTCCCATGCGCAGTCGACTTCCGCGACGATGTTGACGTCCGGGCACTTGGCCGTCAGCGCGTCATAGCCGCCCTGGTAGCGGTTGGCGTCTGTGGAGGTGCCGGCAGCGCCGCGGAGAATGATGACATTGCCCTTTTCCGTCTTGTTGGCAATCAGCTGGTCCGCCAGCCAGTCGCCGCTGACCTGGCCGTGGTTGTAGTCCGAGACCGTCAGCTTGCAGTTCACGTCCAGAGAGCAGTTGTTGTCGAAGTTGACGACGATGATGCCCTCGTCCATGGCCTCCTGCAGAACGTCGTTGAGGCCATCCGAGGTGATGGTCGGCAGAACGATCGCGTCAACGCCCATCGTGATGAGATCCTGGATGTCGCTGATCTGCTTGGCCTGGTCTCCATTGGCCTCATAGACATAGTAGTTGGAGATCACGCCCTGCTGCTTCAGGGTATCGGCATAGTTGGTGAATTCCGCCTCCATCTGGGTACGCCAGGAGATTTCATTGTTGTAATTGGAAAAGCCGATGACAAAGCCGCCGTCTTTTCCCGTGCTGGCGGAGGCGCTCGCCGCCTGTGAGCCCGCCGAGGACGCGGAAGCAGAGGCGCTTGCCGTTCCGGCGGAGGATGCTGCGGCGCTGTCGGCGGCCGGCGTGCTCGCGGATGTCGAGCTGCTGCCCGCGCAGGCCGCGAGGCCAAGGATCATGACAACTGCAAGAAGCAATGCGATGATTTTTTTCATTGTTTTTCCTCCTTGTTTTGTGGCCGGCACCCCTGCGGGCATCGGCCGGTGGGTGGTTTTCCGTGGCGGCAACCAGCTTCCAGCATGCGATTTCTTGTATAACTTGTTGCCTTTCGGTGGCCACATCTTAACTGATTTTATGCATCATTGTCAAACCCCTTTGCCGAAGCTCCAATACGATTGAACACTTTGCAAATCAAATTGCAACTTTTTTGCCGCGAACGCGGGTATGATTACCATGGACCCGGAAATCTCCGCGGCGCCGCCCCTTTTCAGCGGCGGCAATCCCGCGGCCGTCTTACAAGGAGGCTTTCTTCATGAGAAGCATTCTCTCGCACCCCATCTGCGCGGAGGCGCCCGGCTGGCCCGGAAATCCGACCTACCATCTGGAACGGTATTCCGGAATTGCCGCGGGCGACTGCGCCAATACCTTTGTCGTACACCTGTTCAATCACTTTGGCACGCATTTCGACGCGCCGCAGCACTACAACGCGGCCGGCCCCTCCATCTCAGAGCTGCCGCTGGACACCTTCTTCTATGCCGCTCCGCTGCTGCTGGACCTGCCCAAAGGAGCCGGCGAGCAGGTGGAACCGGGGGATCTGGCGCCGTATGAGGCGCAGCTTGGCCGATGCGATCTGCTGATGATCCGGACGGGCTTTGAGCGCTGGCGCACGGAGAATCCCGCTCTGTACAAGGAAAACGGGCCCTCGCTCTCCTCGCGCGCAGCGGACTATCTGCGCAGCCGCTTCACCGGCACCATGAAGGCCGTGGCGATGGACTTTCTGTCGCTCGGCTGTCCCCGGAACACCGAGGACGGAAACAAGGCGCACCGGATCATGCTGGGCTGCCGGGCGCCGGGCTATATCTGCATCATTGAGGACGTCAGCATGGCCGCGCTCGATCCCGCCCGCCTGCGCAGCGCGGCTGCCATTCCGCTCTTTCTCCGCGGCGCGGACAGCAGCCCCGTGACCATGTGGGCGGACTGCGGCGATGCGCCGACGCACGCGTGAGGGTCAGCACATGGACATTATCGACGCGCATGTGCATATTTTTCCGAAAATCGCGAGTATCTTCGACCATGCGCCCCTGACAGGCGAGCCGTACGGCCTGGCCCGGAACGGCACCCGCCTCATCCCGTTTCTGCCGCCGTCGTTTGAGCAGCCGCGCTCCACGCCGGAAATGCTGCTGGCGTATATGGACCGCTGCGGCATCAGCCGGGCTGTGCTGGTCTCCAATCCCTACTACGGCTACTTCAATGACTACACCATTGCCGCCGTGCAGAAGTGGCCGGACCGCTTCCGCGGCGTGGCGCTTGTCGACCTGCTGCGCGGCAGGGCTGCCGCCGAGGAGCTGGCCGGGCTCTTTGCGCACACGCCGCTCATGGGCTTCAAGGCGGAGACTCTGTCCGCCTTTCAGTGCGCACCCGGAAAACGACTGGACGACGAAGATCTGCTGCCCGTCTGGGACTGCTGCTGCCAGTACCGCCAGCCGGTCTTTCTGCACCTGTTCACCGACGCGGATCTCCTCAGTCTGCGGCATCTGATTGCTCTGTTCCCGGATATCACCTGGATCGTCTGCCACCTGGGCGCGGACGCCTGCCACCGCAGGGGCGCGCCGGCTGAAAACATGCAGGAGCTGCTCCGGCTGCTGCGCACGCAGTCGAACGTCTATGCCGACACCTCGACGCTCCCCGTGTACTTTGATGAGGAATACCCCTTCCCCTCCTCCGCCGCGATCCTCCGCCGGGCCTGGCGGGAGGCCGGCCCGGACAAGCTGCTCTATGCCTCGGACTATCCCGGCATGCTGAACCACGCGACAATGGAGCAGCTCCTTCATCTGACGCAGATCCAGGCCGGAATCCCCGAGCCGGATCTGCGGCTCATCCTGGCCGGAAACGCGGAGCGGCTGTTCTTTTCCTGAAAGGAGACGCTTCATGCCGGTTTTTCTGCAGATTTGCCCGGAGGATGACGTCGTCGTCGCTCTGCGCGATCTTCCGGCCGGGACCTCTCTCGCGCCGGAGTTCCCCGCCGTCCGCCTGTCCGCGGATATTCCCGCGGGCCATAAGATTGCCGTGCACGCGCTCGCAGCCGGATCGGCCGTGCGCAAATACGGCTCTGCCATCGGGATCGCCCGCCGTCCGATTGCGCCGGGCGACTGGGTGCACTCCCATAATCTCCGCTCCGCGCTCGGCGCGCCCGGCAGCTATGTCTTTCATCCGCTGCCGGAGCCGCAGAACGCATCCGTCCCGGCTGCTTTGTTTCCCGGATTCCGGCGCCAAGACGGCCGGGTCGGCATCCGCAACGAGATCTGGATTCTGCCCACCGTGGGCTGTGTCTGCGCCCTCGCCGACCGGCTGGCCGAGCGGGGCCGGGCCATCTGCCGCGGCCGCGCCGACGCCGTCGTGAGCTTCCGCCATCCGTATGGCTGCTCCCAACTGGGGGAGGACGAACAGAACACCCGGCGCATCCTCGCAGATCTGGCGCTCCATCCCAATGCGGGCGGCGTGCTGGTTCTGGGACTCGGCTGCGAAAACAGCGGGGTCGCCGCCATCCGGGAGCAGCTGCCCGGGTGGGATCCGGAGCGCGTCCGCTTTCTGGAGGCGCAGGCCTGCGGCGACGAGCTTGCCGAGGGGCTCGCGCTGGTGGAATCGCTTCTGGAAAAGACCGCGCGGGACAAGCGCACGCCATGTCTCGTCTCCGAGCTGACCGTCGGACTCAAATGCGGCGGCTCAGACGGTTTTTCCGGGCTGACGGCCAATCCGCTCGCAGGCTGCGTCGCCGACCGGCTCGTCTCAATGGGCGCGGGCGTGCTGCTCAGCGAGGTGCCGGAGATGTTCGGCGCGGAGCAGCTTTTAATGGATCGCTGCATTTCGGAAGCCGTCTTTCGGGATACCTGCCGGCTGATCGAAGATTTTCAATCCTACTATCGCAAAAACGGCCAGCCCATCCATGAAAATCCCTCTCCCGGCAATAAGCAGGGAGGCATCACGACGCTCGAGGAAAAATCCCTGGGCTGCGTGCAGAAGGCGGGCCGCGCGCCGGTGGCGGGTGTTCTGGACTATGGGGCCCGCGCCTTCGGGCCGGGGCTGCGCCTTGTCCGCGCGCCGGGAAACGACGCCGTTTCCTCCACTGCGCTTGCCGCCGCGGGTGCGCAGCTCATCCTCTTTACCACCGGGCGCGGCACGCCGTTCGGCTGCGCGGTGCCAACCCTGAAAATTGCCTCAAACTCCGCCCTGGCCGCGGCCAAGCCGCACTGGATCGACTTCGACGCAGGCAGTCTGCTCGCCGGGCAGGCCATGGAGGACAGCGCCGACGCGCTGTTCCGGCTGCTGGTCTCGGTCGTCTCGGGCCGGCCGACGAAGGCCGAACAGAACGGATGCCGCGAAATCGCGATCTTTAAGACCGGCGTCACTTTATAATCACGGGCGAGGTCTGCATCCGCCCATCATCTGAAAGGAGAACTGTTTTATGTCCAAGCTTGCAAAAGAGAGCGCCCTGATCGTCATGCACTGCCAGAACGACATCGTCATGGAGGAGGGCCTGTACAGCGGCTCCGGCGCATTTGCCGAGGTCAAGCGCCGCAGCACCCTTGAAAAAATTGCGGAGGCTCTGAAGCTGGCACGGGAAAGCGGCATGCTGGTCGTCTACATCAATAACGCTTTCCGTCCCGGCTATCCGGAGCTCAAGGGCAACTGCCTGCCCATCTGTACAGCCTCCCGCGACACCAATTCCTTCCTCGTGGACACCTGGGGCACCGCGAATCCCGACTGCATCAAGCCCGCCGAGGGCGACATCGTGATGATCAACCACAACACGAGCGCCTTTTCCTACACCAACCTAGATCAGATTCTCCGCGCCCAGCACATTGAAAAGCTGTTTCTGGCCGGCGTCGCAACCAACTTCGTGGTGGACAGCACCGCCCGCTACGGCTCCGAGCTGGGATATGAGATCCACGTTCTCGAGGACTGCTGCGCATCCTGGACGAAAGAGATGCACGAATTTGAAGTAAAGAACATTCTGCCCCAGTTCGGCACAGTGGAGGCGCTCAGCGACCTGGAGGCCGGTCTGAAAGCCTGACTGTCTCCGTCCGCCGGCTGGCAGAGCAAAAAACGGAGCTGAAACCGACCTGGTTTCAGCTCCGTTTTTGTTGTCCGTTTTGAATCCGCGTATCAGCCGATCGGGATTGTCCGCCCGGCGGCCCCGGACGGCTGCAGGCGGTGCGAGACGGAGATCACCGTCCGCCCCACAGCGGCGCGCGAGAGCGCCTCCAGCACGCGGCGCTCCGTGTCGCTGTCGAGATTCGCGGTCATCTCGTCGAGCAGCAGGATTTCCGGCGAGGCCGCGACAGCCCGCGCGATGGACAAAAGCTGCAGCTGCCCCTGCGAGAACGCGGCCCTGTCCCCCGGGGTATCGTAGCCCTCGGGCAGGGCGAGGATCGTCTCGTGCAGGCCGACGAGCTTCGCCGCGGCCTCGATTTTCTCGCGCCCGATCTCCGGATCAAAGAGCGAGATCTGCTCCGCGACGGTGCCGCGCACGAGATGGAACGACTGCTCCACGCAGCCGAACAGGCGGCGCTTTTCGCCGTCGGGGATTTCCGCGGCCTCGCGGCCGCACACCGTCACGCGGCCCGCGCGCGGCTCGTAGAGCCCCAGAAGCAGCCGCAGCACGGTGCTCTTGCCCGCGCCCGTCCGGCCCGTCAGCGTGACGCGCTCGCCCTTTTCGACGCGGAAGCTCAGTTTGCGCAGCACGTCGCCGTCCGACCCGTAGCCGAAGTCCACGCGGTCAAGCTCCGCGGCCGGGCCGTCCGCGTACCCGCCGGGGGCTGCGCCGGCGGGCATTCTGCGCTCCGGCTCGGCCAAAAAGGCGTCGATGCGCCTGACGCCCGCCACGGCGGACTGGATGTTCTGGATCTCCATGCCGATGCTCTCGATGGGGCCGAACGCCTTGCCGACATAGGCGATCACGGCCACGGCCGTGCCGACGCTGATGCCGAAAAACGCGCGGAAGCCGCCGCCCAGGGCCGCGCCGACCATCATAACCGAGACGACCAGGGCGCTCACAAAGATCACAATGGGCGAGTAGACCGAGTCGTAGAAATTGGAGCGGTCGGTCGCGCGGTAGCTCTCGTCTATGTATTCGCCGTAGCGGCGCTCCATGTAGCGCTCGCGGCGCAGCACATGGATGGTACGGATGTTGCGGATCGTCTCCGGGACGTGGTTGTTGACCCTGGCGACGGCGGCGCGGTTGTCGAGCTGCGCCGCGAGCATGCGTTTCTGGAACCGGCGCGTCAGGACAAACAGCAGCGGCGTCACAAGCAGCATGAGCAGCCCCAGCCCCTTGCTCTTGACGAAGATCACGGCGAGGATGCTCACAACCTTGCAGGCGTCGGCAAACATGCCGACGATCCCGTTCGTGAAGAGCGAGTCCACGGTGTCCACGTCGTTTACGAAGCGCGAGGCGGTCTCGCCCGCCTCGTGCGCGGTGAAGTAGGCCGCGGGCAGCCGCCGCAGCTTGGCGCAGAGCAGGCTGCGCAGCCCGTGCGTGATCCGCTGGCCGAAGATCGTGATCATGACGTTCTGCCCGGCCTCGAGAAGCCCCGAGAGGGCCACCAGCCCCAGATACCAGAACGCCAGCCCGAGCGGAATCCCCCGCCCCGCCGTGAGCTCGTTGACCGCCCGCTCGAGCACGAGCGGCGGCAGCAGCGCCGCCGCGACCGAGAGCAGGATGACGAGCGCCGTCAGCACGCTCGCCGCCGGAGAGGTGCGGATCACCCGGCGCAGCACGCGGCCGAGTCCCTTGTCCCTGTTCATACGCCCGCCTCCCCGACCGACTGCTCCCGGCAGAGCTGCGCGTAGTCCGGGTTCGTGCGCAGCAGCTCCGCGTGGGTGGAAAAGACCCCGCCGCCCCCGCTCAAAAACAGCACCCCGTCGAGCTTCGGGAACGCATAGAGCCGGTGCGAGATCAGCAAAATGACCCTGTTCTGCGCCAGAGCGCGCAGGTTTTCGAAAATTTTGCCCTCCGTCGCGCGGTCGACGGCCGAAAACGGGTCGTCCAGCACGAGAAGGCCTCGCGCGTTGTAGATCGTGCGGGCGAGGGCCGCGCGGGCCTGCTGCCCGCCGGAGAGGCGCGCGCCGCCGCTGCCGACGGGCGTGTTCACGCCCTCGGGCATGGCCTCGGCCTCGTCATAGAGGCGCGCCGCGCGCAGCGCGGGCGCGACGTCGCCGGGCTCGCCCAGGCGGATGTTCTCCGCGAGCGTGCCGTCCATCAGCTCCGGCTCGTGCCCCATGTAGCAGACGAGGCGGCTGCGCGCGCAGTCGTCCAGCTCCCGCAGCTCGCGCCCGTTTATCAGGATGCTGCCCGTGTAGGGTGCCTCCCCGATCAGCACTCTGCCGAGCGTGGATTTTCCGCAGGCGACGGGGCCGGTCACGCCGATGATCTGACCCGGCCCGGCCGAGAACGAGACGTTCTCAAAAAGCGGCGCCGCGCCCGGCCAGCCCGCCGAGACGTTCCGCACGACAAGCGAGGCCGGCTCGCTCTCCGCCGGCGCGGGGCCGTCCGCCGGCTCCTCCGCCTCCTGCATGTAGGGCCGGATGCGCGCCCACGACACCTGTGCCTTCTGCACCGCGTTGAACAGCTTGGCCGCGTGGGAGGCCTTGAGCGCCATCTTCGTGAAGCAGGAGAAAAACGTCGTGAACGCCGCGATGTTCCAGGCGCTCCAGCCCGTGCCGAGCACGTTTTTCGCGCCGAAATACAGAATCAGCACCGCGCCGCCCGTGGCGATGATGTTGTAGAGCGGCTGCATGGTGTTTTCCCAGAGGTTCGCCGCGACCGCGCGCCGCTCGTAGTCGCCGAGGCGCGTCTCGTAGGCCGCGTCGCGGTTCTCCTCGCAGCCGCAGATGCGGTAGGTCACGGCGTTCGAGACGCGGTCCATCGTCGCGCCGTTCAGCCGGCCGGCGCTCACCCTGCAGGCGGCGCTGCTGCGCGCGACCTGCCCCCTGAGCCGCCCCGCGATCAGGTAGGCCAGCGGCGTGAACGCGCAGGCCATGAGCGCCAGGCGCGCGTCGTAGAAAAAGAGCATGGCCGTATAGGCGACGAGCACGACGCCGGTGTCGAACACCTCGGTCGTGAATTTGCGCATGCCCTCGGCGCAAGCGTCGACGTCGGCCACCGCCTTCGTCATGACGGCGCCCAGATCCTCCTCGAGAAGCGCCGCCCGGCTCATGCGGACCAGCCTGCCGTAGAGGATGCGGCGCATCGTGCGGCTCGTGTCGTTGGCGAAGCGCCGCACGCCGAAGCGCTTGACGGCCCGCATGGCCTGCACGAAGAGAATGACCGCGAGGTAGAGCCCCGCGAGGCGCAGCATGTCCCGCGCCGTCTTCTGGCCGCGCAGGATGTCGAACAGCGTCTGCGCGAGCAGGCCCTCGAAATACGGGCCCGCCAGCATGCCGACGTTATAGAGGACGCCCGAGGCCGTCACGACCGCGAGCGGCCCCGTCTCCCGGCGGAAATACCAGCCGAGCACGTCGGGCCGCAGCTTCTTTTTTTCCGCGCTCAAGGCCGCTCCGCCTCCTTTTCAAACCGCTCGGTCAGATGGGGAAAGCCCGCCTTGCTCTCGGACTTGGAGCGCTCGTAGAGCGTGTTCAGCGCGCGGCAGAAGGCCTCGCGCTCCTCGGGCGGCAGCGCCTCGGTCAGCCAGCCGTAATACAGCGCCTCGACCGCGGCCTTGGAGCTCTTAAGGCTGTCGGCCTTCTCGGTCGCGTAGAGCAGGCGGCTGCGCCCGTCGGCCGGGTTGGGCCTGCGCACGAGATAGCCCTTCGCCTCGAGATTCTCCGCCCGCCGCGCCGCCGCGCCCTTGTCGAGCGTCAGAAGCTCCCGCAGCGCCGCCTGCGTGATGCCGGGGTTCTTCCGCACCGCGTGGATGAAATCGTACTCCGCCACGCCCACGCCGTCCGTCTTCAGCATCCGCACCGTAAACTTGCTCACCTCGCGCGCGATCTTGGTGATCTGTCTTCTCGTCGCGTCCATCGCCGCACCCTCCGCCCAATAGATGTAGGTTCAACCATCTGGATGATACTGCATCCAAATAGTTCTGTCAATGGGCACCGGGGCCATTCTGCCGGAGGGCGGCCGGGTTTTGCCCCGGCCGCCCTCCGGCAGACCTTGTTCGCCTATTGATTTTCGTTCAGCAGCGCCGTCCACCGGTCGGCCGACAGGCCGGGCTCCAGCTCGAGGGAACAGGCGTACGCGCCGTCCGTCCAGACGGCCAGGGTGTAGACGCCGCCGGAGCCCTTCAGCGCGGCGGTCAGTTTTCCCGCCGTGAGCGTTTTGACCGAATCGAACGTCTCGTAGTGGCCCGAGTTGTCGTCCGTCCCCGCGGATTTGCGGTAGATCGCCGTCTGGCCGTCCGCGCCCGTGTAGTCGATCTCCGCGAGCTCGCCCCACGAGGCGAGGTAGACCGTCCCGGCGGGCTCGAACGGCAGGCCCGCGACGTCCTTCACCGGGAAACCGATCGCGGCGGAGAGCGCCGCGGCCGAGTCGTACTGCTCGGCGCTGGGCCCCGTCAGCACGGGCCCGGAGGTTGTGTCCGACGGCTGCCCGCGCAGAAGGCCGGGCAGCAGCAGCGCGCCCGCGATCACGACCGCGAGGCAGGCGGCCAGGGCCGCGTACCGGCGCCAGGGGAAGGCGACGACCCGGTGCGTCTTTTCCAGGTCGGCCGTGCGGACGCTCCGCAAAACCCGCTCGCGCATGGCTCCGTCGACCGTCAGATGTGCCATGGCCTGCTCGTATTTACTCGCCAAAGTCATACGCCTCCTTCAGAATATCCCGGAGCCGCGCGCGGGCGCGGGTCAGATGCGAGCGCACCGTCGCCTCGTTCGCGTGCAGGACGGCGGCGATCTGCGCGGTCGAAAGGCCCTCCTCGTAGAACAAGTGCACGGTCTCGCGGTAGGGCTCGGGCAGCGACCGGACCGCCTCCCAGACGAAGGACAGATCCTCGCGCCCGTCGGCGGCGAGCTCCTCGTCCAGCTCGTCCGCGTCGCGCACACGGTTGTAGCGGATGCGGTTTTTGCTGAGATTGGCCGCCACGCGCAGCAGCCAGGCCTTCTCGTGCTCCCCGCTCTCGAACGAGGGCGCGGTCTTGAGAAACTGCAGCAGCGTGTCCTGCAGCACCTCCTCCGCGTCGCTCCTGTTGTGCAGATAGGAATAGGCCAGGCGCAGGAGCGAGTTTCCGTAGGTGTCGAGGATCTTCTCCGCCCGGAAATTGAGCGCCGCACGCGCCGCCTCGGCGGAGGCCTCCGCCGGTCCGGCGGCAAACAGCGCGGCCAGCGCCGCGATAAGGCAGCGCGCCGCCCCGGACAGCGCCTGCCAGAGCGTCTGCCCGTTCAGCCGGACATCCAAATCCCATTCCATCGCGTTCTCCCGTTTTTCCGGCCGCAGCCTGATTTGCGTCTCAGCCGATCTGCTGCACCAGCGCGGCCGCCTGGTCGGCGCTCAGCGCAGCGCCGGAGGCGTCGATCGCGTAGCTGTAGCCGCCGTCCGTCCAGGTCGCGACGCTGACCTGGCCGTCGTTTCCCTTCATGGTGACGGAGAGCTCCCCCACCGTGACGGCGTTCGTCTCGGCATAGGTGTTGTAGTCGCCGCTCACGTCGTCGGAGCCGGCGGCCTTGCGGAGCGTGAGGCGGTTGTCCCCGCCCGTGAAGTCCACCTGGATCATGTCCTTTTCAATGGCCGAGATCGCGCAGTCCGGATAGCCGTCTACGGTCTCGGGCGCGGTCATTTCAAAGCCCGCGAGCTTCGCGGCGTCCTGCATGGTCTCGCAGCTCACGAAGGGGTTGGCGATCTGATCGCCGCCGGAGGTCTTTTCCGTTTTGGCCGTGCAGGCGGCAAGCGAGGCAGCCAGCAGGAGGCAGAGCAAAATTGCAGTCCATTTTTTCATGGCAGGCATTCCTTTCTTCGATACGGTGATTTTCCGTTCTGCCCTGTATACAATCTGGCGGCCCGAAATGCTGCGCGCCGGGAAACTTTTTTTCGTTTTTTTACAGCAGCTCGTCCAGCCGGTCGAGCACGTCGTCCACCAGGTCCTCCAGCTGCTCGTGCCGGTCGCCCCAGTCGCGGTAGGCCTCGCTCTCCATGTCCTCCGGCTCGCTCGCGTCCAGCTTGGCGATGCGCGCGCGCAGCGTCTCGAGATAGGCCTGCAGGCCCTCCTTGTCCAGCTCGTCCGGGTCCGGCTGACCGCGGTACTGGTCGAACTCCACAATTTTAGCCATCCCTGTGCTCCTTTCTCCGCCGCCTCAGGAGAAGGCGGGCGTCATCGCGTCGAGGTCGAACTGGCGCACGGCCGTAAAATACGACCGGTCGGAGTCCTGCAGCTCGGCGTCGGTCTTCCAGAAGTAGGCGTCGTGCATGGTGCTGTAGCCCCAGTCGCTGTCCTGGTCGCAGAAGGTGGCGTCCACGTTGTACCAGGCGCCGTCCGACCAGAGCTGCGTCCAGGCGTGGTTGATCCCCCGCAGGTCGGTCATGCAGCGCGCCGGCACGCCGGCCAGGTTGCAAAGGCACATGTAATACCCGGAGTAGCCCTCGCAGACCGCCGTTTTCCTGACGGCGGCGCTCCAGGCGTCGTGGTTCCGGAGCGAGTCGTCGTAGGTCAGCTCCCGGTGGACGAAACCGCACAGTACGTCCGCCCTTTCGCGGGCCGACATGTCGCTTGTCAGCGCGCCGGACTCGTAGAGCCCCGCCACCTGCCGGCGGCAGGTGAGCTCGAACTCGCGCAGGCGCTGCCGCTTCTCCGCGTCGGAGAGCCCGGTCTCGCTGTCCGATTTCTCGCTCATCTCGATCACGACCGCGGAGGACGAGCCCTTCGGGATCCGGCCCGCAGTCATGGTGAAGCTGACCCCGCGCACGATGGAAGCGTAGTCGTAATATTCAAGCCTTGCGAAGTCCGCCGCGCCGGAGAGCGTGGCGGCCAGATGGTTCACCGTGCTGACCGGGCGGAAGCGGATCGTGATGCGGCAGGGCGCGTGCAGATAGGCGTAGCCGATGGCGCTGACCAGCTCGGAGAACGTGGTGACGGTCCCGGGCTGCGCGACCGCATAGTGGCTCAGATCGAGCGTATAGGCCGTCTGGGCCGACCAGTCCGGCGGCGTGAGGCGGGCGCTCAGGCGCTGCAGCAGCACGCACGCGTCGCAGCGCCGGACCTTCTGGCCGCCGCCGAAGATCACGGTCCCGTTTTTCTGCGGGATGCCCGCGACGACGCCCGCGTCGCGGAGCGTGTTGGCGACGGCCGAGGTCGTGTCGGCGAAAGCGTTCGAGGTCGTTTTCGTCGTGTCGAGCCGGTAGACGCGCGCGATGTAGGCGCAGAACTGCTCGCGCGTGGCGGCGGCCGCGGGGTTGAGGTCCGCGGGCGCGACGCCGTTCACCTGGGCCCAGGTCACGACGTCGGAATACCAGGGATTCCGCACCCGGGTGTAGCCGCCGAAGGCGACGCCCGCGAGCGAGCACACGAGCTTCAGCGCCTCTGCGTTCGTGACGAAGCCGGCCGGGCGGAAGGTCCCGTCGGTATAGCCGTTCACGGCGCCGGCCGCGCTCATCTCCGCGACCGCGTCCGCGTAGTAGGCGTTCCAGGGCACGTCCGGGAAGCGCGTGCCCGCGGCGCTCGCGGTGCCCGCCAGCAGCGCGGCCAGCAGCAGCGCGGCCAGGACGGCGGCGGATAGTCTTCTCAGGGTTTTCCTCATGCTTTCGGGCTCCTTTGCCTTGATTTCTGTCTTCGTTATACCACATTTTCCCCGCCCCGGCAACCGGCCGCCGCGCGGCCGGCGGCTCTCTTTTTGCAGAAAAGCGGGGCTGCCTTTCGGCAGCCCCGCTTGCGGGCGGACAGGAAATTGCTCAGAGATCGTAATAATGCGTGAATTCCGCCGGGTGCGGGATGCGCTGAATCTCGCTGGCCTCCGCGCGCTTGCGGGCGATCCACTGCGCGAGCAGCCGCTCCGGAAACACGCCGCCGCGCGTCAGATAGCCGTGGTCGCGCTCGAGCTCCTCCAGGGCTTCTTCCAGCGAGGCGGGCAGCGAGTCGATCTTCGCCTTTTCAGCCTCCGGGAGGTCGAAGAGATTGCAGTCGTAGGGGCCCCAGCCGCCCGCCGCCGGGTCGATGCGGTTCTCGATCCCGTCCAGGCCCGCCATCAGGATGGCGGCGTAGGCGTAATAGGGATTGCAGGTCGCATCCGGGTTGCGGAGCTCGAAGCGCTTGGTCAGGGGCGTTTTGGCATAGGCGGGGATGCGGATGACGGCCGAGCGGTTGGCGGTGGCGTAGCCGATCGTGACCGGCGCCTCGAAGCCGGGCACGAGCCGCCGGTAGCTGTTGGTCGAGGGATTCGTGATGCCGCAGAGCGACTTCGCGTGGCGCAGCAGGCCGCCCATGAAATAGTGCGCCGTCTGCGAGAGCTGCGCGTAGCCGTTTTCGTCGTAGAACAGAGGCTCGCCGCCCTTGGTCAGCAGCATGTGGACGTGCAGGCCGCTGCCCGCCTCGCCCCAGATGGGCTTGGGCATGAAGGTCGCGGTGCGGCCCTCCTGCGCGGCCGCGTTGCGGATGATGTATTTGGCGGCCATGGTGCTGTCCGCCATCGTGACGACGTCCGCCAGCTCCACCTCGATCTCCTGCTGGCCCGGACCGCCCACCTCGTGGTGGTGGTATTTGACGCGGACGCCCCAGTCCTCGAGCAGGCGGCACATGGTGCTGCGCAGATCGCTGCCGCTGTCGTGCGGGATGTCGATGTGGTAGCCGCCTTTGTGCGGAATCTGGCTGCCGTCGCCCGCATGGCCGCTGTTCCACGCGGCCTCGCCCGCGTTCACCTCGCAGCGGACGCAGCTCGGCCCGGTCTCAAAATAAACGTCGTCGAAGAGATAGAACTCGAACTCCGGGCCGATGATCATCTCGTCGGCAATGCCCGTCTCGCGCAGATACTGGGCCGCGCGCTTGACGACGCTGCGGGGATACTGGTCGAAGGGGACGTTGCGCGGCCGCGCGATGACCATGGCGTCGCCCGACATGGTCAGGGTCGGACGCCTGGCAAAGGGGTCGACCGCCGCCGTGGACAGATCGGGGATGAAGACCATGTCGCTGTTCTCGACCGGGGCGAAGCCATAGTTGGAGCCGTCGAAGCCGATGCCGCTCGTCATGGTGCTCTCGTCAAAGCGCCGGGCCGGGATCGTGATGTGCCGCCAGCGCCCGTCGATGTCGGTCATCTTGAAGTCGACCATCTCGATGTTCTTTTCGCGGATCAGCGTCTTTGCCTGTTCGATCGTGGATATCAAAGCGTATTCCTCCTCTGAACGGATTCCTTTCGGTTGCTCCGATACCCTCATACTGCCATAGTTTTCCGGGCAGGTCAAGCCCCATTTTGCCCATTTTGTACAAATTCCGTTTTGTCTTTTTCTGTTTAATTGTGTAAATCGTCAATTAGCAGGGCAAAAAACGTCCCGCGGCCATAGGGCCGCGGGACGACGGCGGAGCTGTGCGGATCGGCTCCGGGGCTCAGGCGCTCATGATGTCGGAGATCGTCTTGATGATCTCATCGTGGCAGCGGCCGCAGCCCGTGGAGCAGTTCGTCACCTTCTGCACCTCTTCAAACGTCTTTTCGACCTCGGGAAAGGTCTTGCTCTCGTGCAGGGCGCGCTCCACATCGTGCAGCGTCACATGCTTGCAGTGGCAGATCTCCCGGTTTTCCTGATAATCGCTCATGCTTGCGCCTCCTTGTGCAAAAATAGCTGGATTTATTTTATCATACCGCAGCCGTTCCCGCAAGGGGCTAGCGCTCGGACGAATGGCCGCGCCGCTCCGGCAGGACGCTGCTGCGGGCCTTTTTGCAGGCGTACATCGACTCGTCCATGCTCCTGAGAAAGCCGTCGAGCGTGTCGCGGCCCGGGTCGTAGGCGCCGGTGCCGTAGGAGAAGCTCAGGCGGAAGGCGCGGCCGTCCGCGCGGTTGTAGGCGTCCACCTGGCGCTTCAGCTTTTCCGCGAACGCGTCGAGCGGGCCGCTGCGCCCGTCCGGCCGGAGCAGGATGAACTCGTCGCCGCCGTAGCGCGCGAGGATGTCGCGCCTGTCGGCCGCGCCGCGCAGCAGGTGGCCGAAGTCCCGGATGGCGGCGTCGCCGCTCTGGTGGCCCAGCGAGTCGTTGATGTTCTTGAAGCGGTCGAGGTCGAGCATCACGCCCTCGCAGGGGCGGCGGCCCTCGATATGCTCGCGCAGGTAGTTGTCGAGATACTGGCGGGTATAGACGCCGGAGAGCGAATCGACCGAGGAGAACTCGCACTGGATGTTGACGTAGACCGAGACGACCGAGATCGCCAGCGCGCCCCAGGTCAGAGACAGCCCGTAGACCAGCATATGCGCCACGCCCGCCGCCGCGATCGGCAGCAGGAAGATCACAGACGGCACGAACAGATACCGCCGGTCGTTGCTCCGGTCCGTATAGATGACGAGCTCTGAATAGATGAGATAGGCGAAGGTCACGAGGAAGGGCACCGGCGTGAGCGGCGTGCGCGCATAGACGTTCTCGGGCGAGATCGTAAAGAGAACGGGCGTAAAGAGATTGACGGCCAGCATGACGAGCACGGCCAGCATCGGGATCGCCTGCCAGGCGTGCCGCCTCTTGATGCGCCCGACGTCGCCGAACAGCTTGAAGTCGATGTAGATCGTCCACATATACACGAAGACGATGTTCAGGGCGAACACGATTGTGTTGAGCGCGTAACAGATGGTCCGCGCGCCGGGGAAGCGCCTGCCGTCGAGCAGAAATTCCGTCATCTCGCCGGCGCAGAGCGCGATGGTCGCCCAGATCATGCCGTAGAAAATGCGCTCGGCCACGTCGTTGCGCCGGATGTTCTTCCCGGCGCTCGCCAGCAGCATCAGCATGAGCGTGATCCCGAAGCCGTTGGAGACCACGATCGCCTGCAGATTCACGAAATCACCCGCTTCCCGGCAGAATCGGCCCGCGCGCGCCCGCGGCGCGGCGCAAAGCCTCTATTGTTACATCTTAACAGCGTTTCTCCCGCAATGCAACCGTTTCCGCGGGATTTTCCGTTTTTTGTATGTTCCGGGCCTGCCCTCAGCCGAGCACGAGCTCGCCGAAGAACTCCGGGCGGTGGAAATCGGGCTTCGGCCAGTCGATCGGGCTCCAGCAGCCGAAGTGCGGCAGCGGGCCCTTCTCCGCGATCTTGTAGAGGTTCGCGCGCATCCGCGCGCCCGCGGCGAGCGCACGGAGGTCCGTGTACCGGGCGAGATAGGCCAGCGGGAGCTCGTAGGTGAGCTGCCAGTCATAGCCCCCGGGCGCGGGCGAGATCTCCGAGCGCGCCTGAAACTGCAGGGGATCCTCCTCTTTCAAAAGGACGTTGTCCGCCCGGCCCGTCCCGGCGCCCAGGTACATGGCGCAGAGCGCGTTCATCTCAAAATTCAGATACCGCGCGCCGGGCCCCGGCACGGGCATGAGAAAGAGCTCCACGGCGCTGTCCTCGCAGACGACGGGGCAGATGCCCCGGGCCTCGGCGCGCAGCGCGCGCTCGCGCGTGCGAAAGCGCACGGCGAGACGGTCGTCCAGCCAGACCAGCCGCGCGGTCGTGCGCGGGCGGTAGCCCGTCTCGTCCCAGGGATAGCAGGCGATCTCCAGCTCCGGGGCGGCCTGCCAGGCGCTCCCGTCCCGCAGCGCCGCCGGAGTCGTATGGTTCAGGGTGTACTGCTTCACGTTGATTCCTCCCGTGTTCAAAAAAAGTCCGCATGTCGTTCGGGGCGATTATAGCACGGCGAGCCCGCGCAGACAAGAGCCGCCGCGCGTCTTAACGCGCGGCGGCTTCGGTCATCCCTTCGTCTTTTCGTACCACGCGAGCACGTCCGCGAGATTGTCCGCGGAGACGGCGCTGTACGGGCCCCTGGTCATCTGCAGCGTGGCCTCCTCGCCGGGCGTGCGGCTCGAGAGCGCCGAGAGCTTTTTCGCGGCCGAGCGGCAGATCGCCTTCAGCACGAGGCGCACGGGCGGCTTCAGCCGCGCGAGGTCGAGCCCGCCCTGCAGGTAGAAAAGCTGATCCTCGCCCAGCACCTTGTTCTCGCGGCGCAGCCGCAGGGTCTGGCTCTCCGACGCGGGGCTCATGCCGACCGCGCAGACGCAGGGCGTTTTGTAATGCTTCCGGGCCTCCTCCAGCCCGACGATCTTCCCCGCGCGCAGCCAGCCGAGATACAAGACCTCCTGCGCCTCCGGGCGCTCGGACAGACGGTGCGCGGGCAGGCCGGTTTTTTCGGCGAGCAGCCCGGCGTAGGCCTTCGTAAAGCCGGTCTGCGAGGAATAGACAATGGCGGTAATCATGGTTCATGCCTCCCAAGCGGGTCGGGCCACGGATTTCGCGCCGCGGGCCCGACGTTCTGTGCATACGGATTTTTGGTGATGTCCCTGTGGCGCATGTTGTCGTAGTGCGCGTTCAGCTTCGGCAGGATGCGCCGGTAGATGATCTTGCTGTCGAGATCGAAATAAAAGATGGCGAAGAGCACCGCGTAGACGGCGACGGCGGTCTGCAGCGTCCACCACAGCACCTCGAACACCTTCCCGGCGGCTCCCGTTTTTTTCTCCATGTCGTACCTCCTACCAGCCCATGGAGTCGTCGAACTCCACGAGCGACGGGTCGATGGGCTCCTCCTGCATGACGGTCGTCATATAGTCGTTCACGGCGCGGCGCATCTCGGCCCGCTCGACCGTGCGGTGATCCATGAGCTCGTGCGGCACCCAGATCGCGGGGATATTGCGCCGCCGGAACTCGTCCTCGAACACGCCGTGGATGCCGTCCATGCCCTTGCAGGCCACCTGGTCGAACATGATGACGAGGTCGCAGTGGAACTTCTCGTAGTTCTCCCAGATCTCGAAGATGTGCTGCTGGCCGCCGACGGCCATGCGGCGCATCGGGCCCCACTCGAACAGGTGCGCCAGATCGTCCATCATGTCGTCCTCGTTGTCCAGGCGCACGACGCGGTCGCTCATGAGCGAGTCCATGTTCATGACGACCTGGATGCCCCAGCAGTTGTAGAGCCAGGTCGGGAAATAGGAGTAGTAGAGCGGCGCGCAGCTCCAGACGAGCGCGCGGTGGCGCGTCATCGGGAAGGGCCGGATCTGCTTTTCGATGCAGCGGTCCATGAGCTTTTTGACCTTCGCGTCGGTGCGGTGCCAGATCTTCCGCTCGCCGACCTCGGAATAGAAGATGCGGTAGAGCGCCTGCGCCGTGCCGCTCACGGGGTTGTAGGGCGTGTTGGCCGCGACGTCCCACTTCTCGCGCTCGAAGCGCGTGAGCTGGTTGTAGCCGGCCATCTTCTTTTTAAAGGTCTCGAGGTCGAACTTCATGCCGGTCTCGTCCTCGATGAACTTCCAGGCGCCTTTGATCTCGTCGATGCAGAATTTCTGCACGTCCGGATCGTCGAAGCGCATGGGCTGCGGCATCGCGTAGAGCGGCTTGTTCCAGTACATGTCCTGGATGATGGAGGTGCCGACCGAGCCGTCGCAGGCCTGGTTCGTCGTGAGGAAGACGGGGCTGAAATCGGGGTAGTCGTCGAGCACGCAGAGCCCGGCCTCGGACGCGCAGAGCGGGCACGGGTCGGCGGGCAGGCCGATCGACTCGACCGCGTCGATGTAGTGCGTGATGGTGGGGCGGCAGACGTGCGGGTTCAGAAAGCAGGTCGTGAGCTGGGCCAGGATGTCGTCCTTCATCTCGGGGAAGCCGTAGAACAGGTGGCCGGGGATCGTCTCGTCGTGGTCGAGGGTCTTGTACCACGCGCGGTTGCGCACGCCGAAGCGCAGGTGCGAGTCGGCCTGGAACTGCGTGATGAGCTGGCGCACGGAGTCGTAGAACATCGCGTAGAAGTGCTCCATGGAGGCGCGCAGCGCCTCGCCGCGCAGGCCCTCGTTGCCGCGGTCGATCCAGGCGATGCCCGTGAGATAGGTGGACATCCAGCGGTAGCGCATGAGCGCCCGCGCGACAGGCAGCGGTCCGGAGGCCGCGAGCTTGCCCGCGACGCCCACGGCGCGCAGCCAGACCCAGAACGCATAGTTGGTGTCGGCGAAGCCGCGCCACTCGCGGTGCTTGTAGAGCCCGGTCTTGTCCTCGTACAGCTCGCCGAGGCGGCGCTCGCCGTCTGGCTTGCCGTACCAGAACTCCTTCGCCTTCTTTTTGAGCCCCTCGGGCAGTTTGAACGGAAGCTTTCTCATCTCGTCCCCGCCTCCTGCAGCTTTTTGATCTCGATGCTCTCCACGAACGCCTGGAAGCGGGTGCGGAGCTGGCCGGAGGCGCCGTTGACGTACTCCTTTTCGATCGAGCAGACCGGGAGGCCGAAGTCCCTCTGCAGCACGATCGTGTCCACGACGCGCTCATAGCTCCAGTATTCGCAGAATTTCATCTGCTCGACGACGACGCCGTCCGCGCCGTATTCCCTGGCGAGGTCGGCCAGGTACCGCTTGCGCTCGCGCATGACGTCCTGGTTCATGAAGCGCGGGCACATGCTGGTGTCGAGATAGTGCCGCGCGACGGCCGCGAGCGGCGTCTCGCCGCGGCGGATCTCGATGGGCTCGCGCCCGGGCAGGGAGCCGTAGCAGTGGCGGTCGGCCACGACGAGCGCGCCGCAGTCCTCGATGAGCTTCGTGAAATACGGGTCGTCGTTCTCCGAGCCGGAGAGCAGCACCTTGCAGCGGTAGGCGGGCTTCAGGTCGGGCTCGCGGGTCTTCAGCTCCTCGAGCGTCTCGCGCAGGTAGGGCAGGATCAGGTATTTGGGGCAGCAGAGGCTGACCAGCTGGATGAGCGCGAACTCGAAGCCCGTGACGGTGGGCTGCTCGAGCTTGCGGAAGCTGCCGATCTCGGTCACGATGCGGCAGAGTTCGTTGTGCTCGCGGATGGCGGCGCGGATGGCCTCGTCGGAGGTGTCGGCGCCGTAGGTCTCGCGCAGGGGGTCGAGCACGTGCTTCTGCAGCTGCAGGCGGTAGTGCTCGTAGGTCGTGCCGCCCTTTTTGTGCGGCACGTCGATGAACGAGCAGAAGAATTGGGGGTTCTGGATGACGGGCATCATCTGCAGGTGCTCCTGGAAGCGGCAGGTGACGGTGCAGGTCTCGGTCGCCATCTCGGCGTCGAGGAAGTTGTAGCCGCCCTCGAGCGCCCGCTCGAGAAGACTCCGCCCGTAGCTGCAGGTGCGGTTGGTCATGTAGTACGTCGCGATGTCCGGCGACGTGCTGCGCGGCGCGCGCAGACGGACGGAGAAGCAGCCCGGCAGGTCGAGCAGCACCTCCGGCATGAAATAGCAGGTATAGCCGAGGGCGAGCCTCCCCTCCTCCTTTGCCTGCCGCACGAGCTCGTTGTTGACCTCCTGCAGCAGGTTTTCAAAGTAGATGAGATGCTTCAGATCTTTCATGATTTGCGGTATCCCCTCTCTCTTTCCAAAAAGGGCAAAGCCCGGCGCACCCGCGCCGGGCTTTGCAGTCAGATTTTTTTCGCGAGGTTATAGGCGGCGCGGTTGGCCTCGAGCACGCGGCCGGCATTGAAGCTGTCGCCGATGTCGTAGACCTCGGGCGCGACGCCCGCCTGCTGCGCCGAGAGGAACGCGCCCTCGTCCGGGCGCCCGCCCATGGCGAGCACAACGAGATCGCACGGCAGCTCCGCGACGTAGGTTTCGTTCTTGATCTTGGGCGCGAGCGGATTTTCGATGTTCTTGGGCAGCACGGGCGCCCAGGTGCAGTACGGATCGGGCACGCCCTTGGAGATGTTGCGGCTGATCTTGACCGAGCCCGGCGCGAAGGAGACGACCTTCGAGCAGTTGAGCAGCTCGCCGCCGTTCGCCTCGAGATAGTGGATGAGATGGCCGCGGTTGGCGGTGCAGGCGCCCTCCTCGATGTTCTCCAGCATTTCGACGACCTGGACCTTGCAGCCCTTCTCGTAGCTCAGCCAGTAGGCCGTCTCGAGGCCCACGGCGCCGCCGCCGACCACGACGACCTTTTTGGCGTCCCCGAGCTTCGCGGGGTCCATGAGAAGATCCGTCGCCTGGACGTATCGGATGGTGTCGATGCCCGGGATGGGCGGGGTGCCCTCGCGCGTGCCGTTCGAGAAGACGACCGCGTCGTAGCCCTGCTCTTTAAGGAAGTCGTTCGTCACGCTGACGCCGAGCGAGACCTTGACGTTCGGGGCCTTCGCGATCTGCGCCTTGAGATAGTTCGTGTAGTTTTCAATGTCGAACTTCACCTTCGGCACGCTGGCGGGGTTCAGCTTGCCGCCGAGCTCCGGCGCCTTCTCGAGAATTTCGACGGTGTGGCCCTTCTGCGCGGCGAGCAGGGCAAAGTTCATGCCCGCGCAGCCGCCGCCCACGACCGCGATCTTCTTGGGCGTCTCGGTCTTGGGGAATTCGGCGGGGTAGAGCTCCTCGAAGCCCGTGCGGCCGTTGACGGCGCACTGCGGATGGCCGCCCTCGATGAACTCGTTGACGCAGCCCTCCTGGCAGCCGATGCAGGGGCGGATCTCGGAGACCTTGCCCGCGTAGGCCTTGTTGCACCAGTCGGGATCGGCCAGCAGCGGACGGCCCAGCATGATCATGTCGCACTTGCCGTCGCGCAGCGCCTGCTCCGCGATGTCGGGGTAGTTGAGCTTGCCGACGCCCACGATGGGCACGGGCACGCCCGCGTTGGAGACGAGGCCCTTGGAGGCGAAGTAGTCCTTCGCGGCCTGGGCGACGTCGAGGAAGCAGCCGGCCGGCATGCCCGCCGGGGGATGCGGCAGCCACCAGTTGTCGTAGCAGCCGAGGTCCACGTCGAACAGATCGACGCCGGCCTTGACGAGGTTCTCCATATAATTGAGGGTGTCCGCGATCGTGCGGCCGTTCTGGAAGTTTTTAAGCGTCTTGACGGTCTCCATGCGGTCGCCGTAGGTCTCGTTGAGCGCGAGGCTGAGGTCGATGCGGTACATGATGGGGTAGCTGGGGCCGGTGCGGCGGCGGATCTCGGTGATGAGGTCGATGCCGAAGCGCTGCCAGTCGGCGTATTTGCCGAGCTTGCGGCGGTTGAAGGCCGGGCTCGTGAGCTGGTCGAGCAGATAGCCCTCGTGGCCGTGCAGATACACGCCGTCGATGCCCATAGTCTTGGCGTCCATCGCGGCCTGGCCGGCGTTCTTGATGATCTTGCCGCACTCGAGGTCCGTCAGCGGACGGCAGGGCACGTCGGGCAGATAGAAGTTGGGGTTCCACGAGGCCGAGACCGGCAGCTGCGCCTTGGTCAGAAGGCACTGGGGGTTGCCCACGCGGCCGAGGCCCGGGGTGAGCTGGATGAAGATGCGGCTGCCGCGGGCGTGCACGCCCTGGGCGAGGTCGCGCCAGCCCATGAGGTTCGTGCGCGTGCCGTCGATGCGCGGGAAGTAGGAGTAGTTGCCCTTCTCGGTGACGGAGGCGTCGACGCCGTGGCTGATGGGGATGAGGCCGGTCGTCAGCAGGCCGACGCCGCCCTCGGCGCGGGCGAAGAAATACTGCAGCATCTTGTCGTTCGGACGGCCGGATTCCTCGGCCATCTGGCAGTTGCCCATCGGGGCCATGACGATGCGGTTTTTCACGGTGAGGCGGTTGATGCGGATGGGCGAGAACAGCTCGTGATAGGGGTAGAGCGCCTGCGTCATGCGGCCCGAGCCGCCGGCGCGGTTTTCGCAGTCCTCCTTCTGGAACCAGTCGCCGAAGTGATCGACCAGATTTTGAACCAGTTCATCTTTTTTCAATGCGGATTCCTCGCTTTCCATTGTTTTTTGTTGGATTGCGGAACAGAATGGATTTTATCAGGCCCCGTCCGGGGAATATTCTGAACTTAATTTTAACACAGACGATGGAAAGATTCAACAGAAATGGCGTTTTCCACAAGTTTTTTTGGGACACTGGCAAAAACTTGTTGAATTGTGATGAATGTGGTAGCATAATATCAGTAAGAAAAGATCGGCTTCCGGCCGGAGGAGGTATGCCATGGAACACAAGACTGTCGTAATCGCCCTCACGGGCAAGGGCGGCGTCGGGAAAACCTCCGTCTCCGCCGCGATCGTGCGCCTGCTGGCCGAGAAAAAACCCGAGGCGCGGATCCTCGCGATCGACGCCGACCCCGCCGTGGGCCTCGCGACCGCGCTGGGCGTCACGGTGACGGAGACGCTCGACGACATCCGCAAGCGCGTGGCCGCGGACGTGTCGGGCAAGCTGCGCGACACGCAGGACATCCTGGCCGAGGCGCGCTTCCGCCTCTTTGAGGCGATGGCCGAAAAGCGGGGCTTCGCCTTTCTCGCGATCGGCCGGCCCGAGGCCGCCGGCTGCTACTGCGCCGTCAACACCTATCTGCGGCAGGTCATCTCCCTGCTCATAAACGACTTCGACTACGTCGTCATCGACGGCGAGGCCGGCATCGAGCAGGTCAACCGCCGCGTCATGGACAAGGTGACGCACCTGCTCTTCCTCTCCGACCAGAGCAAAAAGGGGCTGCAGGTCATCGAGTCCATCAAGAAGGTCGCGGACGAGCTCGTGATGTACGACCGCGCGGGCGTCGTGCTCAACCGCGTGACCCGGCCGGAGCTGCTGCCCCGGGGCCCGATCGCCGGCATGGAGCTGCTCTGCGCCGTCGGCCCCGACGAGGGCCAGGCCGAGGACGACATGCAGGGTCTGAGCGTCTTTTCCCTTCCCCCGGATTCCCCCGTGCTTTCCGGCGCCGAAACGGCGCTTGTCAAATTAGGAATATTATAATAAGGTGAGGTGGATCGTTTGAAAGATCTCAAGTATCTGATCTGGTTCGAGGATTTGCTGGAGAACGCGGACAACGAGCTCGTACAGAAGGCGCAGGCCGACGGAAAGCTCGCCATCGGCTACACCTGCTACCACATGCCCGAGGTGCTGCTGAACGTCCCCGGCTGCTTCTCCGTCCGGCTGCGCGCGCCGCGCACCGGCTCCATCGACATCGCGACCTATTACATGTCCAACTATACCTGCGAGTACGCGCGCTCGCTCCTCGAGCGCGCCATCGAGGGCGGCTACCAGTTCCTCGACGCGTTCGCCGGCGTGGACGCCTGCGGCGCCATGAACCGCTGCAGCGAGCACTTCGAGCTGCTGCACGTCAACTCCAAGCCCAATTTCTTCGTTACCCACTGCGACATTCCGTACAAGGTCGTCGACTACACCATCGAGCACGACGTCCGCCAGATGCGCAAGCGTTTCCTCGACGTGCTGACCGAAAAATACGGCGTGGACACCTCCGACGCCGCCATCCGCAAGGCCGCGGAGGAGCACAACGAGGTCTGCCGCATCCTGACTGAGATCGGCGACTTCCGCAAGCTCGACAATCCGCCCCTCACGGGCTACGAGTACCACATTCTCAATCTCGTCTCCTACTGCTGCCCGAAGTACCTGATCCTCCCCTACCTGCGCGAGACGCTCGAGGAGATCAAGACCCGCGTGCCCGACCCCAAGCCGTGGTTCCGCGCGCGCGTGGCGATCGTGGGCTCCGAGATCGACGACCCCAGCCTCACGAAGCTGGTCGAGGAGGCCGGCGCCATGGTCGTGTCCGACCGCTACTGCTACGGCTCCACGCCGGGCCGCGAGGTGATCGAGCTCAGCGACGGCGAGGACGCGCTCACGCAGATCTGCCGGCACTACATGGAGCACTCCGAGTGCGCGCGCTACATCTCCAACGAGAAGATCCAGCAGCGCCGCGACACCTCCGACCGGCTGGCGCGCGAATACCGCGCCGACGGCATCATCTACGAGCAGATGAAGTTCTGCGACTTCTGGGCCTTCGAGCGCCCGCTCGCGAGCCACATCCTGGCCGAGGAATACGGCTGGCCCGTGCTCTCGATCGACCGGCCGTACAACGCCCGCTCGTCCGGGCAGCTCCGCACGCGGTTCCAGGCCTTTGTCGAGGCGCTGGAGATCAAGCGCATCCAGAAAAAAGGAGGGGACTGAGCCATGAAATACCCCGATCCCAAAATCTACCGCATGAAGGACCACATGGACTGGGACCTCCAGAAGAAGAATCTGCAGGAATTCGGCTCGATCGCCTGGCAGCTCGTCAAGGAGACCGACTGGAAGGAATTCGGCAAAAAGCAGCTCAAAAACGCCGCGCTGACCGGCAAGCGGCTGGCGGATGAGGCGAAGGCCGTCAAGGCCATGACGCCCGACGAGCGGCGCGATCTGCTCGTGAACGGCGAAAAGCATCTCGGCAAGCTCTACCGCTCCGGCTCGATGGCGACCGTCCGCCGCGAGTGGCGCGGCGTCCGGGACACCGCCGTCGACTTCGGCGAGTGGGCCAAGCTCTGGGGCATGCTGCTCTCGAGCTTCTCCAAGGACCTCGTCCCGTCGCTGAACGGCGCGACCTGGTACCGCTGGATGATCTCCTATTTCTGCTGCCACTCCTTCCGCGACAAAAACCTCATGGGTCTGCGCGGAACGGCTCTTAAAATGCACAGCGAGCTCACGAACGACATCTTCCGCTACGTCGCGGAGAACCTCGTGCTCCTGATGAAGGGCGACGAGCGCGGCGGCAACTGCCGGGAGCTCAGCAAAAAGATCGTCCTCTTCGACGAGATGACGATGGGCCAGATCATGGCGGGCTTCCCCGACCTCGTCGGCATCCCCTACCAGCTGCTGCCCGTGTTCCTGCTCTCCGAGATCGACCAGCTGGCCTGCATGCCGTACATCGACGCGGTCGAATCCTACGGCCTGCCCGCCGACACCTGCCCGGTGCCGACCTCCGAGTCCGGCGCCTGCGTCATCGACGCCCTGCCGCATCTGGGCGCGTGCTTCATTTCCAGCTCCATGCCCTGCGACGGCTCCGTCATGGCCTCGTCCTACACATCCCGGCGGTTCAAGGACCTGCCGACCTACCATCTGACCTTCCCCGTCCGCTACGAGGACGAGGAGACGCTGCAGACGGGCGTTCTGGAGATTCAGAACTGCATCAAATTCGTCGAGGAGCAGACCGGCGCCAAGTGGAACTGGGACGCCTACTTCACGGCCATGAAGCGCTTCAACGACGAGACGCGCTTCGAGCTGCAGAAGTGGGAGGTCAACCAGACCGACCGCCCGCAGCTGATCGGCCCGACCTACGAGCTCTTCCGCAAGTGGAACTACGAGATGGACGGCGGCCTCGACCCCCGCATTCTCGAGAGCTTCAAGAAGGTCAACAAGATGATGCTGAAGGCCTACGAGCGCCGCGAGGAGCCGTGGCCCGGCAAGATGCGCCACCGTGCCATCGTCTGGTCGGTGCCCGCGCACTACTACGCGAACTTCTCCAACTGGCTGGCCAACTGCTGGGGCATCAACGTGCTGGTCGAGATGGAGGGGCTCAACTTCACGAAGCCCCTTGAGACCGAGGATCACCAGGGCGCGCTCGAGGATATGGCGCGGCTGTACGAGCGCATGGTCATGCGCCGCCACACGAACGGCGGCTACGACCACGTGCTGACGGAGCTCTGGCGGCAGGTCGAGATCTGGCGGCCGGAACTCGTCATCATGTACCAGCACGTCTCGTGCAAGAACATGTCGACCCTGCAGGGCATGTTCGAGGACCAGGCCAGAGAGCGCGGCGTGCGCCTCATCTGGATCGAGCACGACCTCATGGACCCGCGCACCGTGTCGAGAAAGGACATGCGCGCGAAGGTCAACGAGTACATGCGCACCGTCATGCGCGAGGAGCCGGTCGACCCGTCGCTGCTGGAATTCGACGACGAGTCCTCGTGGTAACGGCCCCATCCATTCAACTGTTTCCGCGCCTGCGGGCGCGCGACGCGCTTAAGCGAATCAAATTTGGAAGGTAACGGGAGGAAAAGAGACAATGAAATACTTCGGCGGATGCGACGTAGGTTCTACCTACACCAAGGCGGTCATTCTCGACGAGAACGGCAAAATGGTGGCCAACGCCACCCTGCGCAGCAAGATCAACTCCGAGGCGTCGGCCCAGCTGGCGATGGACGAGGTCATCTCCCAGGTCGAGGGGCTGTCCTCCTCGCAGGACCTCAGCTACCTGATCGGCACCGGCTACGGCCGCAACAAGGTGCCGTTCGCGGATGAAAACATCTCCGAGATCTCCTGCCACGCCATGGGCGTCCACATCACGAACCCGTCCGTCAAGGCGATCATCGACATCGGCGGCCAGGACGTCAAGGGCATCTCCATCGACACCGACGGCACCGTCAAGAACTTCGCCATGAACGACAAATGCGCCGCCGGCACCGGCCGCTTCTTCGAGGCCATGGCCAGATCGTTCGAGATGAGCCTGCCCGAGTTCTCCAAGCTCTCGCTGACCGCCAAGAACGTCATCCCCATCACCGCCCAGTGCACCGTGTTCGCCGAGTCCGAAGTCATCACCCTCGTGGGCGAGGGCAAGCCGATGGACGAGATCGCGGCCGGCATCCAGATGGCCGTCGCCAAGCGCTGCTTCGTCATGGCGAAGAAGGCCGGCGCGACCGACTCCATCACGCTGACGGGCGGCTGCGCCAAGAACCAGGGCCTCAAGACCGCGATCGAGCGCGTGCTCAAGCTGAAGGTCGTGGATCTCGCCGTCGACCCGCAGCTCATGGGCGCGCTCGGCGCCGCCGAATACGCCCGCCAGAAGGGACTCGCCCGCGCATAAACCGAAAGGAGCAACCTCTGTGAAAAAATTCTTGAAAGTCTTCGCGATCGTCTCGGCCGTCGTCACGGCGCTGCTGTTCGTGGTCTATTTCTGGAATCTCGACTCGAAGCTGATGGCCTGGGCCTACACGAACGTCAACCGCATCTTTGACCGCAAGAAGACGGAGACCAATTTCTGATGAAACTGTACAACGCGATTCTGGACAAGACGCTCTCCGCCTTCGCGGGCCTGACGCCCGCGCGGTATCCCTTCGACCCGCGCGCGGCGTGGCCGCTCACGGAGGCGAGCGAGCTCGTCATGCTGCGCGACGCGGCCTTCGAGCTGGGCGCGCGCGGCTCGGTCAACTACACCTGCGTCACGACCGACGACGCCTACGCCCCCGAGGACGCGGTCGAGGTCTACGGGCCGGAGCTGCCGGAGATCCGGCAGGACGGGACGTTCGCGCGCATCGCGGTCATCTCGGTCGACGATCCCGGCGGGGACGAGGACGCCTACAACGCCGTGCGGAAGCTGGAATTCGTGCGCTACCACGTCTTCCCGCAGGGCTACATGGTGCGCGTCTCGTCCGAGTCGAACCAGGAGCAGGTGCGCGTGGCGAAGAGCGCCCTGAAAAGCGGCATCACCTTCGCCCGCGTCGGCGCGGCCTACATTCAGAAATACCGCGAGCTGCCCGGCGTGCGCCACGTGCGCCTGATCTTCGCGACCGATCCCCCGGCTCTGAAGGAGCTGATCGCGAACGCCCGGCAGGTCGACGCCATCACAAAGACGCTCACGCACATTCTCGACGGCCTGCCGACCGACTGCGGCCACTGCACGCTCAAGCCCGTCTGCGACGAGGTCGAGGGTATGCGCGAGCTGCACATGGGCCGGAAAAACAAATGACGAAAACGGGCCTGCCGCACCGGCAGGCCCGTTTTTTGTATCGGAGCGGTCCGCGGGCGCGTCTACGCGTTCGCGCAGAGCTGCCCGGCAAACGCGGCCGCGACGCCGAGCACCAGGCTCGCGGCCATGTAGCCCGCGGCCGTCCAGGTCTGCCCGCTCTGCAGAAGCGCCGAGGTCTCGAAGGCGAAGGTCGAGAACGTCGTGAACCCGCCGCAGACGCCCACGCGCAGCAGAAGCAGCAGCCGCGGGGACAGGCCGGGATTTTTGACCGCGAGCGCGGACAGCAGCCCCAGCGCGAACGCGCCCAGCACGTTGATGCCGAGCGTTTTCCACGGCAGGCCGTCCCTGGCGAAGGGCAGCAGGCCGACCAGATACCGCAGGACGCTCCCGGCGAAGCCGCCGAGACCCACATAGAGACAATCCAGCATGTTTTTCACCGCAAAAACCCGGAGCCGCCCGCGGCGGCTCCGGGTTTTCCCATCTGTTCTTTATTCGACTGTGACGCCGCGCTTGGCAAATTCCGCGACCATGAGGTCGAGGTCGGGCTTGATGTTGATGGGCTCGCCCGCGGACTTGATGGCGTTCGCCACGTCCTTGAGGCCGTTGCCCGTCACGACGGAGACGACCGTCGCGTCCCTGGGGATGAGCCCCTCCTCGCAGGCCTTCTTGAGCGCGGCCGTGCCGGTCACGCCGGCGGGCTCGCCGAAGACGCCGCAGGTGCGGCCCAAAAGACGCTGCGCGGCCAGGATCTCCTCGTCCGTGACGTTCACGGCGAGGCCGCCGGACTCGCGGATGGCCATGAGCGCCTTGTCGGCGTTGCGGGGCACGCCCACGGAGATGGAGTCCGCGATCGTGTTCTCCTCCATGGGATACCAGTCCTCGCCCGTCTGGATGGCGCGGTTCAGGGGGCAGCAGCCCGTGGACTGCGCGGACAGGAGCTTCGGCAGCCGGTCGATGAAGCCCAGCGCGTAGAGATCCTTGAAGCCCTTCCACACGCCCGCGATCGTGCAGCCGTCGCCCACGGAGATTGCGACGTAGTCCGGCACCTGCCAGTTGAGCTGCTCGGCGATCTCGAGGGCGACGGTCTTCTTGCCCTCGGAGAGGTACGGGTTGATGGCCGCGTTGCGGTTGTACCAGCCGTATTTGTCGATGGCCTCGGCGGACATCTTGAAGGTCTCCTCGTAGTTGCCCTTGACGGAGATGACGTTGGCGCCGAAGATCATGAGCTGGGCGACCTTGCCCTTCGGGGCGCGCTCGGGGACGAAGATATAGGTCTTGAAGCCCGCGGCGGCGGCGTTGCCGGCGAGCGACGAGGCGGCGTTGCCGGTGGACGAGCAGGCGATGATCCTGGCGCCGGCCTCGCGCGCCTTGGCCACGGCCATGGCGGAGGCGCGGTCCTTCAGGGACGCGGTCGGGTTCTGCCCGTCGTCCTTGACCCAGAGATGGCGCACGCCGAGCATGTCGGCCAGCTTCGGCTCCTCATAAAGGGGCGACCAGCCCACGCGCAGGGGCGTGTCGGGCGTGGATTCCTCCACGGGCAGCAGCTCGCGGTAGCGCCACATGGAGCGGTTCTCGCGCCTGGCGAGCACGTCCTTCGTGAGCTTTGTTTTGATGTAGTCGTAATCGTAGACGATATCCAGAATGCCGCCGCACTCGCAGGTCGTGAGATTGGGGACGGCCTCGTAGGTGCGCCCGCACTTGACGCATCTGCCGTATTTGACGTTTCTCAGCATGGCTGCTCTCCTTTTCGTGAATCGGCGGGGAAGGGGTCTCCCCCTCCCCCGCCGGACGGTTTATTTGCTTACAGAGCCTTGAGAAGGCCGGTGGCCTCGTTGAACTCGTTGATCAGCACATCGAGCTCCTTGGCCTGCGCGTGGACGGCGTCCCAGGTGTTCTTGGTGTCGTACCACTGGGCGTTGAGGTCCTCGACGGTCTCGCCCTGCTGCTCGACCCAGGTGTAATACTTGAGGTTGTGCACGCGGTGCCGCGCTTCGTAGGTCAGCTCGAGCATGTTGTCGGTCTTGAGGCCGAGCATGTGCAGCGCGTGATCCTTGGCGGCCTCGATCGCGGAGTAGGCGCCGTGCATCTGGTTGAGCTCTTCCACGCGGGACTTGTACATGACGGCGGAGTCGGTCAGAACGGTGCAGACGACGTCGTTCTCGGTCAGCTCGTAGTACTTGGCCATCTTGATGCAGCAGAGCACGTTGGCGATGCCGGAGATGCCCATCCAGGTCAGCTTTTCGATGAGCTCGTCGGAGAGGCCCAGGGTTTCCTTGAGGTACTTCTGGCCGTCGGCGGTGTTGAACAGGCGGAGCAGGCGCTGGCTGTCCTCGTCGTCGATGTCGATGACCATGTCGGTGTTGCGGACGTTGTGGACCCAGGGCACGTGCTTGTCGCCGATGCCTTCAATCCGGTGGCCGCCGAAGCCGTTCTCGAGGATGGTCGGGCACTGCAGGGCTTCGCCCACGGCGAGCTTCAGGTGCGGATAGCGCTCCTTGAGCAGATCGCCCGCGGACATGGTGCCGGCGGAGCCGGAGGTGAAGCAGGCGCCCGCCAGGTTCTGGCCGGGCTTCTTGACGGCCTCGAAGAGGTCGGCCAGGGCGTAGCCCGTGACGTTGTAGTGCCACAGGGGGTTGCCCATCTCGGCGAACTGGTTGAAGATCATCATGCTGGGGTCTTTCTTGAGCTCCCAGGTCTTGTCGAAGATCTCCTTGACGTTGGACTCGCAGCCCGGGGTGGCGATGATCTGGCCGGCGATGGTCTTGAGCCAGTCAAAGCGCTCCTTGGACATATCCTGCGGCAGGATGGCGACGGAGTCGCAGGCCAGCAGCTTGGAGTTGAAGGCGCCGCCGCGGCAGTAGTTGCCGGTGGAGGGCCATA
>Ga0183095_10024_pt5 | contig 50272 bp, 44 predicted proteins | sample BioMet4_FD_130346 | JGI IMG/M metagenome (GOLD analysis project Ga0183095, IMG submission 130346) | Microbial communities from bioreactor (seeded with sewage sludge) at LBNL, California, USA - Biofuel metagenome 4 (v2) (version 3) | ecosystem: Engineered > Bioreactor > Anaerobic > Unclassified ...
CCCTGCTGGATCTCGAGTCCTACAGCGCAACCAAGGAAGCGCTGATCTTCGATTATGACAATCGCGCAAAGTGGAAGCGGATGGAGCTCGTGAACATCGCCAAGTCCGGCTTCTTCTCCAGCGACCGCACCATCATGGATTACAACCGTGATATCTGGCACCTGAAGTAAGCACATAAAAAGCCGATCTGCTGAATGCATGTCACTGCACATCAGCGATCGGCTTTTTCTATGCTCAGTCAGGGATCAGAGATCATCCTCGATGGCACTGCTCTTGGCATAGGCTGAGCTGCGGGCCTCGAAGAAGTCTGTCTTGACCATATTGGCATTGGCATACTGGCTGACCCACTGCATCGACTCCGGCTCCTGCTCATAGCCTTCATACAGCGTGCCCAGGCCCAGCGAGGAATAGCGCAGATTGCCAAGATATCTGATGTAGTCCTCAACCATGCCGGTATTGAGACCCGGAATATCGTCGCCGATGACATACTGTCCCCAGGCAATCTCCTGGCGCACGCCCTCATCGATCATGTCATGTATCATCTTCAGGTTCTGCTCATGGAAGAGCTCAGGCTCCTCCTTCTGCAGCTCCGTCAGGATCTCGCGGAACAGCCACAGATGAGTATTCTCATCGCGGTTGATGTAGCGGATCTCCTGCACCGAGCCCGGCATCTTGCCATTGCGGCCGAGATTGTAGAAGAACATGAATCCGGAATAGAAGTAGACACCCTCCAGGATGAAGTTGGCTACGCAGACGCGCAGGAAGCTCTCCTTGTCCTGATGAGTCACGAACTCATTGTAGAGATCGCCGATGAAGCGGTTGCGCCTCAGCAGGTGCTCATCCGTCTTCCACTGATACAGGATGTCATTGCGCTCCGTCGGATTGCAGATGGTATCCAGCATGTAGCTGTAGGACTGGCTGTGGATGCACTCCTGGAAGGTCTGGATCGCCAGGCAGAGATTGATCTCATTGGCAGTCACGTACTGCGAGACATTCGGCAGATTCGCGCTCTGCAGGGAATCCAGATAGACCAGGAAGCTGAGGATCTTGTCATAGGCTGTCCGCTCCGGCTTCGAGAGCCTTGGATAGTCGGACTTGTCCTGGTTCATGTTGATTTCTTCCGGGATCCAGAAGTTGTTCATGGCCTGGCGGTACCAGTCAGAGACCCATGCATACTTCATGTTGTTGAAGTCATTGATATTGGTCGTGTTGAAGTTGATCAGCCTGCGATTGCGGACATCGGTATCCCCGTCCGGGTTGAACAGCGGCTTGCGGCTGATATGCTCTTCCTTCTCGCTCATCATTTCTTCTCCTCTCACGCCGAGCAGCTCTCGCAGTCTTCCGGATCCAGCGCCTTCGAGCGCACGTAGTAGATCGTCTTGACGCCGCTCTTCCAGGCAAGGATGTAGAGCTGCAGCAGCTGGCTCATCTTGTAGTCATTGGTAATCCAGAGATTGAAGCTCTGGGCCTGATCGACATGGCGCTGGCGGATGCCGGCAGCCCTTACAGACCAGGTCTGGTCAATCGAGTGCGCATTCTTGTAGAACCAGTATGTCTCCGGGCTGAGCTCAGGCGCTACCCGGGGCAGGATGGCACCCTTCTTCTCCTCGAGGAAGAAGCGGTTCATCACCGGATCCAGCCCGGCGGTCGTGCCGATCAGGATCGAGGTGGAGCTGGTCGGCGCGGTTGCCATGAGGTAGGCATTGCGCATGCCATGCGCCTTCACCTCTGCCTCGAGCTTCTGCCAGCGCTCAGAATCATAGCCGCGGCGGCGGAAGTACTCACCGGTCTGCCATTCCGATCCCTCATAGAGACCGTATGTGCCGCGCTCCGCAGCCAGCCCGCTGCTGGCCTTGATTGCCGCATAGGCAATCTCCTCGAATACACGATCCGCAAAGTCGAGATGCTCCTGGGACTCCCACTGGATATGATGCTTTGCCAGCATGTGATGATAGCCGGATACGCCGAGGCCGATGGAGCGGTACTTTTTGTTGGTGATCTCCGCCTCCGGCACCGGATAGAAGTTCAGGTCAATGACATTATCGAGTGCCCTGACGGCAGTCGAGGTGACGCGCTCTACTTCCGAGGGCTCATCTACATTGATGTTGCCGAGGCACAGCGAGGCGAGATTGCAGACGACATAGTCGCCCGGCCTGGCTTCCGTCACGACGACGGTATCGCCCTCCTTCGTCTCGATGCGGCGCGTGATCTGCGTGCATGGAGACATGTTCTGGGCGATCTCCGTGCAGAGATTCGAGCAGTATATCATGCCTGCATGCTTATTCGGATTCATGCGGTTGACCGCATCGCGGTTGAATGCAAACGGCGTGCCCGTCTCCACGGCAGACTTCAGGATCAGGCGCACCACTTCTTTCAGCGGGAGCACCCGCTTGGAGATGCGGGAATCATGGACGCATTCCAGGTACTTTTTCTCCCACTCCTCGCCATAGCTGTCCTCCAGCGCGTAGCCGCGCACGGTCAGGATCTCATGCGGATCCATCAGATACCAGTCCTGGTTCAGGTTCTCCGAGGCCATCTTCCAGAACAGATCCGGATAGCAGACCGCCGGAAATACATCATGCGCCTTCATGCGGTCATCGCCGTTGTTGGTGCGCAGCTGCAGGAATTCAGGCAGGTCCTTGTGCCAGGCGTCGAGATAGACGGCAACCGCGCCCTGGCGGACGCCGAGCTGATCGACTGCGACAGCCGTGTCATTGACGACGCGGATCCAGCGGATGATACCGCCGGCTGCGCCCTCGAAGCCGCGGATAGAGCCGCCTCTTGCCCGGACCTTGCCGAAGTAGAGGCCCATGCCGCCGCCGAACTTGGAGACATCGGCGAAGCCGGAGATGGAATGATAGATGCCATCCAGGCTGTCAGGCACAGTATCGATGAAGCAGCTTGACAGCTGATGATACGGCTTGCGCGCATTGGACATGGTCGGAGTCGCCATGGTCACCTCATGCTGGCTCAGCATGTCATAGAATCTTCTCACCCAGCCCATGCGGTCCGCCGGCTCCTTCATGGCAAGATGCAGCGAGATGCCGAGATACATCTCCTGCGGTGCCTCAAGGATCTCATGGCGGTGGCTGTGGATCAGATACCGCTGGCTCAGAAGATCCAGCCCGCTGTAGGTAAAGCGGTCGTTGCGGCTGGCATCCATGAAGGAGGCAGCCTCCATGATTTCCTGGCGGGAATAGCTCTGCAGGATATAGTCTCCGTACAGGCCCTCCTCTGTCAGATACTGCAGCTTTCCATAGAAGTCATGAATGCCGAGGCGCTCCTCCGTATCCGCCAGCTGGCGGTGGATGCGGCTGCTCAGCAGCCGGCCGGCAACGATCTCCCAGCCGGGCTCCTCCTTGGTAGTCAGCTCAGCGGCTGACCGGATCAGCAGCTCAAGACGCTCCCAGAGATTCTGGTCCGCCTTCTCCATTGCCTGATACTTTGCGCTCAGGCGGCTGAGATCGCAGCCGGGAAAGTCTCTCTGAATCCGGAACAGAACCGGTTCCAGATCTCCGTCATTGAGTTCCTGCTCCAGCGCTTCCCGCTGCTTCCGCAGCTCCGTGCGCCGGGTCCGATAGAGAATATAGCTCTTGGCTGCCTGATAGCAGCCATTCTTCATCAGGGTCTCCTCAACGAGATCCTGAATCTCCTCAACGCTGACATTGTCTCTTGACTCAAGGCGTGCCTCTACCTGCTCCAGCAGATCTTCCAGGCGCTTCTGATCTGCCTGCTCGCCCACGCTGGCGAATGATTTCGCCATCGCCGATGCAATCTTCCTGCGCTCATAGGCAGCCGGCCTGCCGCTTCGCTTGATAATTGTTTTCATTGCCGAATTCCTTTCCCTTTAAGGTTCAGAATATTCTTTTTGAGAACTGTTTTCAATTAATCTGACCGAGAATCGCGATGCTACCAGCATCATACTGCGAAACAGGCGCAGGAGCGAATCCAGTTCCACGAAAAAGAGACTCTCGAAAGAGTCCCTGCTTACTTCCATTCCCGCGGCGTGATCCAGTGATCCATCAGATATCTGCCCATGCCGTCTTCCTCATTGGTATATTCAGTGACAGCATCTGCGCAGGCCCTGGTATCCGCGGTCCCGTTCCTCAGGCATACGCCCCAGCCGGCCGCCTCCAGCATCGTATTGTCATTCGAGGTATCGCCGAAGGTCATGACCTCATCCAGCGGGATATTCATCTCGCGGCACAGGGACTCCAGCCCGTTGCCCTTGCTGACGCGGGGATCCTGGAACTCGATCATGCCCGGATTGGTCTTGAAGTACTGATAGTGCTCTGAGGGGTGCGCCGCCGCGAACTTCTCGATCTCCGGCATCCGCTCCGGATGCTCCACGCGGAACAGCAGCTTGTTGTTATCCCGGGCCCAGAGCTCTGAGAGATCTCCAGCCACCCGGACGCTGGCATGGTTCCGCAGCGAAGAGGCACGCATGAGCGGATCCATCCGCTCACAGATCATGTCATCACCGGTATAGACAAAGGGATTCAGGTCCATCGGCTTCATCCACTCAATGATCTCCCGGATATATTCCTTCTTCAGCAGATGATACTCCTGCCGCATGCCGGTGCGCACATCCATGACCTGGCCTCCGTTCATGCCGATGAAGACATCAAACTGGCCGCTGAGGCCGTAGGACTCATACATCCCGAACATGTTCCGGTCGATCGGGCGCCCTGACCCGATTCCCAGCAGAACGCCATGTGCCTTCAGGATCTCCAGTGCCTGCCTGGTAATGGGCATCATCTCGCGGGCCTCATTGACCATGGTGCCGTCAATGTCCGCAATCATCAAGGCCATCTTGTCTATCATTGGAAATACCCCCAGTCATTGTATCCCTTCTGCATAAAAACAGAGCGGCTGATTCTGCTCAGCCGCTCCTGATATCTCTTCTCTTGCTTACTTGGAAGCCTTTGCTTCAGCCTTTGCGGCAGCAGCCTTGGCTTTCTCTTCCTTGCGTGCTTCCCAGAGCTCCTTGGCCTTCGGTGCCCATGCCTCTGCATAAGGCCGTGTCTTGACAGCCAGATGCTCCGGAGACTCAGGTGAAGTCAGGTCAGTGGAATGCGCACCGGTCTCAGCGACCATCTTGCCGAGGGCGTCCGGATTCTCAAGCATCGGGCACGGCTGCAGCATGTTCTCGTTGAACGGCTGGTTCTCGCGGTACTTCTGGAACAGCGGCTGGCGCAGGCAGTCAAGCAGATCCTCGTTCTTGATGTTTGCGGAGCTGTAGTGAATGAACACGCACGGCTCGACATCGCCGTTGGAGTTGATGTGGCAGTAGTTCTTGCCGCCGGCAATGCATCCGCCGATATACTCGCCGTCGTTCTGGAAGTCAATCGTCCAGACCTGATGCGGGTTCTCGAGAGAGCGGATCTCACGGACTCTGCGGTATACATACTCACGCTCATCCGGTGTCAGCAGCAGATCCGGGGAAGCATCGTTGCCGACCGGCATGTAATGGAAGTACCAGGCGATTCTTGCGCCCTTCTGCTCGAGAAGGTCGATGTACTCATCGCTGGTGACCATCTTATAGTTGGCATGCGTGTAGCAGACAGATACTGCGAACATGATACCGTACTTCTTCAGCAGGTCCATGGCAGCCATGACCTTGTCATAGCAGCCCTCGCCGCGGCGGGCATCGTTGGTCTCCTCAGAGCCTTCCAGGGAGATTGCGAAGCTGAGGTTGCCCAGCTCCTGGCACTTCTTCGCGAATGCCTCATCAATCAGAGTGGAGTTCGTGAAGATGTGGAAGTAGCAGTCGTTGTGCTTCTCGGCAAGCTTGATCAGATCCCACTTGCGGGTCAGCGGCTCGCCGCCGGTCATGATGTACATGTAGATGCCGAGTTCCTTGCCCTGAGTGACGATCTTGTCAAGCTCCTCGTTGGTCATGAACACCTTGTGGCCATATTCAGCAGCCCAGCAGCCGATGCAGTGCATGTTGCAGGCAGACGTCGGGTCAAACAGGATGGTCCAGGGAATGGAGCACTTGTACTTGGCAGCCATCTTGCGCTGGCGCGGCAGGCCCAGCATGGAAGCGTTGATGACGAAGTTCTCGAAGAACTTGTCAATGCAGTTCGGATCAATCTCGTGGAAGAGGCTGATGGTGTACTTGTACCACTTGCTGTCCTTGTCGGTCAGCACTTTGCGCACGAATGCGAGCTGATCCGGCATTGCCACAGTTCCGCCGTATTTATCCAGCCAGTCGAGAATCTTCGGAATATTGTTTTCAGGATCCTTCTGCAGATACCCAAGCACCTGCTTCAGACCAAATGCCTTCACTGATTCGGTAAACGTCTTTTGCATCTTGTTATCTCCTTACTTGAACGCTTTAAGTTTATGCCGAAAGATACGGTAATTCAAACAAAAACAGGCTGCGATTAGACATCTCGGGAAATGTGTCTACGCAACCTGTTTATTTTCGCATGAATGCACTGGATCGGGTTACTCGCAGCCTGATGCAGCCTATTTCACTGCGGCTGAAGGCGAGGCTGAGGCATCGGCAGCGGGAGACGCTGAAGCATCTGCAGAAGCTGAGGATTCAGCGGGCATGTCCGCGATGACCGCGGCAATTTCATCCGCAGCCAGCTTGCCGGAAGTGAACGCCCAGGTTGTCCCGGCATCAAGCGCCGCGCTGCTGCCGAAGACGCCGCCCACCGCTTCGCCGACAGCGTACAGCCCGCTGATGGCAGTTCCGCTCTGGTTCATGACCCGGAAGCTGCTGTCGGTAACCAGCCCGCCGAGCGTGGATACATAACATGGCTGCATGCGCACGATGTAGTAGTGCGAGCTGTCGGAGAGCTTCTCGCCGGTATTGTCGCGGCTGAATGCATCAGCCTCATCATTGTCGAACGAGTCAACCGTTGCCTTCAGCATGTTCGGATCCAGCATCGCGCTCTCGGCCGCAGCCTCAATGGTATCTCCCTCGAAGTACTGCTTGTCATCCAGCCACTTCGATATCTGATCGCTGAGATCGAGGCGCTTGCCGAGCTCCTGTGTCCAGGCAGTGAATGCGCTCTGCGTCATGACTGCATACATGACCTGATTGCTCTGCATCATCTCTGCGCCCAGGATCACGCTGTCAGAGGAGGTCTCATTCACGAACCGGCTGCCATTGCTGTTGACGAAGATCATGCCCTCTTCCATGGCTGCCCGATTGGCATTGGCTGCGACCACGCCGACGCCGCTGCCAAGCGATACGCCTGCGTAGGAATACTGCACATCCTCCATGGAGGTAACTGCCGCATTCACGGTATCCTCGCGGCCGAGGATGATGGCATCTCCGGTGCTGGTCAGCGTGCCGCCATAGAGCGTGCCCTTCAGGCTGTCAGACAGCAGGCTCTCATTGGCGCCGGCGCCGCCGGTCGCAAGAATCACCGCATCGGCAGTAATGTCATACAGCTTGCCTTCAGAAGATCTGGCCAGCACGCCGGTCACGGCGCCATTCTCTGTCTTCAGGCCGATGGCGCGGGTATTCTTGAGCAGCTTTGCCCCGGATACCTCAATCTCATCCGTCAGCAGCTTTGAAACCTTGTCGGCGCTGGCTGAATACGCCAGGATCCGATCATATCCATAGGCCGGATCGCTGATCAGGCCTCTCTTGAGATCAAAGTCCACGCCGAGATCATCGACCATCCAGTCCGTGGTCGTGCCGGCGTTCTCGGCAAAGACGCGGATCAGATCCGCATTGCCGGTCGAGCTGCCGTAGACCATGAGATCCTGGCCGAGCGAGTCGCCGGTATCTGCTCCCTTGAGCTCTTCTGTCTGCACCTTCGATCCGGTAACGATCTGCGAGCCATCGGTATAGGCCAGCGAGCCGCCCAGATAGGAATTCTTCTCGAGCAGCGTCGTCTTGATGCCAAGCTGCTCCAGGCGCAGCGCAGCCGTCAGTCCGGACGCACCGCTGCCGACCACGACAACCTGCGTGGTGCTCTTCACCGGCTTCTCAGCCTTGGAGGTGCCGGTCTTGTCAGTCTTCCACTCATCGGGATTTCCGCCGGCCTGCGTGATCGCATCGCCGACCGCATCAATGATGCCCTTGCTGGTCGCGGTTGCGCCTGTCGCAAGGTCCACATTCAGGGACTGATTATCCAGGATCTCCTGCGGGACGTCGCTCAGGGCATCATCTGCGATACCGGCCGTCTCCTGCTGCGAAGTCACGGTGACGCCGGTGATCGCAGCGGTCGTCAGCGTGACGGAGACCTTGATATCCCCGTTCTCGCCGGCACCGGTGCCCTCATAGGTTCCCGCCGTCATCAGCTTTGTCGTATCATTGCGGGCAGTGCCGCAGCCCGCAAGCATCACTGCAAGGAGCGCTGAGAGCGCTCTTTTTCTCTGTCTTCTGCTGTTCATGGATAGATTATAGCACCTCCGAATCCATGCCTGATAGGATCACATCACATCCCATAATATGGGGATTTATGCTAATGCATGCTGTCGCGGAAGCCTTCCCAGGCCGGCCTGCCAGTGTAGGTCTTCGCCTGGATTCTTCCTTCCAGCACATCCAGGGCCCTGAAGGCCATCGCCTCCTGCTCAAACTCGCCAGGATATGCAGTGACCGGCGCAATCCATCCGCAGTCCTTCCGGATGGTATCCTCGATCTCCCCGAAGCGAAGCAGGCCGCCGGTCAGCAGGATGCCATCTACCTCTCCCTTCAGGACGGTGCTCATGGCCCCGATCCACTTTACTGTCTGGTAGATCATGGCATTCCATACGCGCACTGCCACTGGGTCTCCCTGTGCAGCCATCTCATGAACGCGGTCCGCGCTGGATGTTCCAAACCAGCTGGAAAGGCCGCCAGCCTGCGAGGAGAGGCGGCGCAGCTGATCGGCATCCATGCCCTGCTCCAGCAGGCGGATGACATCCGTCACCGCCATGGAGCCCATGCGCGTCGGCGTGAACGGGCCTTCCCCGCCGCCGGCATCATTGCCGTCAATGACCCGGCCATGCGCATGCGCGGTGATGGAAATGCCGCCGTCAATGTGGCATACGATGAAATTGTAGTCCTCATATCTCCTGCCGAGATGTGCCGCATGGCGCCTTGCCGTCTCATGAAGATTCAATGCATGCGACACCGCCTTGCGGTAGACGCCCTTCACGCCGGTAATCCGGGCCAGGTCACAGAGCTCATCTACAACCGGCGGATCTACCATGAACATCTCGCCGCCATAGCGCTTCTGCACTTCCGCTGCCATCTGAACCCCAAGCATGGAGGAGTGATACAGGCCGCCGACCGCATTCCTCGTATCCGCGATCAGCTGATCATTGATCCGGTATACGCCGGACTCCACCGGCTGGCAGCTGCCCCCTCGCCCGACGATCGCATCGATCCCGTGCAGATCCACCTGGTTCTTCGCCAGGAAATCCCAGAGCACCTGCATCCGATACGGAAGCTGGTCATTGATCGTCCTGAATCCGAGAAGCACGGAGGAATCATGAAAGACATCTGTATCCATCAGGCATGTTCTGTCCTCGAACAGGGACAGCTTCGTTGATGTGGATCCGGGGTTGATGACCAGGATCCGTTTGCTTTTATCCGGCATGGCGGTTCATCTCCTTAATGCGACAGCAGATCTATTCTACCGCAATCAGCGGAACTGACAAAATAAGCCTCTATTGACAGACGTGTCAGGTGATATTAAATTGATATCACACCAATATGATATATCCGGTGCAGAGAGAAAGGCACGGCACAGCATGTCCTGCCTTCCATACAAGGAGAGAACACCATGCTTACAGTAACGGATCTTCACAAGTCATTCGGCTCCAAGCAGGTTCTCAAGGGCATCAGCTTTGATGTCGCAGACGGCGAGATCTTCGGCTTTATCGGCCATAACGGGGCCGGCAAGACAACGACCATCCGCTGCGCCGTCGGCATTCTGGAATTTGAGCAGGGCGCCATCACGATTGACGGCCATGATATTGTCCGCGATCCCATTGCCTGCAAGCGGAATCTGGCCTACCTGCCGGACAATCCGGATCTGTACGAAGGCCTGACCTGCATCCAGTACCTGAACTTCGTCGCTGATATCTTCGGCATGAGCTCAGAGGGACGCCTGGAGAAGATCGGAACGCTGGCCAGGGAGCTGGAGATCTATGACAGCCTGGGCGATCAGATCCGCTCGCTGTCCCACGGCATGAAGCAGAAGATCGCGCTGATCAGCGCATTCATGCATGATCCCCGCCTGCTGGTTCTGGATGAGCCCTTCGTAGGCCTGGACCCCAAGTCCACCTATGTGCTGAAGCAGAAGATGAAGCAGCTCTGCGCAGGCGGCTCCAGCGTATTCTTTTCCTCCCATGTGCTGGAGGTCGTTGCCAATCTCTGCGATCATCTCGCCATCCTGAAGGAAGGCGCCATCATCCGGATGGGCACGACCGGCGAGATCGTAACGGAAGGACAGACGCTGGAAGAGGTCTTCCTGGGGCTGGAAGGCAATGAATAGGCTGATTCTTCTCTGCCGGGTGCAGCTGCGCAACACCTTTCTATCCACCGGCACTACCAGCAGGAAGAAGCGCGCCTCCTGGGCAGGCTTTGCGCTCCAGGTTGCCGCAATCCTGTATCTGTCAGTATTCTACAGCCTTGCCCTCTATCGCTCCCTGCCGGCAGATGCCCGGTATCTGGGCGTGTATCTCATGGCTGCGGCCGGAGCCGGCCTGGTATTCTTTCTCGGCATTCCCTACTCCGAGGGCCAGCTGTTCGGCTTCCGGGACTATGATTTCCTGATGTCCCTGCCGATCAGCCGCAGCGAGATCGTCGCTGCCAAGGCTGTCAGCTTCCTGATCTCCATGTATCTGTACTCCTGGATCTATCTGATTCCCAGCATGGCGATCTACGGCGCCATGGCCGGTGCCGGCGCGGGCTACTGGATCTTCTTCGCGGTCGGCATGCTGTTCTTCCCGCTGGTGCCGACCATTCTGTCATCGCTCATCGGCCTGCTTATCAAGTCCGTATCCTCGCACTTCCGCCACCAGAACCTGGTGAATAACATCTTTACCGTGATCCTCTCATTCGCGATCATCATCTTCTCGTTCCGGTCCGGGAACGCGTCCGGCGCTGCGGATGCCGGCGTGATCCAGGGAATGCTGACACCGGCCTCATGGATCGCCCCGCAGGCGTTCTGGTATGTGAATGCATGCCTGGACGGGAATCCGCTGTACATGCTTGCATTCATCGGTTCCTCCCTTCTGGCGCTGCTGCTGTTCCTGCGCTTTGCCAGCAGGACAGTCCTGAAGGTCAGCGCTGCCGGCGAGCAGGGCTATCACGTCCGCAACTTCCGCCTTTCGAGAAGCGATGCGGCAAGCCCGATGAAGGCGCTCTTCCGCCGCGAGATGCAGCGCTTCTTCCTCAGCTTCAACTATGTCATGAACATGGCATTCGGCATGATCATGCTGGTCGGCGGATCCATCTGGCTGCTGGTCAGCCCCTCCGCCTCATCTGCAGTCAGAGAGATACTGGCTGAGGCAGGCGGCCCGCATGGCGCTGCCGTGACTCTCACCCTGCTGGCCATCGGGGTGATGGCGCACAGCTCCTGCATTACCGGCGTATCCATTTCCCTGGAGGGAAAGACGCTGTGGATCCTGAAGACGCTGCCGATCAGCACGCAGCAGATCTTCGCGGCAAAGGCGGTGACGAACATCGTCCTGATCCTGGTGCCGTCCCTGCTCTCGCTGATCCTGATATCCATTGCAATCGGCCTGCCCCTGTCTACGCTTGCCCTGGGCATGCTGTATCTGATCCTGACAGCCGCCTTTGTTTCCATGTACGGCCTCTTCATCAACCTGCACTTCCCGAAGCTGGACTTTGACCGCGAGATTGTCGTGATCAAGCAGAGCATGTCCAGCATGCTTTCCATCCTGACCGGAATGGCAATCGGAATTGCGGTCCTGCTTCTCTCTGTCAGCCTTCTGAACAGGGGATTCAGCGGCACTTCAGTCCTGCTCGCATGGATGCTCATCTATCTTGCGGCAGATCTGATCCTGTACTGGTATCTCGCCCACGGAGGCATCCGGAAGTTCCGCCAGCTGGGGTGATTGCGTCCGGAGCGATTTCGCAGAAGGTCCATGCTAGAATAAAGAAAAGATCGGAGGATCTGTAAGATATGCCATACAATCTTATCGCCATTGCAGTCATCGTTGTGCTGGTGCTTCTGTGCCTGAATATCGTGCCGCAGTCCAACGCCTATGTCATCGAGCGCCTCGGACGCTACCATACCGTATGGAGTGCCGGGCCGCATCTCAAGATCCCCTTCATTGACCGCGTGCGCCGCCGCGTCCTGCTGAAGGAGCAGGTCGCAGACTTTGCCCCGCAGCCGGTCATCACCAAGGACAATGTCACCATGCAGATTGACTCTGTCGTCTACTTCAAGATCTTCGAGCCGAAGCTGTATGCCTATGGCGTCGAGAACCCGATCATGGCGATGGAGAATCTGACCGCCACGACGCTCCGCAACATCATCGGCGACATGGAGCTGGATGAGACGCTCACCTCCCGCGAGGCTATCAATTCCCAGATGCTCGAGATCATTGATCTCGCCACGGATCCATGGGGGATCAAAGTAACAAGAGTCGAGCTGAAGAACATCCAGCCGCCGCAGGCAATCCGCGAGGCCATGGAGAAGCAGATGAAGGCAGAGCGCGAGAAGCGCGCTGCCATCCTCACCGCAGAAGGCCAGAAGCAGTCCATGATCCTTGAGGCAGAGGGAAAGAAGGAATCCGCTGTTCTGAATGCAGAGGCTGCCAAGCAGGCAACGATCCTGGCAGCTGAGGCACAGAAGGAAAAGGAGATCCGCGAGGCAGAGGGCCAGGCGGAGGCAATCCGCCAGGTTCAGCAGGCAACTGCAGACGGCATCCGAATGGTACGCGATGCCGGCGCTGATGATGCCGTGCTCAAGCTGAAGAGCCTCGAGGCGTTCGAAAGAGCCGCCAACGGGCAGGCCACCAAGATCATCATTCCTTCTGAGCTTGCCAGCGTCACGGGTCTCATCGAGGGTGTCAAAGAGGCGGTGAAGTAGGAACATGAAGGAAGCAGCGCTGCTGACGCTGATTGTGGCGATCGTCTTCGCCTATGCCATTGTCTATGCAATCCTGACCGCTGTCCGCAGGCAGAATGCTCCGCGCTCCTCTGACGGCCATATCATCCCGCCGGACAAGGATATCACCTGCAATCGATTCGGGCACAGGCACGATCAGACGGAGACAGAGGCCTATACCGGCCGATATATCGTTCATGAGGATCCTGAAACAGGCTACGTGATTCTGAATGGCATCAAGCGCAGAATCACGGACTGCAGATATCTGTAGCATAAAAGCACCTGAGGCTGCATTCTGATTCATGCATGTCTCAGGCGCTTTTTCTATTCTGATTTCTGAGGATTCAGGGTGAGATTCACCACCCAGTGCTCCTTGCTGACAAGATGATATGCAAAGGCAAGCTTGAACAGATCCGTCAGCTGCCCGCAGATATACAGGCCGATATAGCCCATGCCGGTGCCGTAGGTCACTGCCGCTACCAGCGGTATATTGATGAACCACATGAAGCCGCTGTCCATGATCAGCGTGTGCTTCATGTCGCCGCCGGAGCGCAGAATGAAGTAGCACTGCGTCGTAACGGTATAGATCCAGTACATGCAGCTCTGAATCTCGAGAAAGTGAATCGCTGCTGTCCTGGCCGCGTCGGAGACATGTCTGTACAGCACCGGCACTGCCAGCGTTGATGCGAGCATCATGCCTGCAAACAGGAAGGAGAGCAGGAAGCTGAAGCCGATCAGGTGGTATGCATTATCCTTTGCTTCCTGAAGGCGGTCAGCCCCGAGCGGTGTGGAGATCAGCACTGTGCTGGCAGCCGCCATGCCGGAGAACAGCGTGAAAAACAGATCCCCGACTGTGCCGCAGATGGAATAGCCGGACATGACATCGCTGCCTCTGGTGGAATAGAACTTGAACAGAGTTGCCATGCCGAAGGACCACATCATCTCATTCAGCATCAGCGGCGCCGCCTTGGACAGCACCTTTCTGACAAGAGAAGGCTCGATCTCGAGCAGATGCGCGAGATCCGTCTTGAAGCCGAAGGAGGATCTGCTCAGCGCGATGACTGCCAGCGTGATCTCGATCAGCCTTGCGATCAGCGTCGCTGCAGCAGCCCCGGCCACGCCCATTGCCGGCATCCCGAAGTGCCCGAAGATCAGGCAGTAGTTCAGGAAGGTATTCGCGATCACTGCGGAGATGCTGCAGCGCAGCGGCAGCTTTGTCTCCCCGACAGCGAGCATTGCCTGATAGATGCTGGCGGTGATGGCTGCCGGCACGAATGAGTAGACTGCGATCCGGATGTAGTCAAGCCCATCCAGGATGACCGCCTCATCCCTGGTGAAATACGACAGGATTCCCCGCGGCAGCAGGATACCTGCAAGCATGAACAGCAGCATGACGGTTCCGGTGGACAGCAGCATCGTCCGGAAGGACTCCTTCATGTGCTTCTCATCGCGGGCGCCGGAATACTGGGCGATGAAGACCGCCCCTGCCGAGGCCAGGCCCGTGGTCGCGAAGGAAGCCACCATATAGAAGCGGTTTACCGCCGCGACGGAGCCGATGGCCGCATCGCCGAGATATCCCACCATCAGATTGTCCACCAGATTCACGGAGACGCTGATCAGCTGCTGCAGCATCAGCGGTATGGCAATGGTAAGCACGGTCTTCATGAAACTGCGGTCGCAGATAAATTTCTTCATAGTTCAGTCCTGTCTGATGGACAACAGTCTACCATTGTTTATGCAGGGTGCCTACCCCCGGGAGCAATTCTCCGCTCCGGCATGCCGCAAAAAAGATCCTGGCATTCTTCTCCGCCCGGATCTTTCTGCATTCATGTGACTCAGTTCTTTGCAACTTCCGCAGCCTTCTGGCCGGCAATTCTGCCGGAGACAAAGGTCCAGGACTGTGCCTGTCCACCCCATGGCGTGTATGCCTTGCCGTCGATATTGCCGACGCCCTCGGAGTCCTGGCCTACCGCAAACAGATTCGGAATCGCGGTCCCATCCTCCTTCAGCACATTCATGTCCGTGTTGACATCCAGTCCGCCGACGGTGCCGTATGCATAGCCCTGGCAGATTGCCGCATAGTAGGTCTGATCCTTGCCCTGCAGCGAATCGCTCAGCGTCTGCTCATCGCATCCGATTGCCTGTGCAAGCTCGGAGATGCTGTCAGCCTTGATGATATCCTTGTACTGCTCGCCGACGGTGAGAATCTGGTCTAGATCAGCGACCGGCGTGCCGGCTGCCGGCAGCGTGCCGCCGTTGCCGATGAAATTGACTGCTGCAGCTGCCTGCACATCGCTGAGGCCGCTGCTCTTGATCCTGTCCATGTCATCCTGTGTATACAGGACGTAGTACCGGTAGCCAGGCGCGTAGGCAATGCCGACCGTGATGCCCGTGGCAGTCGTTCCGGACTGATCCTCAGTGCCCCACTGCTTGCCTTCCGTCGTGACCATCGGCATGTCAGTCGTCAGTGCCAGCGCCGAGAGCACTGCCTTCTGATCTGCTGTCAGATCATCATTGCGGATGATGTTCGGCACATTCGAGATATGGATCATCGGATAGGTGCCCATGCTGTAGAGAGCTCCACCGGCCGACTGGCCCATGCGGATGCCGGTGCCGTCATTGACGACATCGCCGATCGAGTTGACTGTCGAGCCGAGATACTGCTTCATCATGTCCTCATTGCCGAGGAATCCGCCGGTCGCGAGAATGACTGACTTGCCGTAGATCTCATAGGAAGTGCCGTCATAGGATACTGCCTTGACGCCCTGAACATTGCCGTCTGAGTCAAGGATCAGGCTCTGCGCGGTCAGCTCTGTCTGGTAGTCATTCTTCTCATTCATCGCCTTGGCCTTGTCCAGCGCGCTGGTGAACTGATAGGTATGATCCGGCCCCAGGATGTACCACTTCGTGTTGTTCTGATCAGCGGTATATACGGTCCACTCCTTGGTCCAGGAAGGAACCACGAAGCTGCCCAGCAGGCCGCCCTTGTCCTTGAAGCCGTCAAAGGAGAAGCCGAAGTTATCCATGTAGTAATCCAGTGCCGGTCCTGACTGATCCACGGCTTCCCTGATCACGTCCGCCTTCTTGTCAGTTCCGACATACTCCATCCAGGTCTTGTATACTTCATCCTCGTCGATGTAGTCTTCCCCGTTGTTGTATTCCTTCTTGAGGTTCTCGCTGTTCAGCGCCATCGGGCCGTAGGTTGAGGAGGAATTGCCGCCGACTGCCGCAGCTGCCTCCATGCCGAACACCTTGGCACCGGACTGCGCCGCTGCACAGTATGACAGGATGCCGGATCCGCCAAGACCGACGACAATGACATCGTACCCGTCGAGCTTCACCGTGTCAGTCTTCTTGGCAACAGCGGTATGCCATTCCGTGCTGTCTCCGCCTGCCGCATCGATTGCCTGGGCAACGATATTCTTGATCGCGCCGGAAGAGGTAGTCGCGCCGGTCACGGAATCCACATCCAGTGACTGGCTCTCGATGATGCGCGGAATCAGCTTGTCCTTGGCCGTCTGGAACCACTGCCCGGTCAGGCTGTCCGTCTCCTCGGTGATATTGATGCCAGTGACCTGATTGTCTGCAATCGTGACATCCGCCTTCATCATGCCGGTAAAGCCGAAGCTCTCGGCAGACTCCGAATAAGTGCCGTCCTTCAGCTCCTTGCGTGCAGAGGCAGCGCTTCCCTGCGCCTGGCTGATGCACTGCTTCATGGCTGCCTTGACGGCATCGCTTGTCTCCGTTGCACCGGACACGGAATCGATCTCGGCGCTCTGCTTGTCCAGGATGGACTTCTGAAGCTGGTCCCCTGCTGCCTGGCCGATGCTGTCGGTCTCTCCGGACAGATCCAGATCTACGCTCTCGATCTTGTCAGCGCTGAACTTTGCGGTCACGCTGACCGTGCTGCTGTGACCCTGGGCAGTGCCCGTGTAGGTCCCGGCAGTATACGCTGCGCTCGCGGATGCGCTTGAGCCGCATCCGACCAGGCTGAATGCCAGTCCAGCCGAGAGCAGTGCCAGAATACTCTTCTTCATGCATTTCCTCCCTTGTGATTTTTATCACTTAATGGCATTATAAACATTGGAACAATTCCAATGTAAAGAGGGGCAATGAATGAATATCAAGGATGCAAGCAGCGCAACCGGAATATCGAGGGATATGATCCGGTTCTATGAGAAAAAGGGAATGATCCATCCTGTTCATAATCAGGAGAATGGATACCGCGAATATTCCAATGATGATCTCTACCGCCTGGTCACGATCCGCCAGTACAGCACGCTTGGCATTCCTCTCAGCACGATAGCCGCCATGCTTGACAACCGCGATCCGGAGCTTTGCGCAAGAGCGCTTGACTCCTGCATCGAGAAGCTTCATCAGGAGGAGACATGGCTTGCCGAGCGGCTCAGCTTCGCAGAGGAAGCAAGACAGCTGAGCCGCTATCTGCAGCAGGGGCTGTCCTTTCAGGCAGCAGAGTCCTCCTCCTGCTGCTTCTATCCAAACCAGGCCGGCAGTCCCTTCTCGAACAATGCTGCAAAGTATGTCAGCGGCGGCGTCTTCCGGCCGGTATTCCGGGTGCGGATGGAGGAGTTCTCAAGGCAGTCCATGCGCATTGAATCCGGCATGCGGTTCCACAGTCCGCTGACGGACTCTGATCTTCCGCATGACGACTACGGTCCCTCGCTGATCTACCGCACCATATGGGAGATCCCTGCGGATCACCAGATCGGCGGTGCCGAGATCCGCGCAATGCTGAAGCAGATGAGCAGGCATGGCTATGCGCCGGACGGCGACTGCTTCGGATATGAGATCATCGGCAATGGCGGAGCCGGCCTCGTCAACATGGAATTCCGGGCCCGTCCGATCCGGCAGTGACATGGTATAATTCAGTCAATCAATGATGGACCAGATCAAGATCGGAAAATGCATTCTCGCGCTCCGCAGAGAGCATGGGATGACCCAGGCAGAGCTTGCGTCCCGCATCGGCGTGACTGCGCAGGCAGTCTCCAAGTGGGAAAACGGGCGCGGGCTGCCGGATATCTCCCTGCTGAAGAGGATCAGCGAGGAATTTCAGATAGACCTCAGCCAGCTGCTGGATGGCACGCTTGCGCCTGCTGCAAAGAGGGAAGCCGCCGCGGCAGCACCCCGCAGAAAGAGGCGCTGGCTGATTCCGGCAGTGATCATTGCCGCTGCCGCAGTGACAGCTGCAGTCCTGCTGGCCGGAAAGCCCGACACCGGCTACGCCTTTTCAAGCCTTTCCTCAGAGAACAGGGAGTTCACGATCCGCGGCGTCGCTGCCTATGCGGACTCGCAGAAATCCATCTATATCAGCGATGTAAAGAGCGATGACAGCATCTCATCGCATGTCTATGCCTCGATTACCTGCGGGCTCTATGAAAGTTCCGGCAGCACGGATGTCCTGATCGCAGAGGCAGAGAGCCTCGGCGGAAACAGCACGGAGACATTTGCGGACTATCTGCGCAGCGTCACCTTTACCGTCAATCAGAATACGCCGGGCTGCACCGTGCTCACGGAGAGCTCCCTCTACCTGATGATCGATGCCGAAGATGCGGATGGGCACCTTGATACCTACCGCATCCCGATCACGCTGGATGCCGCCTGCGGATAAGCAGAGATGCATGCAAAAAGCAAGGCTGCCGTGAAGGAATCATGCTTCACCTGCAGTCTTGCTTTCATATACAATCGCTCAGTTGGTCTTGATATCGGCGTTGCACTCATTGCAGGCGCCGGAATCCTTGAGCTGCTGGATCAGCGGCGAGATCTTGTCGCTGAGCGCCTGAATCCGCTCCTCAGTCCACCAGTCCTTCGGGCTGCCGTCCTTGTCCTCCGAGTTCATTGAGGACGTGTTGTCATTCCCGATGACCTTTCCCTTCAGGACATAGACGGTATCCGGGATGAAGACGCGGGGATTTCCCTCATCATCCTTGTCCAGGGTATCGCCGAGAATGCTGATAACCTGCTGGTAGAATTCCGTATTGTCTCTGCGGTCATTCGTGATGTTGTAGTAATAGATCTTGGTAAAGCCGTTTGTCTTGGCAATGTCATTCAGATGCGGCGCATACTGCTGGCACCAGGGGCACCATGGCGCGCCGAAATAGACGATGCCCGATCCGCCCTGCAGAATCTTGAGAATCTGATCTGAGGTGCGGTAGACAAAGACATTGTCCTTATCAACATAGACATAGTCTGCAGAGAATGCTGCTCCGGCATGCTCATCGCTCGGCAGCTCTGATACTGCAGCTGCGCTGGCAGATGCCGTCGCAGCAGGCGCTGCGGAAGCGGCGGCAGCCGGCTGGCTGCATCCGGCCAGGGCGCTCATCAGCATGGCAGCGCTCAGGCCAATCATCATCTTCTGAAATTTCATGAAATTCCTCCTGATCCTCTTGAAGTTCAACAATATCAGTATACTGATCCGGGAGAAATTATCCAGCGATCTGTCAGTTACGCTGTGTCAAATCAGGTAAACGCTTCGTTTAGTTCCCTGTTCAGGCCTGATTCTGCCCTTCTGACTGCCGCAAAGCATAAGAGAGCCTGCCGCGCAGGCAGGCTCTCTTTGGATCCGGGCTGAGGATTACTCCCCAATGGCATCGGACTTGTAGATGAACTTCACGGTATTGCTGTCAGAAGCAGTGCCGGCGAAGTTATTGTAATTCTCTCCGGCAGTCTCGATTGCGTGAATCCGATCCAGGACATCATTGACATTGTCTCCGAACAGAGAGGTCAGCTTCTGTATGCCCTCCTGATTGAACTGATCCAGTCCGGACTGCAGCTTTCCAGTGCCTTCATCCAGCTGCACAGCGCCGCTGTTCAGCTTGCCGGCCCCGTCGTTCAGCGTCGTGATGCCTTCCTGGAGCGTTGCCGTGCCGCTGTTCAGCTCATCTGCCCCGGTCTTCAGCGTGCTGGTGCCGGCCGCGAGCTTCTGAGCTCCGCTGTATGCGGAATCAACGCCGTTGGTATAGGTCTTCAGGCCTGCCACGAAGGATGCGATTCCATTCAGGGAAGTCTGCAGCGTTGTCAGTTCCTGATAGTCTGCGCTATTGGAGACCAGTGCGTTCAAAATGCCATTGACCAGAGCGGTTCCCTCCGCTGTCGCGGCATCTTTCATCTCTGCCGCAACGGTTTCTGCCTTCTGGATCTCGCCCATCGCCGCAGTGAATTTCTCACTGATCGTGCTGCCGTCCAGGCTGCTGTAGTTTTCAGCGGCATAGGCAACCAGGATCGCGGCATTCTCGGCTGAGGCACCGTTCGCTTCCAGCCCGGCAATCAGAGTATCGTATACTTCCTGATCAGTAAGCGTGCTGGCAATCTGATCCATGACTGCCTTTACGGCAGGATCTCCGATCCCGCTGCCGGCCTGGGCCTGAGCAGCGGAAGCCTTGGCCAGCGCCTGGCCGGCAAGCGTCAGATTTGCCATCAGAGATGAAGCATCTGAAACATAGTTCTGCGCCGCATAGACAATGGCCAGCGCCGCCCCGGCCTCTGTTGTGCCGGCAGCGCCTCTGATCTGGCTGATCAGCGTCGCATATACGGCCTCATCGGAGAGCGCTGCTCTTGCGCCTGCGAGCAGTGCCTTGACGTTTGCATCATTCAGCACGCCGTTATTGACAGCATTCTGTGCCTGCGCATAGATCGCCGGATCCGGCGAGCCTGAGCCCACCGCCTTGGCGGCGGCAGATAGATCGCCATTGGAATATGCGGCGTATGCAATGATCGCTGCTGCATCGCTGTCATCTTTCACGCCGCCAGTCTTCAGCTGGCTGACCATGCTGTCATAGAGCGTCTGGTCTGCTGCTGTGCCTCTGGCCACAGCAAGAAGCGCCTTTACCTGGTCATTCGCGAGCGGATCGGTCACTGCCTGTGCTGCCGCAGCCTTCTGCAGCTCGCCGGCAGCGCTCTTGATCTGCGCAGCCAGGGTTGCCTGATCCGTGATGGATGACTGACCATTCTCGCATGCATATGCGATGACAACCGGTGCCAGCGACTTATCAAGGCCCATCTTGTCAAGGGTATCTTCCACCTGGCTGACTGTGGATTGATAGACGGTCCCGGCAGAGCCGGCTCTTACGCCGGCAAGCATTGCCGCAACGGTCTGATCTGCACAGCCCTGCTTTGCCGCAGCCGCTGCTGCCGCGGCCTTTCCCTGCACGGACTGCGCATTCAGCAGATTCGCTCCCTGCGTCTTCAGGGCTGCTTCAAGATCTGCCTCGGTGCTGATCGATGCACCTGTCTTTGCGGCTTCCGCTGCTGCCATATAGATCAATGTCGACGCATACTGGTCAGCCTGCGAAGCGCTGAGGCCGCTGGCTGTCAGCTTCGCCTTCACCTCTGCCATGGCAGAATCCCTCATGGCATCCGTGATGCCGGCAAGCTCTGCCAGCTTCGCGGAATAGTTTGACCAGGTCATCGGATCATCCTCAGAGATCAGATCCTTGTCAATCAATGTATCATTTGCTGTTTTCATGACGCCATCCGCGATCTGCGCCGCGCCTGCATTCAGGGCAGAGCTGTTGGCGGAAAGCGTTCCCAGCCCGGCTGCCAGCTGAGAAGCTCCGCTGTTGACCTGACCGGCGCCGTCTGCCACCTGCTGAGCACCGCTCTTCAGCTTGGAAGAGCCGCTGACCAGCTGATTCGTACCGGTCACGAGATCGCCGGTTGCAGTTCTCAGCTGAACGGTGCCGGTCTTGAGATCATTGGCACCGGATATGAGCTGCTCGGTCGCATCCTGCAGATCATTGATCTTGCCGGTGACTTCGTTGGCATCGATCGAGTCAGCCAGATCAATCTCCGAAAAGAGATCAGAGGAGGCGACTGTCAGCGTCGAGGCAAGCTTGAAGTCCGTGACATTGGCTGTCACCTCGAAGTACTCCGGAATATTGAAGTCCTCCAGCTTCTGCCTTGCCTCGGCATCTGATGTGCGATTGATCAGATTCTGCCAGTTCAGGCTGTCCTTGAGGCCCGGGAAGGCAGTGCCGATCACGATGGAATTGCTGCCGTCGGAGACAACCTTGCCGTTTGTCGCGGTGATGCCGCTGAACCGGTCTTCCGGAAGCACGATGCCTGTCACCATGCCGAACGGGACCTTGACTGTCAGCTTGCTTCCATTCTCCTCGACTTCCTCAACTTCATTATTGGTATAGTCAAAGCGGATCGTGATCTTGCCGCTCTTGCCGGCAAGATCCTCCGGCTTGACGGTCTTCCCGTTCAGCTGATAGGTGATGCGGATGCCGACGGGAGCTGCCTTATCCGTATTCCCCTGGTAATAAATATCATTGCCGGCAGCGGCCCATGTGATGGTACCGTCGGTGCCCTGCGTATAGGTCTCATCGCCCTTGACATTCTGCACATCCGTAAGCTCTGTCCTGTCGATGATGGTATCGCTGCCGGCGCCGTTCTTCAGCCAGTCGCTGACAATCTTCTTCTGTTCTGTTCCCGATGCAGTCGTGAAGACATATACGGTCTCCTCCTTGCCGTCGGTATCGCTCTTGCCTACTGCGGCAGTGCCGAGATCGTCTTCCGTGACCTGGCGGCTTTCTGATGATGTTCCAGTGCCTGCCGAGTCGCCTGCGGAGACAGTGCCCGCAGTATCTGCTGCGCATCCGGCCAGCATGCATCCGGAGAGGATACATGCAGCCATGCTCTTCCATGTGAGTTTCATATTCTATATTCCTCCTTCTCAGTTCTCCTGCTTCGCCTCAGGCGAAGCAGCCTTTGCATTGAGCCTGTCCTTGACCTTTGCCTTGAGTCTGCCCTTCCAGGTCCATGCAAGAATGAACTTGTCGAATACCAGCAGGAATGCCGGCAGGATGAAGATGACGCAGGCCATGCTCAGAAGCGCTCCTCTGGCCATCAGCACGCACATCGAGCTGATCATGTCGATGTTGGAATACATGCCGACGCCGAACGTTGCCGCAAAGAAGCTCAGGGCGCTGACGAGAATCGACTTGGAGCAGGTCGTGGACGCGATCTTGATCGCATCCTCCTTGCTCTTGCCGCCCTGCTGGCGCTCAAACAGATACCGGTTCGTCATCAGGATCGCATAGTCGACGCATGAGCCCAGCTGCACGGTGCTGATGATGATGCCGGCAATGAACGGCAGCGTCGTATTGGTGTAATAGCAGATGCCCATGTTCATGAAGATGCTGAGCTCGATGACGCTGACCAGAATGATCGGGATCGAGGCAGAGCCGAACACCAGCAGGATAATCGCGAAGATGATGCCGATGGATGCTGAATCCACAGCCGCGAAGTCGTTGTTGGTGACATCGATCAGATCCTTGGTGCAGGGCGCCTCGCCGATCAGCATGGAACCAGAGTCATACTGCTTGGCAATGCTCTGCAGCTCCGTGATCTGGCTGTTCACCTCATCGGTTGCGACCTGATACTTGGAGCTGATCAGGATCAGCTGCCAGTTCTCATTGACTGCCGCATCGCGGATATCATCGGGGATCTCCTCGACCGGCAGCGCATCGCCCTTGATCGTATTCAGGCCGACGACCCAGTCAACGCCATCTACCTTCTCCATCTCGCCGGCCATGGCCTTGACATCCTTGGATGAGACATCGCTGTTCAGCATCAGCAGGTGCATGGAGCTCATGTCGAACTCATTCTTCAGCTTCTCGTTGGCAATGATTCCTGTCATGGTCTTGGGCAGCGATCGATCGAGGTCATAGTAGATCTTGTAATGGCTGTACCCGTAGAAGGACGGGATCATCAGGATCAGGAACGAGATCAGGAATGCCTTGTAATGCCTGATGATGAACGGGCCGAGCTTGCCGATATCCGGCAGCAGCGGCTTATGCATGGTCTTGCGCAGCGGCTTGTCCAGCATCAGGATCAATGCCGGCAGCACGGTCACGCAGGAGATCAGCCCGAACAGCACGCCCTTCGACATGACAATGCCGAGGTCCATGCCCAGCCGGAAGCTCATGAAGCACAGGGCAATGAAGCCGGCAATCGTTGTCGTGGACGATCCGACCACAGAGCTGAAGGTCAGCTCAATGGCCTTGGCCATGGCATCCTCCGGGGACTTGCCTGCCTCCAGGCGCTCCAGGTAGCTGTGCCAGAGGAAGATGGAATAGTCCATCGTCACGCCCAGCTGCAGGACAGCCGCAATTGCCTTGGTCACATAGGAGATAGAGCCCATGAACATGTTGGTCCCCAGATTGTAGATGATTGCCTCGCCGATGCAGAACAGGAAGACAAACGGAACCAGGTAGCTGTCCATGGAGAGCGACAGCGCGATGGCGGAGAAGAGGACTGCCAGCTCCACATAGATCGGAGCTTCCTTGTCTGCCAGATCCTTGGTATCAACGACCACCGGCGTCGTCCCGGTCAGGAAGCACTGCTTCCCGGCGATCTTCCGGATATCCGTGACTGCCTGCATGGTGTTGTCTGCCGAGGAGGTGTCGTCATAGACGATCAGCATCATCGTGGCATCGCCCTTGTTGAAGGCGTCATAGATCTTGTCCGGCAGCACTTCCTTCGGTACTGTCAGATCGGCAACGGAGTCATACCAGATGACATTCTTTACATGGTCGACTGCCTCGACCTTTGTCTTGAGCTTGGCGACATCCTTGTCCGGCATGCCCTCGACAATCAGCATGCTGAAGGCGCCGCTGCCAAACTGCTCCTTCAGGATATCCTGTCCCTGCATGGTCTCGATATCGCTGGGCAGATAGCTCAGCATGTCATAGTTGACCTTGGTGTGGATATACATCAGATATGAGGGTATCATCAGCACGATCGAGACAATGACGATCAGCACACGGTACCTGACAACCCATCGTGAGAACTTCTTCATCGATACCTCCCTGGCTTCAGCCGGGCATCCCCTGCCCGCTATAAATGACTTAAAGTCATTTTTACTTGATCTGGTATAGCACCAAAGTGACCGGCAGTCAATTATTCAGAATGAAACATTATACGATTCGCGGCAGATGTCTAACTGAACACCCTTTCATGTCTCAGCACCCCTGCTCCGAATGCCCCCTTCTCATCCGCCAGGGAAACCAGTATGATGAAGAAAAGAGCGTGGGCCTTCCGCCTGATCATCGGGCAGCCAGCCTGCGCATATTTCATCCATGTCAGCCTGAAAGGAGTGAATTTCATGATTCCGAATCAATGGTATGCCGTGCTGAGCTCACGGGAGCTGCGGGAAGGACACCCGGTCGGTGCAATGAGGCTTGGCCAGAAGATGGTATTCTGGCGGGCAGAGGGCGGTGCCATCGGCTGCATCTCTGACCGCTGCTGTCATCGCGGTGCCTCGCTTGCCGGCGGCAGCGTATGCAATCACCGCATTCAATGTCCCTTCCATGGCTTTGAATACAATGCGGACGGACGGGTTGCCGCAATCCCAGCCAATGGCAGAGCTGCCGCCGTGCCCTCCAATTTCAGGGTCCGCGCCTGGGCTGCCAGAGAGGCACATGGCTTCATCTGGGTATGGAACGGCGATCCTGATGCCAGCCTGCCGGAGATCCCTTTCTTCGAGGAGCTGGAGCAGGGATTCTCCTATGGGGAATTCCAGGAAAACTGGCATGTGCACTACACCCGCGCTATCGAGAACCAGCTGGATGTCGTGCATCTTCCCTTTGTGCACCGGACAACCATCGGCCGCGGTGGAAAGGCACTGGTAAACGGGCCGGTGGTAGCCTGGAGCGGAACCCGCATGACCTATTACGTCATGAATGAGGCAGATCACGGCCAGAAGCCGCTGAAGGCCGCCGAGATTCCGGACTATGAGAAGCTGTACAGCCTGCAGATGCAGATGCCGAACCTCTGGCAAAACCGGGTTTCCCCGAAGCTGCGCATCATGGCTGCCTTTGCCCCGGTTGATGAGGAGAACACCATGATCTATCTCCGCTTCTATCAGAAGATTGCCGGCGCGCCTGTGCTGAAGCAGACCATGAATGGACTGGGATGCCTGGCCAACCGCGTTGTTCTGCATCAGGACCGCCGTGTCGTGCTGACACAGCTGCCGCTGAAAAGCGAGCTGAGGATGGGCGAGAACCTGGTTCAGGGAGACGCGCCGATCATTGAATTCCGCAGGATGCGGGATCGGCTGAAGCAGCAGCCAGCAGAAGCCGAAACGTAAAAATGGCGAGGCAGGATACGCAATCCTGCCTCGCCTTGTTATGACTGTCTCTGTTCACGCATGGCTGTGACGGCACTGCCAATGCGCATGCATGCTCAGTTCAGGAAGCCCGTGAGCACCTTTACCGCATCTGACAGGCTGCTGATCGACTCCGAGAGCTTGTCAAAGTCAATCTTGCTTACGCCCTCGGCGATCTGGGTGGTCTGCTGCAGGGTTTCCTGCGCGCTGTCCATGATCTGATCGATCTTATCCAGCTCCGTCTCCGCCTGAGAGAGGACATGAACCGTCCTCGGCACGATCAGAAGCGATGCAATCAGGAGCACTGCAAAGATGCAGCATGTCGCGATCGCGGTGATCTTTGCGTATCGCTCTGCTCTGCTGAGCGACTTCCACTCCGCCGCCAGCCCGGATGCCTGCGCCATTGCTGCATGGCTCTGCCCTTCCGGCTGTACAGCCCTTTTCTCTGATCCCCCGGGAATCATCTCCGGCGCCGCCTGTTCCTTTTCCTCAGACTGACTCTGTTCTGGCATGCTGATTTCCTCCTGCACTGATATCATGACACGGATCTGTCACCAGATGACCATCATCAAAGCAATTTTTCATCTGTTTTCCTGCTTCCCGGCTCTTTTTCGTCCCTGCTGGTGGTCAACTGTTGACCTGAATGTGCAAGAATAGGATCACACATACAGCTGCACGTGGAGAGGAGCATTCCTATGCCAGTCTATCAAGTATCATATCGCCTTCACAGCGAGAGCGATGATCCCGGCGAAAAAAGGGAAGTGATCTGCGAGACTGCTGATGAGAATGGAGCGCGCTCCAGCGCGTACCAGGGACTCACCGGCGATCAGTGGGTAGAAGATATTGAGGTACGCCTCATCAGAGGCTGAGCCTGGCCGGACCATGGCGCCCGGCGTTTCTGATCCTCTCCTCCCCGGGAGGATTTTCTTCTTTCAGGGTATCTGCCCTGTGCACAGGGAAGGCTCTGCTGCAGAAGCAGCAGAACTGGTCTTGCTTTTTGGGCCTTTTCATAGCAAATAAGGCCTGATTTTCATTAAAAAACCGCTGATTTACAGCGGTTTTGATACTCTGGTGGAGCTGGGGAGGATCGAACTCCTGACCTCACGGATGCGAACCGTGCGCTCTCCCAGCTGAGCTACAACCCCATCAGGCAAGCAATATTATATCACAGCTGATTGTGCTTTCCACTGGAAAACCATCAGCTTTCTTTCTGCCTGCTTTCCTCTTCCTCAATCTCCTCCAGCAGCTCTGATTCCTCTTTGGAAAGGCTGCGGCTCTGCAGAAGATCCGGCCGCACTGCGCGGGTTCTCCGCAGCGATTCCTTCAGCCGCCATCTGCGGATCCGCTCCGCATGCCCGGAAAGCAGCACATCCGGCACCTTTCTGCCCTCGAATTCAGCAGGCCTGGTATACTGCGGATACTCCAGCAGGCCCTGCTCATAGGATTCCTCCTCCGTGCTGGCAGAACGGATTGTCCCGAGCAGCCTGGCAATGGAATCCATGATCACCATGGCCGGAAGCTCGCCGCCGGTCAGCACATAGTCTCCAATCGATATGGCTTCATCTGCGGTCTCCTCGATGCGGGCATCCATGCCTTCATAATGCCCGCAGAGCAGAACCAGATGCTCCATGCGCGCAAGCTCTCTTGCCCGCTGCTGCGTATATGGCTTACCGGCAGGAGAAGTCAGGATGGTCCAGCTGCACTCCGTCTGTACCGATCGAAGCGCGCCGAAGACAGGCTCGCATCGCATCAGCATGCCGGCGCCGCCCCCGAACGGTGAATTATCGATATGGCGGAAGCTGCCGGATGCGAAATCCTTGATATCGATGATCTCAATCGTCAGAAGGCCCCGGCTCACAGCCCTGGCCACGACAGGCTTTCTCTGAAAATCCTGAAATTCCTCCGGGAAGATTGACAGCACGCTGATTCGCATAGGCACTCCTGCTCTGCTCCTATTGTACACAGGGCGGCAGCGCGAAAAAAGGGAAGAATCTGATCTTCCCCTTGTTTCCTTCCGCCAAGTGCCGCCTACAGGCAGAGCATGACAATGAAGTGGCAGAGCGTGCCGGCCATCACGAACAGGTGGAACAGCTCATGATTGCCGAAGCCGATATTGTTCTTCGGGACAATCGGGAGCTTCAGCGCATAGATCACGCCGCCCACGGTGTAGATGACGCCGCCGGCCAGCAGCCAGGCAAATGCGGCCGGGCTCAATGCTGTCAGGATCTTTCCCATGACGCCGAGCACTGCCCAGCCCATGGAGATATAGATCACGCTGGATACCCAGCGCGGGCAGGTTACCCAGAAATACTTGAACAGGCATCCGAGCACCGCGATGCTCCAGACCGCAATCAGCAGAGCAGTGCCTGTGCTGCCGCCCAGCGCGCTGACGCAGATCGGCGTATAGGAGCCCGCAATCAGCAGGAAGATGCTCATGTGATCCAGCTTCTTGAGGACCATGTTCACCTTTGGATTTACATCAAAGGAATGATAGGATGCACTTGCGCCATACAGCTGAATCATGGACAGGCAGAATACGCTGAGCGCGATCATGTCGCTGAGGCCAGCCCCCCTGGATGCTGCATGCACCAGCAGGATCGGCGTTCCCGCGATTGCCAGCAGAAAGCCGATGAAATGCGTCAGGGCACTGATCGGGTCCTTTGCCTTGAATGTTCTGTGAGCTGCCGGGCTCTCCGCCGCGGCTGTATAGTTCTTTTCCATCATCATTGCTGTCATTGCAATCACCTCCGGATTCTTCATCCTTCATAATCGGTTATTGCTTATCCGATTACAGATACTATACTATCCGTTATTGAATAACCTGTCAAGGGATGTGGATTATATATTTGACGATTTCAATTATCGTGATTAGAATAAGAAGCATGAATGACAAGGATAAAATACAGACGCCGCTCCATTCCTTCCTGCTGCCCGCCTATAATGAGATTCCGGATGTAGGCCTCTATCTGGACCAGGTGACCAAGTACATCAATGGCTGGCTCAATGACTTCCCCGAGATGCAGGTGACGCCTTCCATGATTGCCAACTACGTGAAGCTCAAGCTTGTCTCCAAGGCTACCAAGAAGGCATATTCCAGGGAGCAGATCGCATATTTCATCTTCATCGCGATGGCCAAGACCGTTCTCTCCATGGATCATATCCGACTGGTGTTCTCCCTGCAGTGCCGCCAGTGCAGCCCCGAGCAGGGCTATGAATACTTCCGGAAGGATCTGCAGGCAGTCCTGTCTACCTTCTATTCCCCTTCCGTCCGCGAAGCCGGGAATGAGCGCAGAAACACAGAAGAAAAGAGGATGGTGCACAATGTCTGTGTCACCATCGCTCATAAGATGTATCTTGACCGCTACTTCGACCAGGCTGATGTGCCTGCGGCAGAAAGCGGGAAAGAGGAATAGGAATCATGATACAGGGCAGCGTGCCTGCAGCGATCGCTCAATGACCGCCATGGCACGCTGCCCTTTTCGATAATTCAGATCAGTCCAGATTCCGCCATGGAGAGATGCCCCTGGCAAAGCCATCGGAGAGCTCAGGGCCGTAGGTGCCCGGCTCATATGGATAGACCGGCAGATGTGCATTCCGATAGGCGCTGCGGATGGTATTCACGTACTCCCAGGATGCCTCGATGTGCGCCCACGAGGAGAAGCCGCGGCGGTTCTCCTGCATGCATGCATAGAAGAACTCCTCATACGCCTCAATGGTATTGATGCGCATGTGATCATTGCTGGAGATGCAGTGCTTCATGCGCACAGTCTCGACCATGCTGCTGTTGCCCGGCCTGCCCGCGTTAAGCTCCATCCAGATCTCCTCGCTCGGCTGATAGCGAAGCACGAGCGTATCCGTCCTTGCGGATTCTTCGCTGCGGAAATTCACGGCGATCTCGGCTACCCGGTTCCTGCACTTGCGGCCGGAGCGAAGCAGCAGCGGCACGCCCTTGAGCCTGCCCTGGTCCAGCGTCAGGCGCAGCGCCGCGAAGGTCTCGGTCGTGGAGCTCTGGCTGATGCCGTCCTTGGTGCGATAGCCTGCATACTGTCCAAGCAGCGCAATGTCCCTGATCTTGGTCTCATGTACCTGATGCAGAGAGGCCAGCACCGACAGGCGCTGCTCCTCGATATTCGCGGCAAATGGATCTTCCAGCGCAAGCGCGGAAAGCAGCGGCAGCACATGCCCCTGGATCCCGTTCAGCAGAGAGCCCGTCTTGTCATAATAATCGGAGCGGCTGCCGACGCCCTTGGTCTCCAGGACAGATATCTGGATGCTCTCGATATGGCTGCTGTCCCAGGCGCTCTCAAACAGCGGGTTGCTGCGGCGCATGGCAAGGATGCTGTCAATGGTGCCCATGCCGAGATAGTGATCCACATAATAGAGGCGATCCTCCGAGAAGGTCTCTGCCAGCAGCCGGTGCAGCGCTGCGGCATCCTCAACATTCTCTCCGTACGGCTTCTCCAGCATGATGCGGAGCGTTCCCGCATCCGGCATTGACGCAAGCGACTGGATGATGCCGCGGTCATATTCCGTCGGCTCAGCAAGATATGCGATATGGACCGCGCAGGGCTCGCCTGCCGGCAGCGAAGGATGTTCCGGATCACCGTTGACCCATTCTACCCTGGCCAGGAAATCCTCGAGATGGCGGCCCGGATCCATGGCATCCGCGATCTGCGCGCGCACCATGTCATGATATGCTTCCTGGCTGAGCTTCTCAGGCCCGGTCGCATAGAGAATGCTGTCTGCAGATAGATCCTGGCGCTCATACAGGCTGTAAAGCGCCGGCAGCAGCTTATGCAATGCCAGCACGCCGGCACCGCCGAACAGATCAATTCTTGTCTTCATGGACTTCCTCCCGCATTTAGAGACACAGGTGATGACTTCAGTATAGTTGAATTATGCGCAGAAAAAAAGGGAAGCGGTTTCGCTTCCCGATTGCTTACTTGACGAGATCCTTGAGTGTCTTGCTGGCCTTGAATCCAGGAACCTTGGCAGCCTTGATCTTGATCTTTTCCTTGGTACGAGGGTTGATGCCGGTGCGTGCAGCTCTCTTCTTGACAGAGAACTTGCCGAAGCCGTTGATGTCAGCAGTGCCGCCCTTCTTCAGTGTCTTTGTCACTTCGTCAAATACGTAATTGACTACTTCTACTGCATCCTTCTTGGTAATGCCCTTCTCAGCAGCGAGCTCCTCTGCGAGAACCTTCTTGGTCAAAACCTTGACTTCCTTTGCCATAGTATGGTCTCCTTCTTGTCTGATTGACATCTGACAGTTTCATTTTAGCTCATGCGGGAATGAATTCAACAGATAAATGGCGTAATTAAGGCATTTTTTGTTACTTTGGCGCTGTTTTCAGCCGTTTTTCATCCCTTCAGGACAGCCGACAGGATTTTTGGAAGATCATAGCACGTCAGGATGCCGAGCGGCTTCTCCTGCGTGCTTCCATGCTCCGTGATCAGAATCGCCGGAGACTTGCGTCCGTCGTTCATTGCCTTCTCAAAGGCACGCACTGCCGCGTCTACGGATTCTGTCCGCGGCAGGATGATCACCCTGCTGCTCAGGCCCATGCTCATGATCGAGGCTACCGTATCATCCGGAGAGTCGCGGTAGATGCCCCAGTGCGCGATTGCCTCCATGGTCAGCAGGCCGGCATAGCAGCCATTCTCATAGACCGGAAGCTTGGTGCTCTCAAGGCCTGCCAGCAGCTCATATGCATCGCGGATGGAAGCCGACGGAGACACGGTCTGCACCGGCCTGCTTGCATAGTCCAGCAATGCATGCTCCGCGGAGAGGATCGCCGCGATCTGCTCAATATCCTGCGTCACGCGGTCAGTCGGCTCAGCAATCACTTCCATATCGCTGTCGCGCTGATGCACGATCGCGTTGCGAAGCTCCGCATATTCGCGCAGTGTCTCTGCGTAGCGCCGGATCATCCGGTTCCTGCCTGCGCACTGTGCAAGCAGCTGCGAGAAGGTGCGGTAATGATAGCCGCCGGCAATGCGGTTGAGCCGCTCCTCAATCACTGCATATGCATTCAGGAAGCGCTCTGAATTACGCTGCTCCATAGCATGCCTTCAGGGCTGCGTAGTACTGCTCGGCAGCCTTCTGGTAGCCGTCATCCGTAGCCCAGGCATCGACATCCGCCTGGCAGGTGACATAGATGCCGGTGCTGACAACTACCGGCACTTCACATTCCTGCATGATATTCAGCGTCTCCTCGCCGTAGTCCGCCGTGTCTGATTCATCTACGAACTTTTCCTGATAGCTGGACGGCCGGGTCGGATGATAATACAGATAGCCGACAGCAGGCTTCCAGGCATCCGTCGTAAAGGCATCGCGGATCGAGTCCGCAAGCTTCAGGCTGGCATCATGGCTTGCATTGCCGGGAATATCCGCATAGATCTGCATGCCGGACAGCTCCGGCTTGCGGCTGTGCGCAGAGCGGATGCAAAGGACAATGTCAGGCTTGTCCTGGGCGATCTTCGCTGCCCGGTCGGAGACTGCCATGGCAGTCCCGGCCTCGTGCGTGCGCAGGACCTCGAAGCGGTCATCCTTCTTCAGCAGCTTCTCCAGCGCATCTACCGTCTTCTCATTGAATTCCGCTTCGGTGATGATCCCGGCATAGCCGGGCTGATCGCCGCCGAAGGCAGCGTCAAGTTCCACCGTGATCTTCGGCTGCGAGGCAGTCCCGCGGCTGCCCATCTTCTGAAACAGGAATATGGTAGCCGCCACCAGCATCACGCTCAGGACAGCGATGGCGATGCGCTTCCGTTTCAGCCTGCGCTGCGTCAGTTTCTTCTTCATCTGCTCTTCCCTTCCAGATCCTCAAGCCTTGCATCGGCAGCCATGTGATCCAGGATCATCTTGATCAGCTGGTCCATTCCGCTGCCTTCCCTGTAGTCGGCGCAGATCATGAAATCCGCGCGGCCGTCTTCAATCAGGTGATTCGCGGTAATGCCGGCTCTCGCCGAGTCAGGATTATAGACCACGACCGACTTGCCGCCGTACTGCTTCACCAGCCGCATGCACGGAACATCCGTCAGCCCGTCTGCCACGTAGATCATGCGCGGAAAGGGAACAGGGCGCCGGGAAGGCTCTGTATATGCATTCAGGTCATCATCATTGGATTCATCCAGCACCTGCTTGTTGATGCGGAAGATATACTGCGTCTTGGTCGTGTAGTTGATGATCAGGGCAGGCCACTGGGCAACGCCGCTTTCATCATAGTAATAGCGGCAGGCATAGATCCGGCGGAACTCCTTCGCGATTGAGACGCCTTCGATGATCTCGCTCATGCCGCTGGAGATGACATAGTGCTCCACTTCCAGGCCGCGCTCCCGGCCGTACGCATTGATGCGCCCGAACCAGGTCTCCACGCCCGGATACAGCTCGATCTTGCGGCCGAGCTCAAGGAAATCGCTGCGGCAGAGATGGTGTCCCTGCTCCTCCATCCGCTTCTTGAGCAGATACAGGTAGGCACTGATCCCATCCATGCGGTTCTCGCGGCTCAGCTGCGTCACTTCCTTCCAGAATACGGAAGGATCCCGATACCCGAGATCCGGTATCAGGCTGTACTCCTGCATGTCCCTGGTGCACAGGGTCTTGTCAAAATCATAGAGAAGCGCGACTTTCTTCATACGATCACCCGCAACATTATACCACGGCCCTGCCATGGAAAAAGTGCTGTCATGAGGCGGCAGCACTTCCGTTTTCAGATTCAGCGGATCTCGAGCAGCTTGAGAATGCCTGCCACGTAGATCTCCGCCTGCTTCAGGAGCTCATCCACTTCCACGAATTCGCCGGCATCGTGTATATGGTAATTCCGGCCCGGGAACGCGCAGCCGAAGGCGACCGTGTTGCGGATGCCCTTGGCATAGGTGCCGCCGCCGATTACCAGCGGCTCATTCTCGGTATCCCCGGTCACTTCGCGGTATGCCGATACCAGTGAAGCTACCAGCGGCGAATCCGGCGGGAAGAACAGCGGCTCTTCCGAATCCAGCATCTTCACGACGCCGCCCTCATCTTCAGCTCTTGCATCAATCATCTTCAGGATCTGCCTGGCATTCATCGTGACCGGGAAGCGGATATCAATCGTTCCCTCGACAACGCCATCCTTTTCATGGATGATGCCGCAGTTCAGGGTCAGGCCGCCGAACTCATCGCTGCACTTGCAGCCGAGTCCTGTGCCGTCTGTATCAAGCCCGAACCGGCTGCAGTAGAAATCCACGAACGGATCCTGATAGCCGGCCTGCTTGAGGCCCATGAAGAGATAGGAAATCGCATTCCTGCCAAGCTCCGGCGTAGACGCATGCGCGGTCCTGCCGACCACCGTAATGACATTGCCGTCTGCTTCCTCCTCCACGCTGAAGGAGATGCTTGCATTGTTGAAGTAATCCTCAAGCTTCTTGGGAGAGTAGCTGCATCTCTGCACCTTGGCAGTCACCTTGCCGCACACGATATTCGATGCAGCGCCGCCGTCCACGGAAATCAGATTCGTCTTCAGGGAGCGGTAGACGCCGCCCATGATGCCCTTCTCGCCATTGATGGCGGGGAAGTCTCCATCCGGCGTAAAGCCGTAATCAACGTCCCCTTCCTTCTTGACGTAGTATGCAAGGCCTCTCGACCCGGATTCCTCATTGGTTCCCATGATCAGGCGGATGCGGCGCTTCAGCGGAATGTTCATGTCCTTGATTACCTTCATGGCAATCATGGAAGCCACCACTGCGCCCTTGTCATCGCTGACGCCTCTTCCATAGAGAACGCCGTCCTTCTCCACCATGCTGAACGGATCCGTCTGCCAGTCATCCGCATTGGCCGGAACCACGTCCAGGTGGCCGATAATGCCGATTATCTGATCTCCCTCACCCATTTCCGCATAGCCGATATAGTTATCCAGATTGACTGTCCTGAAGCCGTCTGCAGCTGTCATATCCAGCGCAGCCTTCAGGGCATCTCTGGGTCCTGAACCGAACGGTGCATCCGCAAGTGGAGTACCCTCAACGCTCTGGATCGCCACCAGCCTGCCAAGCCTGCTGACCAGCTCATCGCGATAGCCGCTGACCATTGATTTCACTTCCATAATTTCCTCCTGATAATGCATCTATCATACCATTCCTGCGCGATCCGTGCCTAAATACTGATGTCAAGTTCCACCGGGCAGTGATCCGATCCGGTGACATCGCTGTGGATCACGCTGTCCTTCACCCGGCTCAGAAGCCGGCTGGACACGACAAAGTAATCGATTCTCCAGCCTGCGTTGTTCTCTCTTGCATGGAAGCGGTAGCTCCACCAGGAATACTGCACCTTCTCCGGATACAGCTCCCGGAAGGTATCGCTGAACCCGGCCGCCAGCAGCTCCGTGAACTTGGCGCGCTCCTCATCGCTGAAGCCGGCATTCAGATGATTGGTCTTCGGATTCCGGATGTCGATCTCCTCATGAGCGACATTCAGGTCGCCGGTATAGATCACCGGCTTGACCGCATCAAGCCGCTGCAGATGCGCCCGCAGCAGATCCTCCCACTCCATCCGATAGGGCAGCCTTGCCAGCCCCTCCTTGGAATTGGGCACATAGGCAGCCACGAACCAGAAATCCGGATACTCCAGCGTGATCACGCGTCCTTCCCTGCTCGTATCCCCCTCGATCTCATAGGATACGGACAGCGGCTCTTGCCTGGCATAGACCAGCGTGCCGCTGTAGCCCCTGCGCTCGGCGCTGTTCATGTACAGATGATAGCCCTCGAACTTCAGCGCCTCGTCCAGCTGATCCGGCTGCATCTTCGTCTCCTGCAGCGCGAAGAGATCCGCGTCCGCCTGGCGAAAGAAATCCGCAAAGCCCTTGCCTGCGCATGCGCGCAGGCCATTCACGTTCCAGGATACCAGCTTCATCGAGCGATCCTGCGGGTCACTTTCCGCAGCCATGTCTTCTCGCGCGGCGTGAGATAAGGGCTGATCTTCTCATAGACTTCCTGGTGATAGCTGTTCAGAGACTCCAGCTCTGCATCATCGAGAAGCGACGGGATGATCGCATCCGGATCATACGGGCAGAGGGTCAGCGGCTCGAACTTCAGGAACTGGCCGTAGAAATTCTGCGTGTCCTTCACGACCAGCAGCTCATTCTCGATGCGGATGCCGAGCTTGTGAGGCAGATATACGCCGGGCTCATCCGTGACGATCATGCCAGCCTCCAGGATATGGGAAGGCCGGGCAGCCGTAGGCATGCCCCAGCGGATGCCGTGCGGGCCCTCATGCACGCCGAGCACATGGCCGACGCCGTGCCCGGTGCCGCACTGATAGTCAATGCCGATATTCCATAGCGGCCGCCTTGCGAGAATGTCCAGATTGTTGCCGGCGGTGCCATGCAGGAATACTGCATTCTGCAGGTCGAGATGACCCTTGAGCACCAGCGTGTAGAGACGGCGCTCCTCCTCCGTAAGCTCGCCCAGGACGATTGTCCTCGTGATGTCCGTCGTGCCGTCATGATAGGTGCCGCCGGAATCCACCAGCAGGAACCCGTGCGGCTCCACGGCGGAATAGCTGTTCTCCGTGGCTGTATAGTGCATCATCGCGCCATTCGCCTGATATGCGGAGATCGTGTCAAAGGAAGGCTCGATATATCCTTTCTGCGCTGCCCGCAGGGCATACAGGTAATTCTGTGCAGACAGCTCGGTCATGCTGCCCTTCTGCACATTATGCTTGACCCAGTACAGGAACTTGACCATGGCGACGCCATCCTTGAGATGCGCCTTGCCGGTGCTGCGGATTTCCGTGCGGTTCTTGACCGCCCGGAACAGCTCGATCGGTGACTTTGCATTGATGATCTGATTGGACGGATCAATATGGGCGTAGAGATCGGCATTCAGCCTGCCGAGATCCACCCAGATCTTCCTGTCCTGCAGATCCATGAGATCCTCAGCGAGCCCATCGTAGGCGCGCAGCGTTACCTTCGCTGCCTTCAGATAGCTGCGCACTTCCGGCCCGGCCTTGCGCAGATCGACATAGTAGAAGACCTTCCTTGCGGTGACAAGCGCATATGCGTATGCGACCGGCGTGCAGGCAATATCATTGCCGCGCACATTCAGCAGCCAGCACGGATCCTCCAGCGCTGTCAGCACCAGGGCATCAGCGCCCACCTGCTTCATGCGTGCGCGGACCCGCTCGATCCGCTCCGCCGCATCCTCGCCGACATACTTCTTCTCCAGCACGTACAGCGGTGCCTGCGGCATTGCCGGGCGCTCTGCTCCCCAGACCTCGCCGGCAAGATCGTCACTCATGTGGACGCTTGCCTTCTTCGGGCGCAGCGCATCCGCAAGGGCCTTCACGGTCGCGGCGCTGACGACGCTGCCGTCAAATCCCAGCACGCCGCCTGCCGGCGTATTCGCGGCAAGATAGTCCAGCGGATCCATGACTCCCGGCTGGCGCAGCCGCATCAGCTCAACTCCGGTTCCCTTCAGCTCTCCCTCTGCCTGCGTGAAATAGCGGCCGTCCGTCCACAGGCCGGCAAAATCCGCTGTGACAATCACGCAGCCGGCATCGCCGGAGAAGCCGCTGATCCAGGACTTGCACTTGAAATGATCTGCCGTATACTCCTCCGACAGATGATCATCCTCATTGGGAATGTAATAGACATCAATGCCATGCGCACGCATCTTTGCGCGCAGCTCTGCGATTCTCTCTCTGACGTTCATCTTCTCTTTCACCTCATATGCCTTCCATTATAGACAATTCCCGCAGAGTCTGCAGGCAGGGCGCATATATAAAAGAGGGATTCCTGAAGTTTTCCGCCGCATCTTCATTGCGGCCGCTTCTGAATTCCCTCGCAATTGACTTATTTCCCTTCTGTGCACTGCACAGGTACCGGGATTGTTCCCAGATATTCTTCGGCATCGCCGAAGTGTCGTGAACGATTCAGTTTTTCAAGCTCCTGTCCATTGGTCTGCCCTCATGCAGAATTTCACTTTCGAGTCTGACAGCCATTTTCCTCTTCCGCTCCGTCTCTTCTCCGGTTAATCCGCCGGCAGCCCTTTCACTGCCGTTCTTTCCGCTGGATTGCCTGTCCATCCAAAGAGAGCGATTCAGGAAGATCAATCATCCGTTTTCCTGAAGCGTCTGCCCGCTTTCGGGAAAACCTGATCTAATAGTTGAGAAGCACCTTCTTCATGAGATTTGCCAGCTCCTTTCTGATGGTTCGAGATGGAATCTCTTTACACCCTTACTATAGCAGTTTGGCAATGCAGGACCAGTCTTTTCATTTCATGTTGTTTTTACTATAATTGTATTGTTGAGGGCTCGCCGATGGCGGGCAATTATTATTTTCGGACGGAGGAGGCCATCATGATCCAGGATATTCTTCCGCATCACTTCTTCAATTCGTTTGAGCATCGCGGGCCCGCGGCCGGGGATATCATCTTCTCCTATGACGGGGCGGATGTCCTGCTGAAGCCTGATCATACCTTCTTCCGCTTCGAGGAAGTGCCGCATGACCGCAGCTATCAGTATCTGTTCCGCATCGATGAGACCTCCTTCTTTGCCGGCGATCTGAAGGACCGTCAGGTCCTGCGCATGAGCTTCCGCTTCTGCCGCACCTATGAGCCGCGGGAGCTGGGATTTGCCTGCATCACCGGATGGCAGCTGCAGAACTGGATGAATGACAGCCGCTTCTGCGGGCGCTGCGGAACGCCGATGGCGCCGGACGGCAGGGAGCGTGCCATGACCTGCCCGAACTGCGGCAATGTCGTGTATCCCCGGCTGAATCCGGCTGTCATTGTCGCCATCATCAATGATCAGGGCCAGCTGCTGGTAACCAAGTATGCAAAGGGGCCCTATCAGAAATACGCGCTGGTGGCCGGCTATGCGGAGATCGGCGAGACCATCGAGGGAACGGTCCTCCGCGAGGTGAAGGAAGAGACCGGCCTTGACGTGACTGATCTTCGCTATTATAAGTCGCAGCCCTGGGGCTTCTCCTCTACCCTGCTGCTCGGCTTCTCGTGCCATGTGCATGGCGAGGCCAGGATCACGCTGCAGAGAGAAGAGCTTCGGCTTGCCGAATGGAAGAGCCGCGAGGATGAGATAGACTCCATGGACAATGCCTCGCTGACCACGGAGATGATCCAGATGTTCCGGAAAGGAGTGCTTCAATGAATTTCAATCAGGTATTCTACCAGATCTATCCGCTCGGCTTCTGCGATGCGCCGCGCGGGAATGACGGCATTCAGGCGCATCGGATCCGCAAGGTGCTGGACTGGATTCCGCATCTGAAGAGGCTCGGCATCACAGCGGTCTATTTCGGGCCGGTATTCGAGAGCGACCGTCATGGCTACGATACCAGGGACTATGCGCGCATCGACTGCCGTCTCGGCACCAATGAGGACTTCGCGGAAGTATGCAATGCCCTCCATGATCAGGGCATCAGGGTCGTGCTGGACGGCGTGTTCAACCATGTCGGCCGCGGCTTCTTCGGCTTCCAGGATGTGCTGGAGAGAAAATGGGATTCCCGCTATACTGACTGGTTCTATATCGACTATGGAAACAATGGCAATCCCGACGGCTTCACCTACGGCAACTGGGAAGGCCACAATGAGCTGGTCAAGCTGAACCTGCAGAATCCGGATGTGGTCCGCTACCTGCTGGAGCGCATCGATCAGTGGATTGCCGAGTTCGGCATTGACGGCCTGCGCCTTGACGTTGCCTATTGCCTGGACCAGGACTTCATCCGCCAGCTTCACCATCATCTCAAGGACCGCGATCCGGAGTTCTTCCTGCTCGGAGAGATGATCGGCGGCGATTACAACGTCCTGCTGAAGGATGACATGCTGGACAGCGTGACCAACTATGAATGCCGCAAGGGCCTCTTTTCCAGCATGAACAGCCGAAATCTCTTCGAGATCGGCTATTCCCTGAACCGGCAGTTCGGCCCGGATCAGTGGTGCCTGTACCGCGGAAAGCACCTGCTGACCTTCGCGGACAATCATGATGTGGACCGCCTGGCCTCCGTCCTGAGCAGCCCGAAGGAGGATCTTCCCCTGACCTATGACCTCATGTTCGCGATGCCGGGCATCCCATGCATCTACTACGGCAGCGAGTGGGGCGCCCGCGGCAAGCGCAGCCGGTATTCCGATGATCCCCTGCGGCCTTCCTTCGAGAAGCCGGAGTGGAACAGCCTGACGGATCATATCAGCGGGCTTGCGCACATGCGCACTGCCTATCCGGTCTTCACCGACGGCGACTATCTTCAGCTCTCGATCCAGAACCAGCAGCTCTGCTTCCGCCGGCGCAATGACCGCGGGCAGCTGACCTTCGCGATGAACATCGATGACCAGCCTCGTGAGATTGCCTGCAATGCGGAAGTCAGCGAGGGCATCGATCTGCTGGCAAAGACCGCCCATGCCTTCAGCGGCACGGAGCGCCTGGATGCCAAGTCATCCAGGTTCTGGTATTCCAGCTGGGATTGACTTGCAACTCAAAAGGACATGCAGGAATTCCGATCAGGGAATCTCCGGCATGTCCTTCTTATGATGCTTCATTGATATCTGCAAGGTCAGCCATGGCAGAATCCGGTATGCATGCAAGCATATCTGCCGCCAGCGGCGCCGATGCCGCAGCCGGAAGATCCGAGAACGGCGTGCGCAGCACGATGCCTGCGCAGTGGAGCGCTGGCCTTGCGATCTCCGCGCTGGCGCTTCCATAGAGCGCATCGCCCAGCAGCGGATATCCGGCCAGGGAGAAATGCAGGCGGATCTGGTGCGTGCGCCCGGTCAGGATGCGGACCCTGACAAGGCTTCTCCAGCCGTCTGCCGTCTTCCAGCTGGCCAGCGTCCGGTAGAAGGTGACGGCCCGCTTTCCCTCTGGCGATGTTCCCCGGCGGCGGTCTCCCTCGATCCTCGCGACAGGCAGGTCAATCGTTCCTGCCTCCGGAGCAGGCCTGCCGCAGACGACTGCAAGATAGGTCTTGCGCAGCCTGCCGTCCTGCCTCTCGCGGCTGAGGCGCGCCGCCGACGGCTGGCTCTTGGCATACAGCATCGCGCCGCTGACCTCGAGATCCAGCCTTCCGACTGCCCGAATGGCCATGGCCTCACCTGATGCGGCATACCATGAAGTAAGCCTCGTGCCGAGCGAATCCTCGAGATGTCCGTGCCCCGGATGGACCGGCATGCCTGCAGGCTTGTTCACGATCACGAAGTCAGGATCATCAAGCAGGACTTCCGGGCGGAAGCCATCAACTGAAGGCGATGATGCGGCCTGATCCTGCGGAAAGCGCGCAATCAGCACGTCGCCCGGCTTCAGGCATGCATGCACATGAACGCGGCTGCCGTTGACGAGAATCTCGCCCTGGAATTTCAGGCGGGAGATCTCGCGTCGCGAAAAATGCAGAACGCGCTGCAGGATCCTGCCTGCGTCGCTGCCGCTCTGCGCGATCATCTCATCGGTGATTTCCGTCCTGAATTCTCTGCTCATGGCATCTAAAAGAGGAAGCCGCAAGGGCTTCCTGCATTACGCAATCTGGGAGCGAAGATAGCTGAAGATGAAGTTGTCAAGATCGCCATCCATGACCGCATTGATATTGCCTACTTCGTAGCCGGTGCGCAGATCCTTGACCATGGTATACGGGCAGAAGACATAGGAGCGGATCTGGGAGCCCCACTCATTTGCCTTGACCTCGCCCTTGATGTCCTTCAGGCGCTTCTCGTTCTCCTCGATCTTGAGCTGCAGCAGCTTGGACTTCAGCATGTTCAGGCACTGCTCGCGGTTCTGGAGCTGTGAGCGCTGCGTCTGGCAGAAGACCACGAAGCCGGTCGGGATATGGCGCATGCGCACCGCGGAGTCTGTCTTGTTGATATGCTGTCCGCCGGCGCCGGAGGAGCGCATGGTGATGACCTCGAGATCCTTCTCATCAATGACGATCTCGTTGTCATCCTCGAACTGCGGCATGACCTCGACGGATGCGAAGGAAGTATGCCTGCGGGCGGCCGCATCAAACGGAGAGATGCGGACCAGCCGATGCACGCCGTTCTCTGCCTTCAGGTATCCGTATGCCATCGGGCCCTCGATCAGAACGGAGCAGGACTTGACGCCTGCCTCTTCACCCTCCTGGTAATCCAGCAGCGTGACCTTGTAGCCGCGGCGCTCTGCCCATCTCGTATACATGCGGTAGAGCATGCCGGCCCAGTCCATGGCTTCCGTTCCGCCGGCACCCGGATGGATCTCCAGGATTGCTGCGTGGTTGTCATAGGGGCCTGACAGCAGGACCTGGATCTCATAGCTGTCAAACTGCTTCTGCGCGTCGGAATACTCTTCCTCGACAAGATCCTTGAGCTCCGGGTCGAAGTTGGCCTTGAGCTCATCCAGGCTGCCGTCCACTTCCGCAAAGGCATCCCTGAGCTTGTTGAAGTTGTCGATGAGCAGCTTCATTCCATTGGTCTCGCGGATCACGGCCTGCGCATGCTTCTGGTCATTCCAGAAGCCCTCGCTGTTCATCTCCGCGTTGTTCTCTTCAATCTTCCTGTTCTTTGACGCGAAGTCAAAGAGATTGGCCAAGCTGCTCCAATTTAGCCTGGCTGCGGGCAATGCCCTGCTTCATTTCAAATAGTTCCATTTCAGTTCTCCTTCTTTTCTATGCCTGAACAGGCACTTCCGGATTGGCAGGTGCCTGAACGACCTTCAGATTCATGCAGTACGCGACGATTTCCTGGGCGATGCTGGACATCATGGTCTCAAACAGCGTATAGCCCTCGGAGACATATGCCTGCAGCGGATTGTCCTGCGCATAGGAGCGCAGCCCGATGCCGTCTCTCAGCTTGGACATGGTATCGATATGGCCGACCCAGGCACGGTCGATGATGCGCAGCGACATCTCGCGCTCAAACGGCTTGATCTGCTCGCGGACCGGATCGATCTTCTCGTCATATGCCTTCCAGGCCTTGTCCATCAGCATTCCGGAAAGATCCTCGACGCTCTTGCCCTTCAGCTCCTCCTCGGAGGTGACACCGGCAAAGCCGAGGTGCTCCAGGGACTTCATCAGCTCCGAGGCGTTGACATCGCGGGAGCGGGAAGCCGGATCCACATGCGCTGCCACGGTATCGCTGATGACGCGCTGGAACATGTCGCGGATGACCTTATGTACATCCTCGTTGTCAAGGATGTAATTGCGCTGGTCATACATGACCTCGCGCTGCTGGCGAAGCACATCATCATACTGCAGCAGGGTCTTGCGGGCATCGAAGTTGACGCCCTCGACGCGCTTCTGCGCAGAGCTGATTGCCTTGGAGATCGTCTTGGACTCAATTGCCTCGTCGCCGAGCGTCTTGAAGATTCCCTCCATGCGCTCGCTTCCGAACCGGATCATCAGGTCATCCTGCACGGAGACATAGAATCTGGACTCGCCGGGATCTCCCTGACGGCCGGAGCGGCCTCTCAGCTGATTGTCAATGCGGCGTGACTCATGGCGCTCGCTGCCGAGCACGCACAGACCGCCGAGCTCACGGACGCCCTCGCCGAGCTTGATATCGGTGCCGCGGCCTGCCATGTTGGTCGCAATCGTGACTGCGCCCTGATGGCCTGCCTTGGCAATGATCTCAGCCTCGCGCTCATTGTTCTTCGCGTTCAGCACCTCGTGCGGGATCTTGCGCTTCTTCAGCATGTCGCTGATCAGCTCGGAAGTCTCGACTGCAATCGTGCCGACGAGCACCGGCTGCTTCTTCTCATGACGCCTGGACACTTCGTCTGCCAGGGCATCGAACTTTGCCTTCTTGGTTCCATAGACCGCATCCGGATTGTCAATGCGGATCACCGGCCGGTTGGTCGGGACCTCATAGACCAGCATGTTATAGATCTCGCGGAACTCCTCTTCCTCGGTCTTGGCAGTGCCGGTCATGCCGGCGAGCTTGTTATAGAGACGGAAGAAGTTCTGATAGGTAATCGTCGCGAGAATCGTAGTCTCCTGGCGGATGGATACGCCTTCCTTGGCGCAGACAGCCTGATGCAGGCCGTCTGACCACTCGCGGCCCTTCATGAGGCGGCCGGTATTCGGATCGACGATGTTGATCTCGTCATTCTGCTCATCCACGACATATTCCACGTCCTTCATCATGACGTAGTTTGCCTTGAGGGCCTGGTAGATGCGGTGCAGCAGCTGGGTATGCTCCAGGTTGTACAGGTTGTCAATCCGGAAGAGCTTTTCCGCCTTGGCAACGCCCTGCTCGGTCAGCTGCACGGCTCTCGACTTCACGTCGATCTCATAGTCAGCGTCAGCCTTCAGGCTCTTGACGAAGCGGTCTGCCTGCAGATAGAGATTGGCAGTCTGCTTCATTCCGCCGGAAATGATCAGAGGCGTCCGGGATTCATCAATCAGGATGGAGTCAACCTCATCGACAAGCGCGAAGTTCAGGCCGCGCTGCACGCGGTCAGATGCCTTGGTGACCATGTTGTCGCGCAGATAGTCAAAGCCGAGCTCGCTGTTGGTCGTATAGGTGATGTCGCAGTCATAGGCTGCCCGCTTCTGCACCGGCGTCAGCTGGCGCAGATTCAGGCCGACGGTAAGGCCCAGGAACCGATGGATCTGTCCCATCCACTCCGAGTCACGCTTGGACAGGTATTCATTGACCGTGACGACATGCACGCCCTTGCCGGCCAGTGCATTCAGATAGACTGCCATGACCGAGGTCAGCGTCTTGCCCTCGCCGGTCTTCATCTCGGCGATATCGCCGCCCTGCATGACGGCAGCGCCGACCAGCTGGACATGGAACGGATATTCGCCGATCACGCGCCGGCAGGCTTCCCTTGCCGTCGCAAATGCGTCCGGCAGGATATCATCCAGCGTCTCTCCGGCAGCGAGCCGCTGCTTCAGCACCGGCGTCATTGCCTTCAGCTCCTCATCCGACATCTTCTCATACTTGCCGGCGAGTGCCTCGACAGGCTGTACCTTCTTTTCAATCTCTTTCAGCCGCCTCGTGTCCTCATTCAGCAGCTTTTCCAGGAAATTTGCCATAAAACCTCCATAAAACAGCATGCTAATTATACCTTGCAAGCCCGTTCCATTCAAGAAAATGCTCCGGCCGGGCCGGGACGCGGCCTAGAGCCATTTCTTGCGCCTGAAGATGATCACCCAGGCCAGGCTGACCAGCCCGCACAGAGCGAACACGAACAGATAGCCATTCTCCCAGGCAAACTCCGGCATCCTGAGATTCATGCCGTACCAGCCGACGATCAGCGTCAGAGGCATGAAGATGCTGGTGACCATGGTAAAGACCTTCATCACGTCATTCTGCTCGATCGCCATCTGCGACTGATAGGAATCGCGGACCTGGACCAGATACTCCTTCAGGTTCTCGCTCTCTGCAGCCAGCCGGATCACGCGGCTGTGCAGATGCTCGAAGTACTTCCTGTGCTCCGGCTGGATCAGGCCGGCATCGTCATCGCAGATCTCATCCAGCAGGAACTCGATCTGCTCATAGAACTGCTTGACATGAAGCACGGAATTGCGCATCGCAATGATCTTCTCGCGCAGGCCGTCCTCGATGCCGTCGGTGATGTCATCCTCGAGATCCGAGACGCCGGCTTCCATCCGCTCGAGGCGGGCTGTGCCGCCCTTGAGCAGATTGCGGAAGAGGAGATACAGGCAGTGCTCATTGGAGTCCGCCGGCTCAAACAGCCTGCCCGCAGCCGCAAGGGCATGCTCATCCTCGCAGATCACGAGCAGATCCCTGGCACTGAAGTAGATCAGGATCTGGGATGGAGATGACTCGGGATTCTCCAGATCATACCAGTCAAAGGCAATCAGGTCATAGCGGTCAAAGCCCTCATAGGTCTCGACCTGTCCCTCCTGGATATAGCGGATCACGCCCGGATCCATGACTTCCTGATACTGCCCGATCTCCTGCCTGCGTATGACTTTCTGCATATTTCCTACCTCGCTCCTCTTCAGTTTGCCATGACAGCGTCCTGATTTCCACCCTGACTGCAGCGAGGTCAGCAGGCAATCACGGCGTCCCGGCTGCCTTCCGCTTCCGGCCCTGCGCAACGCAGGCACAGGCAAGGATCTCGATCCGCCGATGATCGCGCTGCATGCATGCAAGCGCGCCGCGGATCGTGCTGCCGGTCGTGATAACATCATCCGCAAGCAGGCAGCGCTCCGGCAGGACAATGCCGGGCTTCAGGCGGATGCCGTGCGACATGCCCATGCGGCCAGCCCGGCCGAGCCGCTTCTGCTCCGCGCCGCCGGCCTTCTCGAACGGCTCCATCATCGGAAGATCCAGGCAGGCAAAGATCTGCGGCAGAGTGTGAAAGCCGCGGAGCTGCTCCTTTTCCGGCGCGCTCGGCATCAGCAGCAGCGTCCAGCCGCGATAGCGGCGATGAAGCTGATGGCGGACAGGATAGAGAAAGACATCCTTCAGGGCTTCATCACCGCATTCCTTATACTGAATCAGGCAGCGGGAGAAGGCCTCGCCGTATTCATAGACCGCATGTGCCCGCACGCCGTCAATCCGGAAGCTGCCGCGGCGGCGCAGCCATTGCGTCCGGCAGTCATGGCACAGCAGGTCCTCTTCCTGAATCAGCTCCTGCCAGGAGCCGGCCGGATCAATCCGGCGCCCGCACATCAGGCAGCGCATGACGCATTTGCCTTCTTCAGCACGCGGACGCACCTTTCCGCAAGCAGGCTGCGCTCCCGCAGCAGGAACAGCACATCGCCATCCGGGCTCGAGAAGCTGCGGCCGGCCCGGCCCGCCATCTGGATCAGCCCTGCCTCATCAAAGACAGGATGCTCCGCCGCATAGACACAGATATCCGCGCCGGGGATCGTGACGCCGCGCTCCAGCACAGTCGTTGCGACGATCATGCCGGCCGGCTGGCCGCGGAAGGAGGCAATCACCCCGTCGCGATCCTCCGTGCGGCTGGTGCATTCCAGGCATTCCCGGAACAGAAGCCGCAGCAGGAAATGCAGGCGATGCGCCATGGCAATGGTCGGCACGAAGATCATCCGGGGATGTGAAGCATGCTTCAGAAGCCATGCCGAAAGCTCTGCCAGCAGCAGGATATCAGGACCGTGATGAAGCCTCGGCACCGGCAGCGGATGACCGTGCGGCCGCTGATTCAGGACATGCCTCACGAGCTCTCCTGACTTCACCATGCGGCGCAGCTCACGGTCAGGCGTTGCCGTGAGATAGATGCGATGGCCGCGGCATGCGGTATCCGCAATCCCATGCAGGACCGGATCGCCGCGGAACGGGAACGCATCCGGCTCATCCAGGATCAGCAGATCAAAGGCCTGATAATAGCGATAGAGCTGATGCGTCGTGCAGATGATGAGATCGCCATCTGTCACCTGCGTATGGCCTCCGCATACAGCGATGACCTCAGCGTGGGAGAAGATCTCCTGCAGGCGCTGCTGCAGCTCAAGCACCACCTGGCGCCTGGCGATGGCAAAGCACACCTTCTTCTTTTCTCTGAGCATGCGTGCAATGGCTTCCACGACAAGCTCCGTCTTGCCGGCGCCTGTGCATGCATGGATTAGCTGATCGCGGGAGTCTGCCATTGAAGCTGCCGCATGCGAGATTGCCGCCTGCGCCGGCGTCAGCGGATAGCGCAGCGCATATTCCTCTGCTGCCTGGGGAATCGGCCGAAGCCGGACTGCTTCGCGGTCTTCCTCCAGGAGAACCCTCGAGAAGGCAATGCACCGACGGTAGTACCAGCCCTTCGAGCCATAGTAAAAAAAAGACGGATCCGTATTGCGACAGCGCGGACACTGCATGAAACCACCTCCACTGTCTGAATACGTTCCTCTGTGCTGATTTCCCCGGAAATCAGAGAAGATCTTCCTGCGTCGTGATTTTCAGATTGGCATAGCTGCCAAGCACTGCCCGCACACGGACATGGCTGTACCGCTCCACAAGCGAGCAGTCATCCGTGCCGGTAAAGCCTTCCCGCTCTGCTTCCTTCATGGCATCCAGCAGCAGCTGCGTGCGGAAAGCCTGAGGCGTCTGCGCTGCCATCAGGGTGCTGCGGTCAGGCGTCGCCGTCACATAGCCGTCTGCCACCTGCTTGATGGTATCCTTCACCGGCACCATCAGGCAGACTGCATCATCATGCCGCAGCGCCTCCTTGATCCTCATCAGGCATCCCGAGTCCAGATACGGCCTGGCACCGTCATGCACCATGACATGATCGGAGATGACTGCCTCAAGGCCATGGCAGACAGATTCCTGCCTGGTTGCGCCGCCCTGCACCAGGACAACGCGGCCGGTGCTTTTCGCGGAGATCATGCGGCGATAGGCGCCGATATCCGTGACGACAACAAGCTGGCGGCAGTCCTCATCACGCAGAAAAATATCCATGGTATGCTCCAGGATCGGGCGTCCGTCCGGAAAGGGATAATATACCTTGTTATAGCCGAGCTTCATGCGAGTGCCGCTTCCGGCCGCCACGATGAGTGCGCTGTATTCCATCCGTGCTCCCTCCTGCTGTTTTTCCCATTATATCCGCAAATCCCGTTCTGCGGCAGATTTTCCAAACTGTGCTATGATCTTTCGGGGAGGATTGATTCTCATGAAGCTGACCGCCGCTGTTTTTGATTTCAATGGAACGCTGTTCTTTGATACACCGCTGCATCTTCAGGTATGGGATTCCATTGCCATGGAGGTCCGCGGCCGCGGCGTGACGCCAAAGACCATTGCGACAAGGTACAGCGGCATGAATAATGTGCAGATCCTGCAGGATCTTGCGCCGGGCAGGAGCCCTGAATGGTATCAGGAGATGTCCGAGGAGAAGGAGCGGCGCTACCGCGCAGCCGCATCTGCCATGCCGGGCGGTCCGCAGATGACGCCGGGTGCAGCTGAAGTCATGGACTGGCTGCAGGATCATCAGATCCCGATGGCGCTTGCGACTGCATCCATCGCTGCCAATGTGCAGTTCTATGTCAGCACCTTCCATCTCGACCGCTGGCTCAGCCCTGATCGCATCATCTATGATGACGGCCGCTGGCCGGATAAAATCGCCATGTATAATGAGGCCGTAAGAAGGCTGAATGCCGGCACAAGCGTCCTGATCTTCGAGGATTCGCTGACCGGCATCCGCTGCGGAGCATCCCTGCCCGGCGCGTGCCTCTTCGTGATTGACAGCCCTGCCCTCCGTCCCTACTATCCGGATTATCCGCAGATCATCCGGGCAGTGCCTGATTTCCGCGGATTGATTCCCTCACTTGAAAAGCTGTTCTGAAAAAGACTTCCGGGCGGAAGTCTTCTTTCTTATCATCAATATGATTATCCGAGAATCGCGCCGAGCGCGCCGTAGGAGACAATCGTCATGATCACGGCGGCGATGAATACGCCGATCAGGATGGAGAGGCTTGCCTTCTTGAGATCCATGTCCAGGAGCGCTGCAATCAGGCTTCCGGACCAGGCACCGGTACCGGGAAGAGGCACTCCGACGAAGATCGCAAGGCCCCAGAAGCCATACTTCTCGATGCCTTCCTTATTCTTGGCAGCCTTGTTCTCTGCCCACTCCACGACTCTTGCCATGTGGTGATCCGCCATCCAGTGCAGCAGCTTCTTGATATAGAAGAGGATGAATGGAATCGGGATGATATTGCCAAGCACGCAGTAGAATACGCCCTTCCAGAGAGGAATCTCCAGGAGTCTTGACAGGATGAGGCCGCCGCGCTCCTCAATCAGGGGAATCATGGACACAAGCAGCACAGACAGCTGCGGCGAAATATGCTGTCCGATCGTTGACATAAACCAGGTCAGGAATCCGTTCATAAGACACCTCCGTTTTCCAAGTACGCTCAGTCACTTTAGCATAGGACAAAATTCTGCGCAATTCACTTCTCCTCATTTTCAGAGAAACAGCATGAAATGGTCACATAGCAATGGAAAAAGGTGTCTGGTATGCATGATTTTTCAAGCCTGAAAAATAATCAGATTCTTGTTGACATGAATACCTTGGTTTGGTATATTAGATGAGCATTCGGTGAAAAGTTGGGCCTGTAGCTCAGGTGGCTAGAGCGCACCCCTGATAAGGGTGAGGTCGTTGGTTCAAGTCCATTCAGGCCCACCACTTCTTCTCACTGAATTGATATACATGGGGTTATAGCTCAGCTGGGAGAGCACCTGCTTAGATCGG
>Ga0183095_10861_pt1 | contig 49651 bp, 50 predicted proteins | sample BioMet4_FD_130346 | JGI IMG/M metagenome (GOLD analysis project Ga0183095, IMG submission 130346) | Microbial communities from bioreactor (seeded with sewage sludge) at LBNL, California, USA - Biofuel metagenome 4 (v2) (version 3) | ecosystem: Engineered > Bioreactor > Anaerobic > Unclassified ...
CGCGGAGATTACCTCCAAACCTGCGGTTTGTCGGTATGTTTTGCTTCGCAAATCATTCGCCTAAAACCCGTTATTGTAAGCAAGCTTACAACCCGTGTTTTTTGCGCCTGACTTTCTCCGCTTTGTTTTGGGGTTTTTCCTGCCTTTCGCGGAGATTACCTCCAAACCTGCGGTTTGTCGGTATGTTTTGCTTCGCAAATCATTCGCCTAAAACCCGTTATTGTAAGCAAGCTTACAACCCGTGTTTTTTGCGCCTGACTTTCTCCGCTTTGTTATTATATCAAAAACAAAGCCTATTATAAATAAAAAAGTTTTCAAAGGCGATGATTTTTTTGAAAAAAACAAATTTTAAGCTTATTTTGGCTTTTGTCTGCTCCGTATTTTGTATTTTCGGCTACAGCCGGATGATAAAAAACGGCAAAATTTCATTTGCACATAATGAAATATTATACTATGATACTGTTAAGAGCGAAAATGCCTTTTATGACACTCTCGCAAAAGACAAAATAGTAAACATAAACACGGCTGATGCTTCGCGTCTTACAACCCTTGACGGCATAGGCGAAAAAACAGCACAGGCCATAATTGATTACAGAAATTCACACGGATACTTTTCTTCCGCCAATGAACTTAAAAACATAAAGGGTATCGGCGATGAAAAGTTTAACGCTATAAAAGACAAAATTTCGCTTACGGATTAAAAGGAGAGAAGTGCCATGCCTTACAGGATACTTGTTGTGGACGACGAAAAACTTATTGTAAAAGGTATAAAATTCAGCCTTGAGCAGGACGGTATGACGGTCGACACCGCCTACGACGGCGAGGAGGCTCTTGAGGCTATAAAAACCAATCAGTACGACCTTATTGTGCTTGACGTTATGCTGCCAAAGATGAACGGCCTTGACGTATGCCAGCAGACCCGCGGTTTTTCACAGGTACCTATAATTATGGTTACCGCCAAGGGCGAAGACATGGACAAAATAATGGGCCTTGAATACGGCGCCGACGACTACATAGTAAAGCCGTTCAATATTCTTGAGCTTAAAGCGCGGATAAAAGCCATATTAAGACGCAGTGTGCGCAAAATAAGCATAAACGAGCCAAAAAACGACAACGTCCTTGAGGTGCGCGATCTTAAGGTCGACTTCGACTCAAGACGCGTTTTTATACACGGCAAAGAAACAAATCTTACAGCCAAAGAATTTGACATGCTTGTACTGTTTATGGAAAATCCGGGTAAGGTTTACAGCAGGGAAAGCCTGCTTGACACTATCTGGGGCTACGACTATCCCGGCGATGCGCGCACCGTTGATGTACACGTACGAAGACTTAGAGAAAAAATAGAGGATACTCCGAGCGAGCCTAAGTATATATTCACAAAATGGGGAGTTGGGTATTATTTTGGGTAATAAGCTGAGGCACGGCAGCTATAAGATTCGTCTTATGCTGATAATAACCTATATCTGCGCCGGCATAATACCTTTGCTGCTTTTTACTGTTGTGGTATTTAAAACAACAGAAAACTACTATATAGAGGAGCGCAAAAAAGAGCTTCTTAATCAGGCAAACGTATATTCCGGACACATAACTATTTCCGGCTACATCTCAAAGGCCGAAAACAACCATGCTTTCAACCGCGACATTGAACTTACAAGCGAGCAAAGCGGCTACCGCATAATCGTTACCGACAATATGGGCGTTGTGCTTAACGACTCCAACGGCACTGAAACGGGAAAAACCATCCTTCTGCCTGAAATTATGGAGGCGCTTGACAAAAAGGATGTAGCAAACGTTCAGAAAAACGGCAACATATATGCCGTAACAAGCATTGTTGATGAAAACGGAAGCAAAATAGGCACTGTGCTTGTGGCAGAAGACACCATTGACATTAAAAACAGGGTAAACGGCATTAAAAAACCGATTTATATAATGAATATACTTATTTCCTTCATAGTGCTCGCTTTCGTGCTTGTAATGAGCCACACTATAACAGGGCCGTTAAGCAAGCTGCTGGAGGTAATAAAAAGCATGTCAGACGGGCATCTTGACGAAAGAATGCCTGTTGACGAATGCTCAAACAACGAGATTATGCAGATGGCCGTGGCTGTAAACAACATGGCCGATACCCTTGAACAGGTTGAAACGTCCCGCCAGAACTTTGTTTCAAACGTCAGCCATGAGCTTAAAACGCCTTTAAGCTCCATCAAGGTACTCAGTGAATCTATACTTCTCAATGCCGAAGCACCAAAGGAGATGTATATTGAGTTTCTTGAGGATATAAATTCCGAGGTTGACCGCATGACGGAGATAATAAACGACCTGCTTACTCTTGTGCGCCTTGATCAGAAAGAGGTGCCTTTAAACTTTGCCTCCGAAAGCGTAAACGATATGCTGGAGGACATAATAAAGCGTCTCAGGCCGCTTTCAGACAACAAAAAAATTGACCTGCAGTATAACGCGGTAAAGGATGTAATGGCCGATATAGACAGGACAAAGCTTTCTCTTGCCATATCAAATCTGGTTGAAAACGCCATTAAGTACACCGACACAGACGGTACGGTAAAGGTTACTCTCGACAGCGACCACCAAAACGCTTTCATTACAGTTTCCGATAACGGCATTGGCATGGCTGAGGAAGAGCTTACAAAGATCTTCCAGAGGTTTTACCGCATAGACAAAACAAGAGCGCGTGAAACCGGCGGTACCGGCCTTGGACTTTCAATCACACGTTCTACAATAATGCTGCATAAAGGCAGCATAAAGGTGACAAGCCACGAAAACGAAGGCACTACCTTTGTTGTGCGTATACCTCTTACACATGTCGTCTGACCGTTATTCCCAAGGAGGCTTTATTGCTTGAAGAAGCTTAGAATGATAGTAATAGTATTTTTCGCCTGTGCGGCGCTTGTGGTTGTGGTCGCTCTTACGGCTGATTTAAGAAACGGTTCTGGAAATACCGGTTCAAACCAGGGGCTTGACGTATATTATGTAAATCCCGACACTCTTGAACTGGTGTCCGAAAAGGAAAACGTTGACGGCACTTCTGCCGATATTATGCTCAATAATGCTGTTAAGGCCATGAAAAACAAGCCTAACGACGAACAGCTTAAATCCGCAATACCTGATTCCGTAACCGTTTTAAGCATTAGCTGCAACAATCAGGTTGCGCATATCGATTTTTCATCCGGCTATTACAGCCTTAATAAACCGGACGAAATGTGCCTGAGAGGCGCAGTAGTATGGACTCTTACAGGGCTGTATTTTGTAAAAAAAGTCGATATTTCCGTTGAGGGCGCGCCGCTTTTGAAAACAAGCGGAGAAGTCTATGGCGACGCCGACAGGGAAAACACGCTTATAAGCCCAAGCATAGTTTCAAATCCCGTAACATCGGTAAAGATTGTATACCTGTACTTCCCAAATTCCGACGCTACGGATTTAAGCAAGGAAGAACGCAAAATAGAGGTAAACAAAAACCAGCCGCTTGAAAAATATGTTATGGAAGAGCTTATAAAGGGGCCGCAGGATAAAAGCAATATCGCAGCCATACCTAACGACACTAAAATACGCAGCATAAATACTTCCGACGGCATCTGCTACGTTGATTTAAGCTCGGAATTTGTTACAAAGCGCAACGGCACCGAAGCCGAGGACAAGGCTATGATTTATTCGATAGTTGATTCGCTTACAAAACTCGGAAACATTGACAAGGTACAATTTTTAATAGAAGGGGAAAAGCAAAACGATTACCGGGGACACATCGACTTTGGCAAGCCTTTTGAAGCAAAAGATATATCACAGTAACACCGGATTTAAGCGTCCGGCACTGTGTTTTTTTGCGGCAATGGCTTTTGCTGTGGCCGCCGTATATAAAAGCGGCATACATACCGCAATAATACTCGCGGCTGTTTCCTTTACGGCATTTATAGTTTCGGCAGCATTAAAAAAATACGCCTGTGTTCCGGTGCTTGCGGCAATTATTTGCGGCGCCGTACTCTCCGGCGTTTTTTTGCATGGCCAAAAAAGCGTTGATGGCATAACCGCCATTAAAGGCACAGTTACAAGCGCGGATATTTCTTACAGCACACGGCAGGTGCTTACTGTAAAAACGTCACAGATTTTTAAAAAAGATACCGCCGAAAAAAGCAATCTGGTTTTTACGGTTTATACCCGTCCGGGAATATATGTAAAAAGAAACGACGAATGTATTTTTTCCGGAAGCGTTGAAAAAGGCCGTCCTGGTACGGAACACCTAATGTTTGCAAACGACATATATTACTGCCGAAGCACAAAAGGCGGCGCTCTTGAGATGATATATTCACTGCGCGATATGCTGGTCGCCTCTGCCGACAGGCTTCTGCCGCAAGACGAGGCGGCTGTTGCCAAGGCGCTTACCGTAGGAAGCAGCGTGTATCTTTGCCGTGAAACAAAGGAACTTTTTTCGGCTGCAGGAATAGCGCATATTCTTTCGGTATCCGGACTTCATACGGCGTTGGTTTACGCAATGCTTGTGTTCTTTTTAAAGCTGTTTAAAATTTCAAACCGCAAAAGAACAATATCCGGTATGATTTTTCTGCCCCTTTATGCTGTTTTGACAGGGCTTAACGTTCCATGCGTAAGAGCTGTTATAATGCTTGAAGCCTTGTTTTTCGGCATACTTACAGACAGGCGAAACGACGGAATAAACTGTCTTTCTTTTGCCGGCATAATAATACTTTTCTTCCAGCCGACAGCTTTATTTCAGGCAGGATTTCAGTTAAGCTTTCTGTCTGTGCTTTCGCTTATGCTTATGCCGAAGTCTTACGAAAAATACACCGGCGTTTTAAAATACGCTGTTGAGGTATTAATTGCTTCAGTATTTATTACAATATTTACTTTTCCGGTAATGGCATATCATTTTTACAGTTTCCCTCTTTACGGCTTTTTGACCAATCTGCTTGTGCTGCCGATTTCGGGATTGCTTGTGTGTTTTTCAATGCTAAGTCTTTTATGCGGCATTTTCAGCCGCACCATCGGCTTAATATTTGCCGCTTCGGATTATTTTATTATTAAGTATACCGAGTTTATCTGCGCTTTTACATCATCACTGCCGTTTGGCAGTGTGCAGACCGGCAGGCTTCCTGCTGCTTTTACGGTTCTCTATTATGCCGGCCTTGCCATACCGTTTGCCGTACATATCAAAAAACAGGCGTTGCTGCTTTCGGCGGATATTGCGGCTATATTCTGCGTTTTATTTTCAAACCGTATGATTTTCAAGAAAAACACATATTATTTTCTTTCCGAAACCAACGGCGGCTGTGAAATAATCCAATCTTACAACGGCCATACATATCTTTGCGGCGGAAGTGAACGAAATTCCTCTACCGATTACGCCGAAAATGCCGCTGATTTCTGTTTTTCAATAGGCGTCACACGGCTTGATGCCGTATTTGTATCCGACATTGAAAATCCTGATTTCTATCTGAATCTGTTGGAACACATTAAAACAGGCACTATTATTATACCATGCCGCGAAGGCGAAAACGCTGATACTATTAAGGCAAAAGCCGGCGAAAACGGCACCGATACGATTGTCGTTTCCTGCGGCGACAGCACTGTGCTTGACGGCGGAATAAAAGCCACATGTATTTTGCCGACGGGAAAAGAACCGGAAAACATGGCAAACGCCGTTTACGGCTTCAGCGACAACGATTTTGATTTTGCCGATATTTCCTCTGCCGACGAAACACAGCTCAGGTTTTTAACATCCGTTTCAAAAAGAAAGTACAAGGCCGCCGCCTCAAGATATTACTCTCAGGCGCTGCCTGTTGCCGATACGATATTTGACCAAAAAGACTCCATAAAAATACGAGGTGACAAAAAATGGCTGTTGCAACAATAAAAGACGACTTAATAAACGGACGTATCAGGCACTGCTATCTGCTTTTCGGAAGTGAAGCGTATCTTAAAAAGCTAAATTACGACAGAATAGTTTCCGCCGTTATGAAAAACTGCTTTTCACCGGAAATGAACACCGATATTTTTAACGGCGCTGCGGACATAGGCAAAATAACAGACGCCTGCGATACTCTGCCCTTTATGAGCGACATGCGGCTTGTAATAGTAAAGGACAGCGGTCTTTTTAAGCCGGGACGCAAGGATGAGAGCGAAAAAATGGCGGAATATATACCGAAGCTTTCCGACAGCGTGTGCCTTATTTTCGTTGAAAACGACGCCGACAAACGCCTTGCCCTTTATAAAGCCGTAAACAAAACCGGTTTATGCGAGGAATTTTCCACTCCAAAAGAGCCTGACCTTATAATATGGGCTTTAAAGCTTCTGCGGTCAGACGGCTTTTCATGCGAAAGAAGCGTAATGAGCTACTTTTTCAACGCCGTCGGAAACGATATGTCAAACGCCAAAAGCGAGCTTGGAAAGCTTATGGCCTATAAAGCCGAAACCAAACAGATAACAACCGGTGACATCGACATTATTTGCACAAAAACCGCCGACGCCAAAATATTTGACCTCACAAACGCCATCGGCCGAAGAAACAGCGCAGAAGCAGTAAGACGCTACCATGAGCTTTTAAACGCCGCCGATAAGCCGCCGGCCGTGCTTTATATGATTACCCGGCAGTTTAGAAACATATTCCAGTGCCAGAGCATGATAAAAGAAGGCAAGACCGTCTCCGAAATAGCGTCCTTAACCGGGCTTAGGGATTTTGCCGTACGCGAGTGCATAGCCCAAAGCCGAAACTTTACCCCCGACATGCTTAAGGCCGCGCTTAAGGACTGTCTTGAGCTTAATTACAGGCTTGTAACCACTGCCAAGTTTAACGACACCGTAGCCGTTGAAACCCTTATAATCAAATACAGCAGTTAAATACCAATCGTAAAACCGCGTTTTCTGTGCAAAAAAATATAGTGTGTTTTTTTGCATTTTGTGGTAAATTGATATTGTGGTAAATTTATTGCCATAAAATCAACTGCCTGTATTTCAAAACGGAGGGAAAAAACAATGAGCGAAAAATCCAAAAAAAGTCTGAAAATATACGGTATTTTGTTTTTGCTTATGGGAGTATATGATCTGATAGGACTGCTTTTAAACTACCTGCAGGGAGAATTCAGCTTCAACACCGTTCTTGCCGCGGCAAACGGGAGCAAAAGCTTAGCTGCTTTATGCATAGCAGTAGTAGTAGTGATTTTTCTCGTTTTTACCGGAATAAAGTTTCTTATTGCCGCAAATGTATTTGCCCAGACAAAAGAAAGCAATCGTCCGCCGCTTAAGCGCAAGCTCATAACCATACTGCTTGTTATACAGATAATTTCCACGCTGTATATGTTTTCCGGCGCAGCTTCGTTTTCAGGCAAATATTCGGACATATTCATAAATATCGCTTCCATTGTAATAATGATACTGTTTCTTAAAAACGCCGATAAGCTTACAGACCGATAATTTTAATAAGCTTTTTAGGCAGAGGCATACAAACGCAAAAAGACGCTCCCAAACCAAAAGAGGTTTGAAAGCGTCTTTCTTGTTATGCGTATTTTTTTATCGCCGCTTTAATATATGATAATCTCAGTTTGTAAGAGCCGTCCACTTTTCATAGCCGCTCGAACTGTCTGTAATGTACTCATGGCTGTTTGTGGCTTCCTGAACAGGCAGATAATACCACAGCGTAGTGTCGCTGTTGTCGCTCCAGGTTTTCATGCCGTCAAGCAGTGAATCCACCGAAGCCGGAGTACGGCCTAACATTTTGTTTATCATAACTATGGCCTCTGCTCTGGTTATGTAGGCGTCAGGATCGAACTTGCCATCGCCATAGCCTGATATCCATTGATTAGTTACCGCATAATATATATATTTTTCAGCCCAATGACCCGCTGTATCCGTAAACATATGCGAAATATTTAGCGATTCACCATTTCTCATACTGCTGTTTGACAAGCATACAAGCATTTTTATCATTTCAGCACGGGTTATGTTGTCGTTTTGACCGAAGCTGTTGTCTGCGCGTCCGTTTATAGCGCCCATTGCCGCAAGAGTCGAAACCTCGGTATTGCACCAAACCTTGTCGTTCATATCGGTAAAGCTGTTTTTTGTTGTTCTGTTTGCGCTTCTTATATCGTCGCTTAAAAGCCTGTATAAAACAGACGCCGCTTCGCCTCTCGTGATATTTGCTTTCGGGTCAATAAGTCCGTTTTCACGGCCTGAAATATACGCCACATGTTTTTTTGTAAACATGGAATTTACGCTTGATTTAACTATATTTGCGTAAAGCGTCGTATCGGCTGTTACCGTTATTTCCGTTACGGCTTTTGTAAGAGCCGAATCTGTATACCATCCGGCAAAATCATAGCCGTCTTTTGTGGTTTTATAGCCGTCAAGAGAAAGCGTATTTCCGGCCTCAACCGTTACAGGAGATATGTCGCTTCCGCCGTTTGTGTCAAAGCTTACGGTATATTTTGCAAACTTCTGCTTTTCCGTCCAGCTTGCGTAAAGCGTTGTGTTGCCTGTTACCGTAACAGACGTTACGGCTTTTGTAAGAGTCGAATCTGTACACCAGCCGGCAAAATCATAGCCGTCTTTTGTGGTTTTATAGTCGTCAAGAGAAAGCGTATTTCCCGACGTAACCGATGCTGACGTTATAGCGCTTCCGCCGTTTGTGTCAAAATTAACGGAATATGAGCCAGCTGAAGCCGAACCCCCGCCTCCGCCTGATTCATACGTATAACCTATAGCATAGGTTGAAAACTTATTTGCGTAGATATATATTATCGAATTTGCCTTGTCGCAGTAAAATGTTCCGTCTGTATAACCAGACTCCGGCTTCGACGAAAGCTCATTAAATGCCTCGGCTTGCAAATTGTGGCATCTGTATACCGCAAGATTCGATTTATTTGAAAAGTCGTAAGGCACCGCTATCTCAAGCACCTGTTCATTGTCGCTTCCGATATCCGCAGAAACACCGTTTACTGTTTTTGTAAGCATTATATTAAGAAACATAGGAAGCTTTCGTGTGCCTGAAATCTCCCTTATATTTACCTGATCGGTATTTGTGTCAGTTACCTTTTCGCCTACTATTGAAAGAGTAATAGTTGTATTGTTCTGGGCGGTGTTTTCGGCTATTGTATTGATTCCGCCGACTGCAATATTAGGTATATCGGCAACGCCGTCCTCGACGCTTGATGTACGAATGCTGTTTCTTAAATCGTTGTTATTAACCGTGAAGTCTGCGCCTACAGTATCGCCTGTTACGGTAATAAGCTTTGTTTCTGTTTTGTAGACATTTGTTCCAAGGAATATAATGTTTCCGGCACCTTTTTCGCGAACAATAGTAATGTCATACTCTCCGTTTGTGTCAGTTGTGGCATAAATCGGGGCATATTTAAGGCTTGCCGGCATATATTCTATATGCTGGCCTACAATAGGTGAACCATCTGAGCTTTTTACCGTTCCGATTATATAATACTTTCCGTTTTCGATCCATACAGCATCCAATTTTGTGTCTCTTGCCGGCATTTTGTACTTGTCGCCCGGCTTAAGCATACTGCTGCTTGGATAGGTGCCATCATAACTCCAGCCGACAAAGCGATAGCCGTCATTGGTAAATGTATTTTCAGGAAGCGTAATCTCCGTTCCCGCATTTACCGTTACATCTATTGATTTATCACCGTCTGCTTGGGCGGATTCAAAAGTAAGAGTAAAGCTTGGATCCGTTGACCACTGGGCGTACAGGGTAACGTCATTAGCCGGCATTATAAAGACATCGGTTGTCTTATACGCCGTTCCTGTTCCGTCAGCCTTTGTGTTCCAGCCTTTAAAGTAATAGCCCTCATTGCTGTAGCTGTAGTAATTGTCCAATCCCAAAGTGTTTTTTGCACAAGATTCTGTAACAAAAGGGGAGCCTGTTGCACTTTTTCCGCCGTTAGGATCCAGTGTGAACACATACATGTCGCTGTCGATCCAGTGCGCATAAAGCGTCATGTTAGTTGAAGGCATCGTAGCCGACAAACCGGCAGCATATTTCATCCCGTAGCCGTTAGCAGCTGCAGACCACCAGCCAAAGCGTTTACCGTCATAGGTAAAAGTGTTTTGTGCCGCTGTAAAGCTTTCGCCGCTCCTATGGGTTTCGGTAATATCATCTCCCACGCCGCCGTTTGCGTTATAGGTAAGCGTAAGCGGTGCTCCCTCAAGAGCTATCTGACCTACAGTTTTGCCGTTATATTCGCCTGTCTGGTATTTAAGCGTATAACCGTCTAAATCTTTAAGCGCAAAGCATTCAAGCAGTGACTTTTGAGAAGCTTCGTCCGGATAATCCGCCGCCGGCACCTGGAATAAAACCGTACCCTCAGAAATCGTGCCCAACATAGGTTTAAGATAGAGCTTTCCTCCGCCGCTTACAAACGAATCTTCAGCCGTAATGACAGGAAGCGGGCTGCCGAGGCTGCCGGCAAGCGTAATGGCTGAGCTTGTGTCGTCAACCGTTATGTTCTTAGCAACTATATCGCTCGAAGTATACAGACAGTTTGTATCCGTCGCTTTGGTATCATGGATGCTCTTTTTGCTTCCTATCTTCAGATTGTCCGGATTATAACTACCTTTAATATTTGTATAATTATTTTCGTTTCCCGCGTCAAAATAACCAAGCGTTTTTTCATCCGGATAATAAATCTTAAACGCGCTTGCGTCATAACCGTCGTAGTAACCAACGTTTGGACTGTTTGAAACGTTTATGTTTTCACTGGCAATACTTACCGTCGAATCATCATTCACATCAGGTTTTACCGGGATCAAGGTTATAGCTCCGTTATACACATTAATCTCAATATTTTCTATGGTTTCGCTCGACGCTGCCGTATAACCCTGATTATATGAAATCCTGCCTCCGTCGTATATGACAGTAGTATAGTTAGCTTTATGGTTAATAACGATGTTTGAAATCTTTGAGGTGCAGCCATTATTATACCCAAAGATATTGTCACCGGCGTAAACCATGTATACCGTTGTATTTTGGGAATCAGTAAAGGTTATCTTTTTGCCTGATATCTGTTCAATGTTTGACGAACCATTGCATCTGCTTCCAAGGTATACTGCGTTTATCACTGCGCTGTCGTTAACATTTATATTGATATCTCCAAACTGTGAAACCGGCACAGTCTGACCCGCTGTGGCGTTAACATTGGAATCAAATCCCGAACACAAATTTAATACACCGGCATCCCCGCCGATATTTATATTTATATCCTTCGTATTTTTTAACTTTTCTGAATTATCGCCTTCAAAACAGCCTGCGCCGTATACATTCCAATTTGAACCGCTGTTTATGGTTATGTTAACCCCAACGTCATCTTGCGCACCACTGCCGTAAAATTCACGGCATCCGCCTATAACATCGATGGAGTAATAGCTCTGATCCGCCTGAACGGCAACCCCGTCGCCTACGTTAAAGCTGTTGCCGTTTGCAACAAAGCCATGATAAATGCTCGATGGTGTATAAATATTCATGTTTTCAAGCGTTACGTCTGCGCTGAAAGACTCATATATACCATAGCTGTCTGAAAAAAGCCAGGCCGAAGAGGTGGTAAAGTCTTCGGTATCAGTTTTGCTTGTTATTGTAACGCTCTTAGCCGGAAGTGTTTCGGTTACTGCGTCTGTATTTCCGCAGATAACGATTGTCCCCCCGTCGTCTACCATGCTGTAAGCCCTTGCCATTGTCTTTACGGCTGTTTTTGCAGTTTCGCCGTAGCTTGTGTCATTGCCGTTTGTGCCGTTTACATAAACCGTAGGCAGCGCCGGAAACGCCTTTGCTGTAACCGGGTTAAACGGCAGTATTGAAAATGCAATGGCTAAAGACAAAAACAAGCTGAATAATTTCTTTTGCATTTTTTATCCCCCTTTTAAATCTTTTTGTAAAACCTATATACCTACACCTAAAATCTATTATACCACATATATTCTGAATTATAAAACCTTAATATTATAAAATTTTACTGCCACAAAACAATGGCTTTTTTAAATTCGTCAAACCAGGTATTACCGTTTCTGCGTTTTACGGATATGTCGTTTACAACAACGGTGTTTACGAATTTCTCTTTTCCGTCTGTCATTATCGAGCCAAGAGAGTCTATGCAGTAATATTTTCCGTTTTCGCATCCGAGATACAGCACCTCATGGCCCCTGAAATAGAGCACCGCACCTGCCGGAAGATTATTATAAACAAGTTTTTTGTTTTCCTCGTCGAAGCCCTCTATATTAAGCACGTTTACCGGCATCGCCGCCTGCCATGTGGTATTTCTCGCAACATCCGCGCCGCAGCACTTATACACGTTCTTCACAAACGACGAGCAGTCGGCGGCGGCAAGCATTCCGCCCCAGCCGTAACGGTTTCCAAGGCATTTAAAAGCCTGTGATATTATGTTTGCCTGGGTAAACGGAAGATAGCCAACCGACACATCCCTGTTTTGCGGTACAAAAGCCGGCTTTTGAACAAACATTCCGTTTTCATCCCTGCATGGAAGCAAAACGCAGTAACTGTTCCACGAGGCACGAAGACCGATTTCATCAGGCGTTTCCCCGTCATTTAAAAGCGGAAGCACGGTGCCCATAGTAAGCATTTTTCCCGAGCTTTCAGGCGTATCAAGGCCGTATTCGAGATAAACTTTCTCGCCTGTTACAACAAGAATATTTTCATCGTTTTTGTCCTTAAGCCATTCTTCTTTTGAAGAACAGATTGCTATGTCGTCACTTTTTACCCAGCCCGAACAGCAGTTGCTTTTTACATAGGCAAACTTTCCGTCGGCTGTTTTAAAATACATCACAAGCGGCTCGTTTACGTTTACCGCCGAATTCATAAGATCGTCCCAGTCTGTTGTATCAAGGCTGTCCGAAAGAAAACCGTCGTATGGATATGCCTTCATCATAGAGTAATTTACGCTTACGGCATATCTTAAAGACATTTTTTCACTTGCCTCGGCGTTTGAAATATTCTGACGAATGGCATTATAAAATTCATCTGTAACTTCTTTTTTATTCATATAAAGCGGATAAGACGGATTTTCAAACTTTGCCAGAGCGTCGCTCAGGGCTATGCCGTTAAATGTTTCCGGCAGATTTTCCAAATCATACATATTCGTAGCCGCAGTGTCACGTATTGATTTATTAAGCGTGCTGAGTTTTTCCGGTGAAAGAAGAACGGCATTCGGGTCTTTTAGCTTGCTTATCCAGTGATCCGCCGAACACATTTCCTCCGTTACATTCGGCGCAAACGTCATTGTTTGCGAGAAAACCGGTGTCGTTAAAACAAGAGCCATACATACCGTCAATACCGCCGATATTCTTTTTTTCATAAAAATCCCCTTCTCCTAAGCGTATTTTTACTGTACTTAATACATATTATATACCGATTTTCATTCTATGTAAAATATTTGACTTCCTATGCGATATAATACGTTTACAAAACAGCAAAAAAATAACGCCTCAAAATTTCTTTTGAGACGTTGTCATTTTTTATTGAAATTACTTAAGTGTTACCTTTGCGCCAACTTCTTCAAGCTTAGCCTTCATAGCATCAGCCTCGTCCTTAGCAACTGCCTCTTTAAGTACCTTTGGAGCGCCGTCAACTAAATCCTTAGCTTCCTTAAGTCCAAGACCTGTTATCTCTCTAACTGCCTTGATAACCTTGATCTTCTCTGAGCCAACTTCTGTAAGCTCTACGTTGAACTCTGTCTTTTCTTCCTCTGCAGGAGCTGCTGCTGCACCTGCTGCTGCTACTGCTACGCCTGCTGCTGCGGATACGCCGAATTCTTCCTCTGCTGCTTTTACTAAATCGTTAAGCTCTACAACTGTAAGCTCCTTAACAGCTGCGATTATTTCTTCTATTGATAACTTTGCCATTATAAGCACCTCCGAATATTATTGGTTTTAAAATTCAATCTGTAATAGTAACTGTTTTTTATTCTGCTGCCTGAGTATCCTTTTCCGCAATCTGCTTGATAACGCGGGCGAAAGACGACATAGGGCTCTTGAAGCTTCCAAGAAGCTTTGAAAGAAGAACTTCTCTTGAAGGGATTCCTGCTACAGCCTTTGTTCCGGCCGCATCATAAACCGTACCCTCTATAACGCTTGCCTTAAACTCAAGCTTTTCAAGTGTCTTTGTAGCCTTGTCAAGTATTGCCGCTGCTGTTGTAGCCTCGCCAAAACTGAATGCAAATGCACTTGGGCCGTTAAGATACTGGGCAATACCTTCAAACTGTGTTCCCTTAACCGCTATAGCGACCATTGTGTTTTTATAAACCTTAAAGTCAACTCCTGCGTCTCTTAATGATTTTCTAAGCTGTGTATCCTGTTCAACGGTAAGACCTCTTGAGCTGACAACTACTACAGACGCCGCTCTTGAAAGCTTTTCCTTGATTTCGTCTACTACAACCTGTTTCTGTTCGGTTTTTGCCATTATTACACCTCCTCATTGGAAATTAAAAAAGCCTCTCTGCCAAAAAGACAGAGAAGCCGAAAAATCAACTTTTTCCCCTCGGCAGGCGATCCGTCGGATCTTATGCATACGCGCCTGCTGTCTTTAGGCAGCATCAAACACTTGTATTAAAATAACACATTTTCATTGTGCTGTCAACACTTTTTTGACACGGCCGAAAAAACGGGTCTTACTCGGAAAGCTTAGCCGTGTTGACCTTTATTCCAGGGCCCATTGTAGCTGTTAAAACAACGCTCTTAAGGTACTGGCCTTTAGCTGTCTGAGGTTTTGCTTTTATAATTGCACTCATGAGAGTCTGGAAGTTTTCTGATAATTTTTGTGAACCAAAAGATGCCTTGCCGATTGGAACATGGATTATGTTCGTCTTATCAAGACGGTACTCAATTTTTCCGGCTTTGATATCGTTTATGGCCTTTGTAACATCCATAGTAACAGTACCTGCCTTTGGGTTTGGCATTAAGCCCTTAGGTCCGAGAACACGGCCCAAACGGCCTACAACGCCCATCATGTCAGGTGTTGCTACTACTACGTCATATTCAAACCAGTTTTCATTCTGGATTTTAGGAACAAGTTCCTGTCCGCCAACGAAATCTGCGCCTGCTGCCAAAGCTTCTTCAGCCTTGTCGCCCTTTGCGAAAACTAAAACACGAACCTTTTTGCCTGTGCCGTTTGGAAGAACTACAGCGCCACGAACCTGCTGATCGGCGTGTTTGCTGTCTACGCCCAAACGAATATGTGCTTCTATTGTTTCATCAAACTTTGCGCCTGATGTTTTCTGTACGAGATCGATTGCGTCTGCCGCATCATAAACTACAGCTCTGTCTACGAGCTTAGCTTTTTCTATATATTTCTTTCCTCTTTTCACTTTCGTGTCCTCCTTATGTGGTAATATCGGGAGAAAGTCCCTCCCACTGATGATAAGCCCAAGGCTTATCCAAACAAAATTACTCCTCTACAACGATGCCCATGCTTCTTGCCGTTCCGCAGATCATTCTGTATGCGGAATCAACGTTGGCTGCATTAAGATCAGGCATTTTAAGCTCGGCAATCTTCATTACCTCTGCCTTTGCTATCTTTGCTACCTTTGTTTTATTAGGCACGCCTGAACCGGACTCTATTTTGCAGGCCTTCTTAAGAAGAACGGCTGCCGGCGGAGTTTTTGTGATGAATGTAAAGCTTCTGTCCGCATAAACGGTAATAACTACAGGAATTACAAGACCAGCCTGCTGTGCTGTCTTTTCGTTGAATTCCTTGCAGAAGCCCATGATGTTAAGGCCATGCTGACCAAGAGCCGGGCCTACAGGCGGAGCTGGTGTTGCCTTGCCTGCTGCGATCTGTAATTTAATATAACCTGTTACCTTCTTTGCCATTATCGGCACCTCCTATAATGTGGTAATTAACGGGATTTTCCCTCCCACGCACATCCGAAAACGGACGCGCATAACAACTGACATGTTTATGTTACTCTATTTTTTCAAGCTGTGTATAGTCAAGCTCAACAGGCGTTTCTCTGCCGAATATGGAAAGATTTACTATAAGCGTGTGTTTGCCTTCGTTTATTTCCTTTATCGTTCCTATTGAATTCTTGAAAGGCCCGCTTGCGACCTCTACGCTTTCGCCGATCTCAAAATCAAACTTTACGGTGGTCTGCTCTATACCCATGTTGCGTACTTCGTCATCGGTAAGAGGCACCGGCTTGCTGCCCGGGCCTACAAAGCTTGTAACGCCGCGGGTATTTCTTACTACATACCATGTTTCGTCGTTCATTATCATTTTAATGAACACATATCCGGCATAGGTTTTGCGCTTTACGGTATGCTTCTGGCCGTTTTTTTCCTCAACCTCATCCTGCATAGGCACGTCCACCTCAAGTATAAGCTCGTGCATTCCGCGGTTTTCAACGGCTTTTTCAATATTGGCCTTTACCTTGTTTTCATACCCCGAATAGGTATGCACAACATACCATCTCGGCTCTGTGGATACTACCTCAGGCAGACCGTTTTCAGCATTGTCAGCATTCATGTTTTCTTCAGACATAATCTCATCCTTTTTTCCGTTAATCAGCTAAGCAGCTTTATAACCAAAGACTGCAATCCTGTGAAAACACTGTCCATACCGAAAATTACAGCCCCTAAAAACAAAGATACAACTATGACCGCACCCGTTTTTTTGACTACCTCAGCAGGTTTTGCCCAGACAATTTTCTTAAATTCGCCCTTGTGGTCTGCAACTACCGCGGAAAAGCTTGATTTCTTTTTCTTATCGGCAGGCTTTGCTTTCTTTGTTTCGGTTTTTGTTGCTACAGGCTCGTTTGTAATGTTTTCGTTTTTTTCTTCCATGTTTTCTTCCCAATCCCTTTCAGGCTTACTTAACACACGGATTACTTCGTTTCCTTGTGCAGAGTATGTGTCTTACAGAATTTACAATACTTTTTGATCTCCATTCTGTCAGGCATGGTCTTTTTGTCCTTTGTTGTTTCATAGTTTCTCTGCTTGCACTCTGTGCATGCCAAAGTTATTGCTGTTCTCATCAGTTACACCTCCATATCAGATAACTCAAAATTACGCATAAAAAAAAGACTTACGCTAATCAAAGTTCAGTGTAGCATAAGTCCTCGCGCCTTGTCAATACATATTTTCGCCCGACGCAGTCAAACATTTTCCAAAACGCCTTCAGTTTTCCGCTTTATACTTTTCAAGCGCAGCCGCAAGCTGATCCGGACACGAGGTAGCTCTCGGGCCGCATTTTATACCTTTAAGCCGCTTTATCACTTCGTCCACATCCATGCCGTCAACAAGGCTTTCTATTCCCGAATGATTTCCCTCGCAGCCGCCGACATAAGCTACGTTTTTAAGTTTTCCGTTCTCTACGTCAAAGCTTATCTGCCTTGCGCATATTCCTTTTGGTTTGAAAATATAAGCCATACAAAATCACCTTTCGTTTTTGAAATATTCTTCGGCAAGAGCACGATATTCATCAACCGTTGAAAGCATATCCTCTTTTTCGGCTTCGCTTACCGGTCTTTTTACCTTCGCGGGAACCCCGTATGCCAAAAACCCGTCAGGCACGTCCGCTCCGGCATTAACCACGGCTCCGGCGCCAATAATACATTGCCTGCCTATGTGTGCTCTGTTTTGAACTATTGCGCCCATGCCTATAAGAGCGCCGTCATCAACCGTGCAGGCATGAAGCATTGCCCCGTGCCCTACGGTTACGTTTTTGCCTATATACACGGCACCGTCGGAGGTTTCGGTATGTATACAGCAAAGATCCTGTATATTTGTATTGTCGCCTATAAATACCGGAAAGCCTTCCGAACGTATGACGCATCCCGGCATTATAACGCAGTTTTCGCCTACGGTTACATCGCCGTATATCGACACGTTTTCAAATATATATGCGTTTTCGGCAATTTTCGGGCTTTTGCCCCTATACGCTTTCAATGACATTTTTATTCGCCTCCACCTGTACCCGTTTAATTTATACCATATTTTCCGCCTTTATTCAACACAAATCTCGTTACCCGTACTTTTGCCTCTATTGACAACAAAAGCAAATACAAATACAATAGTTCAATATGCAGAAGTTTCTACATTAATAATATATAAAAATCCATGGCTTTTGGCCGGGAGGTTAAAATGCTTATAAAAAAAACACGCATACTGTCTGTCTTTCTTCTTTTTTCGCTTATGCTTTCCGGCTGTGAAAAAATCCAGAGCGCGGACACAGTGCTTACATCCTTTTATCCCGTTTATCTTATTACAAAAGAAATCACCTCAGGAACCGACATACAAATCGAAAACATGGCCAGACCTCAGACAGGCTGCCTTCACGATTATCAGCTTACCACCCGCGACAGGCGGCTTATGGACAATTCCGCCGTATTTATAGTAAACGGCGCCGGAATGGAAAACTCGTTTATAACCGAAGCCATAGACGAAAGCGGAATAGCGATTGTCGATTCCTCCGCCGGCATAGAGCTTGAAAAAGACGGCGGCGAATTAAACTCGCACATATGGATGAGTCCGAAAAGAGCTGCCGAACAGGCCGAAAACATCTGTACCGGCCTGTGTGATATTTTCCCACAGTACAGCGAAACATTAAAGAAGAATACCGAAAGCTTTATTGCCGATACGAAAAAACTCGACGTTTCCGATTCGGATAAAAAAACGGCTGTGCTTTCGTTTAACGAAGCCTTTTCATACATGCTTGAGGAAAACGGCTGTAAAATAACCTCTGCCGTGGAAATAGACGAAAACACCGTTCCCTCGGCCCGCGAACTTGCCGAAATGACCGACAAGGCAAGGCGCGACAACGTTAAGGCCATTTTTACCGCAGACGACGCCGGAGTGCCTTTTGCACAGACCGTTTCACGGGAGCTTGACGTGCCGGTATATATTCTCGATCCTCTTACCTACGCTCAAAGCGAAAGCTCCGGCTACTGTGATACAATGGCAAAAAATTTATCGATAATAAGGGAGGCTGTAAAATGAACTCTCATAACCACTGCGGTCTTTGCCGCGTAGACATAAAAGATCTTTCGGTTGTAAACCGCAAAGACGTTATAATCGAAAACATAAATCTTACCTTCCACTGCGGTGAGCTTACGGCCGTAATAGGCAAAAACGGCGCCGGAAAAACAACGCTCATGCAGGCAATACTTGACGAGCGTGCCCACAGCGGTTCAATTGTTTTCAGGCAGCACGACGACACGGCAATAAAAAAACCGCGTATAGGCTACGTGCCGCAGCAGCTTGTTTTTGATAAAAGCACTCCTGTAAGTGTGGCCGACTTTATGCTCTGCTCAAAAAGCAGGCGTCCGCTGTGGCTTGGAGCCGGAAAAAAACAGCTTGCGCAGGTTAAAGACATGCTCGACAAAATGGACTGCGGCTACCTTTTAAACAGACGTCTGGGCAATCTTTCGGGAGGCGAGATACAGCGCGTAATGCTTCTTATGGCAACCGACCCGATGCCCGACCTGCTTATTCTTGACGAGCCGGTTTCAGGCGTTGATATTTCCGGCCTTGACATGTTTTACAAAAACATAACATATTTGCGCGATACCTACCACATAGCCATAATCCTTGTTTCCCATGACTTAAGCCTCATACGAAAATATGCCGACAAGGCTGTGCTTATAGACAAAACCGTTGTTGCACAGGGTGATATAGATGACGTATTCAGTACCGAGGCATTTAAAAACGCTTTCGGCTATCTTGAATAAAAAAGGAGTGCAGACAATGAATACATTTGAATTTATGCGCTATGGCTTTATGAGAAACGCGCTTTTGGCCACACTTCTTATTACTCCGCTTTTTGCGCTTTTGGGCACAATGGCCGTAAACAACAAAATGGCATTTTTTTCAGACGCGCTTGGCCACAGTGCTTTTACCGGCATAGCCATAGGCATTCTTTTGGGGCTTAAAGACCCGGTGCTCGGCATGATTGCCTTCGGAATATTTCTTGGGCTTGTGATAAGCAGTGTAAAAAACCTGAAAACAGCTTCCACCGATACAATAATAAGCGTTTTTTCATCGGTATCGATAGCCATAGGAATTGTGGTGCTTTCAAAAAACGGCGGTTTTTCAAAATATTCGTCGTATCTTATAGGCGATATTCTGATAGTTACCGAAAAAGAAATACTCGCCATGCTTTTTGTGCTTATTGCCGCCGTAATAATATGGATAAAAATATATAACCGCCTTTTGCTTATAAGCATCAACCGGTCGCTTGCTTCAAGCCGCGGAATACAAAGCCATGTTATAGAAAACATATTTGTTGTGCTTCTTGCCGTATCAGTAATGCTTTCTGTAAAATGGATAGGCATACTTACAATAAACTCGCTTTTGATACTTCCTCCGGCTGCCGCAAGAAACATAGCCTCCAACTCAAAGCAGTATCATTTTTATTCTTTGTTTATCGGCCTTTTAAGCGGAATAGCCGGTCTTATAATATCTTTTTATGCCGACACATCCGCCGGAGCCACAATGGTGCTTGCAGCAGCGGTAATATTTGCGCTTTCGTTTATATTCAAGAAAAACGTGCGCTGAAAAAAAGCTTTTCATTCATTTAAGGAATGGAAAGCTTTTTTATATCTGTCTTTTATTAACCGCAGCAAAGCTCCGCATATAATACCGAAGCAAATATTATTGCCGCTCCGGCAATCATTCTCGGCGTTAGCATCTGATGAAGTATTATTCCCGAAAGTATGGCGGTAAATATTCCTTCTGTTGAAAGAATTATCGTGCCTTTCGTGGCAGATGTAAACTTTATCGCCCAATTTTTAAGTATATAACAAAATACCGAGCACACTGCAGCCAGGAATATAAGCGCGCCCCAGGCCGAAGCCGAAATATGCACAGGCGGCATATGCACAAATAAAAGTGATACCACCGAAAGAGCGGCTATTGCCACAAACTGCACAAACGTTATTTGTATGCTTGACGCATTTTTTGAAAGAATAACAAGCGCCACAGTGCTTGCGGCGTACAAAAAGCCGGCAGCCAGAAGCATCAGTTCGCCAACGCCTATCGTCATGTTGCTTTTAAGGCTCATAAGCGCCACGCCGAAAAACGTGCTTACGGCACACAGGGCAAGCCTTGCCTTTGGCTTGTTTTTTCCGACAAGCCACATCAAAACCGGTACAAAAATAACGTTTACGGATACAAGAAACCCCGCCTTAGAAGCCGGTGAAAGCTCCAGCCCCTTAAGTTCAAGCATGATACCGAAAAAATGCATTATTCCTATTGTCGCTCCGCATTTTACCGCATCTTTTGAAAAATTTCCAAACAGTCTTTTATTGAATACCGCCGATATTCCTGCCGCCGCCATGCAAAACCTTACGGCCATTATCTGCAGTGTCGAAAGCCCGTCTACAAGAAGTATATCCGAAAAAACATAGCTTGAACCCCACAGCACAGCCGCCGTAAAAAGCAGCAGATCGGCTTTTCTTTCAGTCATTTTCGTTTCCTCTTTGTTTTTTGTGTCATTCTTTGTACGAACGTATCACGTCACACGTTTTTTGAATATCTTCGTCCGTATGCGCGTCTGAAACGAACATCGCCTCAAACTGTGACGGAGCGATATATATTCCGTTTTCAAGCATATATGAAAAATACCGCGAGTAGGCTTTAGTATCGGACGAAAGCGCCGAAGCATAGTCCGTTACCGCCTTATCGGTAAAAAACGCGCTCATAAGAGAGCCTATACGGTTTACATTTACAATACCGGTTTCCAAAAATGCCTTTTCTATTTTGGCGGCTTTTTTGTCTATGCGGCTGTATATTTTTTCGTCGTTTATCAAAAGCTCAAGGGTTTTTATTCCGGCCGTCATGGCTATCGGATTTCCCGAAAGAGTGCCGGCCTGATATACCTTTCCGAGAGGTGATACACACTCCATTATCTCTTTTCTTCCGCCGTAGGTTCCTACGGGCATTCCGCCGCCAACCACCTTTCCCAGCGTTGTCATATCCGGCGTTACGCCGAAATAGCCGCCGGCGCCTGAAAGCCCAAGCCGAAAACCGGTTATTACCTCGTCAAAAATAAGAACCGCGCCGTACTTTTTCGTTATATCACGGCAAAAATGCAGAAATCCGTTTTGAGGCAGCACAACGCCCATGTTTGCCGCCACAGGCTCTATTATAATGCAGGCGATTTCATCCGGATACTTCTCAAAAAGAGCCTTAACCGATTCTTCGTCATTAAAAGCGGCTACAAGAGTATTATCGGTATAGCCCTTTGGCACTCCGGCGCTGTCCGGCGCTGCATTTGACAAAAGACCGGAGCCGGATTTTACAAGCAGGCCGTCTGAATGACCGTGGTAGCAGCCGGAAAATTTTATTATCTTATCGCGGCCGGTAAAGCCCCGCGCCGCCCTTATGGCGCTCATCGTGGCCTCAGTGCCGCTTGAAACCATTCTCATAAGCTCCATGTGCGGCATACAAGCCTGTATCATACCGGCAAGCACCGATTCCTTTTTTGTAGGCGCGCCGTAGGTAAGGCCGTAATCACAGGCGTCTTTTACGGCGTCTATTACTTCTTTTCTCGCGTGTCCCAGTATCGACGGCCCCCAGCTTAAAACATAATCTATAAACACGTTTCCGTCTTCATCGTATATTTTTGAGCCTTTTGCGCTTTTTATAAAAAGCGGCGTTCGTCCAACGGCGTTAAAAGCACGAACAGGAGAGTTTACACCGCCCGGCATAAGGCGCTTTGCCTCATCGAAATATTTTTCAGATATATCCGTTTTCATTTTTACTTCTCCTCTTTAAGCCACTTTGCCATATCAAGGGCATGATAGGTTATTATTATCTTGGCTCCGGCACGTTTCATTGCCGTAAGGTTTTCGGTAACTATGCGTCTTTCATCTATCCAGCCGTTTTGCGCCGCGGCCTTTACCATAGAATACTCGCCGCTTACGTTATACACCGCCAGAGGATAGTCAAATCTTTCCGCCGCCGCCCTTACAACGTCAAGGTATGCAAGCGCAGGCTTTACCATTACTATGTCCGCCCCTGATTCTATATCGTTTTCGATTTCCCTTAAGCCCTCTTTAACATTTGCCGTGTCCATCTGGTACGATTTTCTGTCGCCAAAGCCAGGGCATGAGCCTGCGGCGTCCCTGAAAGGCGAGTAATACGCCGACGCATATTTTGCGCTGTAACCCATTACAGGAGTGTTGATATATCCGTTTTCGTCAAGCTTTTGCCTTATTGCCGCCACGTCGCCATCCATCATATCCGACGGAGCAACCATATCCGCTCCGGCCATTACGCATGTAAGCGCCATTTGGGAAAGAAGCGGAAGCGTTTCGTCGTTTAATATTATGCCGTCTTTTACAAGGCCGCAGTGGCCGTGGCTTGTATATTCGCAAAGACAAATATCGGCTATTACCAAAAGCGCCGGATATTTCTTTTTTATATGCCTAATGGCTTTTTGCACTATGCCGTTTGGATCGTATGCGCCGGAGCCTGTTTCATCTTTTTTATCAGGAATTCCGAAAAGCAGTATACCGGAAATTTTGCTTTCATTGACCTTCAAAAGTTCTTCATCAAGCATGTCTATGCTGTAACGGTATATCCCCGGCATCGAAGGAACGCTCTGCTTTATTTTTTCGCCCTCTGTAACAAACATGGGATATATCAAATCCTTTACACAAAGCGTTGTTTCCCTCACAAGGCTTCTTATTTGTTCATTGCTTCTGAGTCTTCTGAATCTGTTCATTTATTTTGCACCTCTTTTATTATTGTCGCTGCCATTTCTTCTGCCGAAGCTTTTTGGCTTATCAAAGCCTCGACCCCGTACTGCCGCAGTTTTTCGGCTGTAACGGGACCTATGGCTACGGCTTTTGCCTTGTTTAATTTTCCGCCGTGCTCAAAAAACTCCGAAACCGACGACGCGCTTGCAAAAGCAAAAAAGTCAAGGCCGTCAGTATCCAAAACGCTTTCACAGTTAAAAACCGTTTTATAAAGATATATTTCTTTAAAATCAACCTTGTTTTCAGTAAGAATTTCAGAAAGAACTCTGCTGCCGTTTTCCGCCCTCGGAATAAGCACCCTTCCTGCGGCCGCATTTTTTGCCAAAAGGTGTCCCAGCGCCTCGCTTGTAAAGCTTTCAGGCTCCATGTCGGCCTTAAGCATATATTTTTCAAGCTCACGCCTTGTGCCGTCGCCGATAACGGCTATCCTGCATCCGCAAAGCGTGCGTATATCAAAGCCGTATTTTTTCATATCGTCAAAGAAAAGTCTTACGCCGTTTGCTGAGGTAAAAGCGATATGACTGTATTTTGCCATGTTTTCAAGCTCTGTTTTAAGACCGTTTTCCAAAGGCTTAACATCCATGTAATCGTATGTACGCACAAAAGCACCCTCCGCCTTAAGGCGTTTACAAAGAGCTGTTGTAAACTCCTTTGTTCCGCTTACGCCTGTTTTTATGCCGCAAAGCGGACGGCTGTTTTCGCACCGCAGGTCAAGGGCAGCCGTTTTGCCCACAATTATTATAGCAGGCGATATTATTTTTTTGTCGTTTTTGGAGAGCTTTGTTATATTTTCAAGCGTTCCTCTTATTATATGCTCGTTTTCAGTCATGGCGCAGGAAATGACCGCCGCCGGAGTATCCTTTGCTTTGCCATGCAGCATAAGAGCCGACGTTATTTTTTCTATATTTTCAAGCCCCATAAGAAACACAAGCGTTCCCTTAAGACGGCTTAAAGCCTCATAGTTTTCGGCTTCCTCAAAAGAACCGCAGGCGCTGTGGCCCGTAACCACCGTAAACGAACGGCTTAGGCCGCGGTATGTAACAGGTATGCCGCATTTTTCAGGCACCGCTATACAGCTTGAAACAGCCGGAATTATCTCGTACGGTATGCCGCGGCTTTTAAGAAATTCCGCTTCCTCGCCGCCTCTGCCGAAAACAAAGGGATCTCCGCCCTTAAGACGCAGAACCGTTTTGCCTTCCATTGCTTTTTTTGCAATAAGGTTGTTTATATCCTCCTGCTTCATGCTGTGGCTTAAAGCCGCTTTACCGGCATATATTTTTTCGGTATTTTTTGCGCAAAGCAAAAGCAGGCTGTCGTCTATAAGCCTGTCGTAAATTACCGCATCGCATTCTTTGATAAGTTCACATACCCTTACCGACGTAAGAGAGGCATCCCCTGGCCCCGCTCCGGCTATATACACAAAAGGTTTTTTCACGTTTATAAAAGCTCCTTTGCCGTTTTTACTATTTCTTTTATATTTTTATCGGGAATCGTTTTTGTTATTATTTTTGAATCCTTGTAAAAGCAGGTAAGCTCAAGGGTTTTTGCTGTGGTTTTTATATACACTCCCGCCGCTTCATGGCATCCGGCGCCTACAGCCGACATCCAAAGCCTTTGGGCGTCAAAAAGAAAATGCGTTTCAGCGTCGTCGATTTTATTTAAAAGAACCGCCGCCTCGCTTTCTTTTAACGCTTCCACGGCAATTATACCTTGATTTGCCGCCGGAACAAAGGTTTCTTCACAAAACGGTATAATTTCAAGCCAGTCTTCCTTTATCCCAAGCCTTTCAAGACCGGCCATGGCAAGAATGACCGCGTCGTACTCACCTTTTTCGAGCTTCTTAAGCCTTGTGGGAACATTGCCTCTGAGCGGCTTTACAATACATTCGGGAATGAATCTTTTTATAAGATTTTCCCTTCTGCGGCTTCCGGTACCTATTACCGGATTTTCAATGCACGAAATATCCGTGCCCTTTTTAAAAGCAATGCAGTCACGTACGTCGCCCCTTTTTAAAACGGCGCACACCTCATACCTTGCGTTTGATACGGCAGGAAGATCCTTGCCGCTGTGTACGGCAATATCTATAAGCCCTTTTGAAAGAGCGGCTTCTATCTCTCTTACAAAAAGGCCATCGCCGCCAAGCTCGCTTAATTGCTTGTCTGTGTTGCTGTCACCTTTTGTGGATATTTTTACTATTTCCGTTTCAATATCCGGATATGCTTTTTTTATCTCGCAAGCAGCCATTTGCGTCTGTTTCAATGCAAGCAGACTTCCCCGAGTACCTATTTTAATTTTGCGCATTTCTTTTCTCCCATCCGCCAATAATTTCAAAAAGTTCTTCCCTCGAAATACTTCCGTTTTCAAGCATGGCAAAAAACGCCGTCTTCAGGGCAGCCTGCCTTTCGTTTGCGTCGGCTATTTTCTCTTTGGCGGCGCTTCTGAGTTCATACATCCTGTCGTTTATTTCGCCTATGTTTTCCGGAAGGCTTTCCTCAAGTTTTTCCTTTACGAACCGGCAGACAAGCGGGCTTTTTCCGCCGCTTGATATTCCGGACACCACATCGCCTTTTTTTACTATTGCCGGAAAAATGAAACTGCACTTTTCTTTATCGTCAACTACATCTGTAAGTATGCCGCGCTTTTGTGCTTCGTCAGCCGCAAGGCTGTTTACTTCGCTTTTGTCGCAGGCACATATTACCATAAAAGCACCGTCAACGTCGTCTTTTTCAAAACACCTGTGCAAAAGCCGAATATTTTTCAGTTCCGAAAACCCGTCCAGTATTTCAGGCGCGACAACCGTTATATCGGCTTTGAAATCATACAGCACACGCGCTTTTCTGAGGGCGGTTTTTCCCCCGCCTATTATAACGCACTTTTTCCCTTCTATATCTATAAAAAACGGAAAATACATTTATTTTCCCTCGCTTTTTATGTACTGGCAAAGCCACTCAAGCACTGCCTCATTTTGCGCTCTGCTTCCGTTTTTCCTGAGAAAATAAAACATCCGCTCTATGCCCTTTTCATCGGCCAGGCGCTTTACATCAGGGCAAACGTCTATTATTTTTCTAAACAAAAGTTCCTTTATTATTTCGTCTTTTTCAGCTTCGATAAGTTCATTTATGTTTGCCGCTTCCCGAAGCTTGATGTTGTTGTTTTTTTCCGCAAGCGTTTTAAAATAGTCTATTGTGTAAAGTGTACATCCTTCCAGCGTACCTACTTCTTCATCTATGTCCGGCACAACGGCAAGATCTATAAATATCCTTTTTCCCGATGTGTATTTTAAAAGCTCGTCCTTTGTTATTGTATAGTGCGGGCTTGACGTAGCCGAAATAATGACGTCAGCTTCGTTTATGTATTTATACCGTTCGTCAAAAGGCACTGTCGTTACACGTTTGTCGGAGGTTATTATTCCTTCGCCGTTATGGCGGCGTATTGTGCCTATTACCCGAATATTCGGCTTCGACAATATGTTTTTGGCGCTTATTGAGCCTATTTTTCCGCTTATTCCTATTATAAGCACTGTCTTTTCAGCCTTTGGAAGCGAAAAGACTATGTTTGCCGCAAGAGTGCCATATGAAACCGGCGTTTTTGAAAGCAATGTGTTTGTCTTGATTTTTTTCGCCGCCGTTACGGCAAGCTTAAACACGGTGTTAAACTCAAAAGCGGTGGCTCCTGCTTTTTGCGACAGAAAAAAGGCGTCTTTGATCTGGCCGAGAATTTCATCCTCGCCCAGTATAACGCTGTCCATTCCACAGGCCACCTTCAAAAGATGCGAAACCGCATTTTCCGCTGTGTATATATTATAGTATTTTTTTAATTTTTCTTCTTCAGCGCCCTTAAACGAAGCCAGAAATCTTTCCGTCTTTCTTATATCGCCTTCAAAATACACCTCGCATCGGTTGCAGGTTGAAACAAGCACGCACTGGCTCATTATTTTGCAATCCAAAGCTTCCTTTATAAAGGCTGTTTTTTCACTTTCGTCAAAGGACAGGCGTCTGCGCACCTCAACCGGCGCCGTTTTACTGCTTATACTTAAAACATTCATTCATTTCTCCGTAGTTTTATTTATTTGCAAAACCGAGGAACTCGGATATTTTTCTGCAGGCATCCCTTAAAACCGGTTTTATCTCCTCTATTTTTTCTTTTGTCATTCGTTTTGCCGGGCCGCTTACACTGATTCCGGAAACTATGCTGCCTGTAAAATCACGTATCGGCATCGCCACACATATCATTCCGTCTACATATTCCTCATTATCAACAGCGTAATCCTGTTTTCGTATTATTTCAAGTGTCTGGCGCAATTTATCCGATTCCGTTATGGTATTTGAGGCAAGCCTTTGAAGCTCGGTCTTTTGAACATAGGCTTCAAGCTCCTTCTCGGAAAAGCCCGTCATAAACAGCTTTCCAAGCGCAGTTGCGTAAGCCGGCTCCCTTTCCCCCACGCGGGTATTTGTTCTGAGCATTCTTGCCGGCTCCATTTTGCAGATTATTATTATTTCATAGTTGTTGAGTATTCCAAGATTGACCGTTTCAAGAAACGAATTACAAAGCTTTTCCACAACGGGCATATAATTTGCGCCGTTAAGAGTGTGCTGCTTTGGAACGGCATTTCCGGCGTTAAAAAGCCCCCACCCCAGACGGTATGCCGGAGAAACACCGTTTATCTTTTCCACAAAATCATACGCCATAAGTGTATCAAGAAGCCTGTGCACACCGCTTTTGCCTATTCCGAGAGCCGAGCTTATCTCTGTAAGCGAAAGCCCCTCATTTGACGGGTTATCCCTCATAAAGACAAGTATATCCAAAGCCTTTGAAAGGGTCTGAACCGGATACTTCGGCACATGCTTGAAGTCATTCATAACAAAATTTCCTCCCGATGATTGATTTTTATACTTTTTCTGACACTAATCCAGTATGTTTATGAACACATTAATGTTCCAAATAACAGAATTATATATTCATTATATAGATTTTTACCAAATTTGTAAAGGAATCCGCAAAAATTTAAGTTGAATTTATTTTCCGATTATCATTGACAGCCGGACAGAGTGAAACTATAATATTTGTTGTAGAAACAGAAAGGCTTTCTAATATTTAGAACACTTTTCAACTCAACCTTATACAATCAGTGTCTGATTTAGAAAGCCCGTTTTATTACTCTATTTTCGATTTTCATAAGAGAGGAGCATTTTTTATGAACCGAGTTACAGTTGACCGGGAAATGTGCAAGGAATGTGAATACTGCCTCCATTTCTGTCCAAAAGGCACAATACTTAAAAAAAGCAGCACCGTAAACAAAATGGGATATTATCCGGCTGAGGCCGTTGACATGACAGACTGCATAGCATGTGGAATTTGCGCTACAGTTTGCCCTGAAGCTGCCATTACAGTTGAGAAAAACATATAAGGAGGGATAAGCAATGGGAGATAAAGTATTTATGCAGGGCAATGAGGCCTTCGCTGAAGCGGCTATCCGTTCGGGATGCAAGTTTTTCTTTGGTTATCCTATAACACCGTCAAGCGAAATACCTGAATATTATTCAAAAAAGGCTCCTTCTGAGGGTCTTACATTTATACAGGCGGAAACCGAGGTTTCAGCTTTCAACATGGTAGCGGGTGTTGCCGCTACAGGCAAAAGAGGAATGACCGCAACATCAGGCCCGGGCTTTTCACTTGGCTGCGAAGCTATGAGCTATATGTCGGCTGCGTCACTTCCTTCAGTGGTTGTAGACTGTATGCGTCCGGGTCCTGCCGACGGAGAAATCCTTGGCTCACAGGGCGATTATAATCAGCTTACAAAAGGCGGCGGACACGGCGACTACAATACAATAGTGCTTGCTCCGTATTCGGTTCAGGAATATGCCGATTTTGCGCCTTTGGCTTTTGAGCTTGCAGAAAAGTACAGAAATCCTGTTGTTGTAGCAAGCGACGGCACAATAGCTAAGATGATGGAAAACGTTGAGCTTCCTGAAAGAATCACTCCTCCGGGAAGAAGCGACTGGGCATGTGACGGAATAAACGGCAGAGGTCATCACAACGATATCACCACCTGCGGCGACGGCCCTGAGCAGTGGGAACAGTTTAACCTTGATCTCCAGGCAAAGTTTGCAAAGATAAGAGAAAACGAACAGCGCTGGGAAGAAATCGATACAGACGACGCTGATATTATAATGGTAGCTTTCGGTTCCCTTGCAAGAGTATGCCTTACAGCAAAGGCTATAGCAAGAGAAAACGGCATGAAGGTCGGCATCATCAGACCTATTTCATTATGGCCGTTCCCGGTTAAGGCTTTTGAGAAATTTGCAGACAAGAACGTTAAGTTCTTTGTAACAGAGCTTAATGCAGGACAGATGGTTAACGATGTAAAGCTTACCATAAACGACAACAAAAAGGTTGAATTTTACGGAAGACTTGGCGGCATAACTCCTACACCAGTTGAGTTATACAAAAAAATGTGCGAGCTTTACAAATAATCGGGAGGTGAAATGAAAATGAGTATAGTATATAAGAAACCTGAAGTATTTACCGAAGAATACAAAAAGTACTGCGGCGGCTGCGGCCACGGCATTATAAACAAGCTTATTGCAGAAGTAATGGAAGAAGAAAAGCTTGTAGACAAAACAGTTCTTATCTGGCCTATCGGCTGCTCCGTTTATGCCGACAAGTATTATAAGGCAGACTCTATCTGCGCCCTTCACGGACGTGCACCTGCCGTTGGCACAGGAGTTAAGAGATCCTGTCCTGAAGACCTGGTAGTTGTATATCAGGGCGACGGCGACATGGTTTCCGAAGGTATGGCGGAAATCATGCACTCCGGCATAAGAGGCGAGAAATTTACGGTTATATTCGTTAACAACTCAATTTACGGCATGACAGGCGGACAGATGGCTCCTACTACCCTTATGGATCAGGTTACAACAACCACTCCTTACGGCAGAAAAGAAGAAAACACAGGTCATCCTGTAAATATGGCTGAAATAATCGGCAATCTTAAGGGCTGCTATTACAGCGAACGTGTTACAGTTACAAGTCCTGCAAACATCAGAAAAACAAAAGCCGCTATCAAAAAAGCCTTCAAGTATCAGATGGAAGGCAAGGGTCTCAGCTTTGTAGAGGTGCTTTCACCATGCCCTACAGGCTGGAAGGTAAAACCTTTACAGGCTCTTAAGTGGATAGATGATGTTGTTTCAAAGCAGTATCCTCTGGGAGTATTCAGAGATTGCGGACAGGAGGAGAAATAAAATGAAAAGTGAGCTTATATTTTCCGGAATAGGCGGACAGGGCACTATCCTTATGGGCAAAATGGCCTGCACAGCCGCTTCAAAAAAAGGCTATAACGTTACTCTTTCACCTGCCTACGGCCAGGAAAAAAGAGGCGGACGCGCAAGCTGCCAGGTTGTTATATCGGAAGAAATCGGTTCTCCTATTATCTCCGAAGCTGACACCGTGCTTGTTATGGACGAAAAGTCACTTAAAGACTACGAGTCAAGAGTTAAGCCGGGCGGAACTCTTGTTATAAACAGCTCAATGATTTCCGCAAAAGCAACAAGAACCGACATTAAGGTAGTTGAGATACCTTTTACAGAAATCGCTACAGAGGTTGCCACAGCAAAATCCGCAAACATGGTAGCTCTCGGCGCCGTTGTAAAATCAATGCATCTTATTACTCTTGATGATGCAAAAGAAGTTGTTAAAATGAAGATGAAGCCTGCTCTTGTTGACGCAAACATAAAGGCTCTTGAGGCAGGATACAATTTCGTTAAATAATAAATAGTTCAGTTATATAAGCCTCCGGTTTAATTAAACCGGAGGCTTTTTTATGCAAAAATGTTATACAAAAAAATAATACATTTTTTTGTAAAAATATTTTGTATTGTAAAAATTATATGATATAATGACTTTATGTGTCAATTCCGATGCAATATTATGTATATTGCCGAATCTTAGCACATGCGTCAGGTTTTTTTGCATAAAATTGCCGTACATTTGAGTTTCGACAAAAGTTTACAGTAAATAACGAATCGTATTATACTATCGATGGGCAGGGTATGTTGGTTATGACTATTAGGATTAGAGAAAACACAAACAAACAAAGAGTATTCGACGAAATAATGAATAAAATACAGTATCTTGAGCTTAAACCCGGCGAAATAATAAACGAAAAACAGCTTGCCGACGAGCTTGGCGTAAGCCGAACGCCTATAAGAGAAGCGCTGATACTGCTTGCAAGAGAAAACCTTATAAGTATCTACCCTCAAAAGGGTACTTATGTTTCAAAAATCGACCTCAGGCGCGTAAGCGAAATGCTGTACATGCGCACAATCATCGAAGAAGACATTCTTACCGAATTTGCCAAAACAAAACCGGCAATACGCGATGAAGTTGAAAAAACGCTTATGCTGCAGGAATATGACATAAAAGCCGGCGACATACTTGGATATATAAACCACGACTACGCTTTTCACAAGATACTGTTTGTGGCGGCCGGTCACGGCGAAATATGGGACGTAATAGGCAGGGTGCTTGTACACAATACCCGTCTTTGCGTTATGGGCTGGCAGACATCCAAAAACGACTGGAAGGAAAATTTCAAAGAACATAATGACTTTATAAAGTTTATCGAAGCCGGACAAATTGCCGAGCTTAAGGCGCTTATCAAAAAACACCAGGACTTTCATCTTAGAAAATATCTTGCCAAAACTCTTCACGAGCACAGCGAATATTTTGAAAACAGCGGAGATATTCAATAACAAAAAAGCAGACCAAAAAGGTCTGCTTTTCTTATTTATATCTCTGTCAACAGATTGCCGTCCTTGTCAAACTCAAGTTTAAACGGCTTGCTTTCTATGGATATATGCTCCTTCATAGCTTCCGCTTCCTTAAGCATGGAGGTTGAAATAAGTATGTCCTCTATCTCAAGTGAATTATTTATTATTATCATACGCGGATTATCATAGTCTATTCCAAGAGAGCTTGCAACACATGCCTTAAATGTTTCTTCATCGCTGTCAACTATTACTGGTATGCGGTATGCCATCGGGTCGTAGCTTGTAATAAAGTTTGGGTAGGTATCGTCGAAGCTGAGTTTTTTGAAAAGACGCATAGGCGCAATGTCAGCTCGGCCCATACCGGTTGCGTTTCCGTGGGATTCGTCACTCAAATCAAGTATACCTATTCTCTGGGCATTTATCCCCATTTTAAGCTTTGGATTTACGCATCTTCCTACAATATTAGGATCCATTCCGGCTCCGGTGTAATTTTTGCCTATTGCACGTACTATAAGCACATCACAGCTGTCAAACCACAATCTGCCCATTGCCGCCTTTGCTTTAACCAAAAGCTTTGGTTCTTCCTCGGCTATTTCGTTATCGGCAAGCACCGACAGGTCAAAGGTCTTATCAAATGAGTTTTCAAGAAGCGCAACGCCCATTATAATGTTTGCGTGCTTTATTACTTCTTTTGCGTTAAGGCCGATACGATGTGACATGAAATCGTCGCCCTTTGAATGGCAGATATAGGCGCCGTGCTGTTTGCCTATGCCTATTGTAAGCATTTTCATAAGGCCGCTTTCATATGGCCCCTGAAAGCTTGTATGCGCTTTAACACGGTTTAAAACTATTATACCGTCGGCTTCATAGGCGTTTTTGTCGATACATACGTCAAAGTCTTCGGCGTGGCTTATCTTTACTACTTCCATTGATGAAAGTATCGGGCAGCCCATGCTTTCCTCGGTTATTCCAAGGCTTTTAAGTATTCCCAGCTGGCCTTCCGCCGTGGCTCCGCCATGACTTCCCATTGTTGGAATCAAAAACGGTTCCGCACCCTGCTCACGTATATAGTTTACAAGCGTTTTTGTAACAAAATTCATATTTGAAACACCGCGGCTTCCGCAGGTTATGCATATTCTCTGCCCCGGTTTTATTTTTCCCTTTATTCCCGGCTTTTCAAAACCGGCCTTAAGTCTTTCAAGTATCTGCTCCTCTGTAAGCTCGTTGTGTTCAAAAATCTGATGCACTCTTACAAATTCAGGCAGATTTATATGGTCTATAAGTTTAGCTATACCTGACATATACAAAGCTCCTTATTCTGAAAGAAAGCTTATACTTATCAAACGGTTTTTGCCGCGCCAGTCGGATACTGGGCCAAAACGGCGTTTGCCATGTCGAGGCTTATATCTTCAAGGCTCTTTCCCTGCGAAAGCGCACCAAGATATGCCTCAAAGGCTGCCTTAGCCTCGTCAAAAGGCCCCGGAACATTGATTATTGTAGTATTCCCCTTTCGGCCGCATACAAGCTTGCTCCACATGTGTCCGTTTTTTCCGTATATCTCATGTGATGCGCACTCGTCAAGATATTTTTCAAGCGCGGAATGGGTAAAGTCTTTGCCAAGAGATTTGCTGAAGCGATGTCCGCCGCCGCTTCCGCCTATAAGCACAATAAGGTCAGGCTGCTTTTCGGCAACCTCGCTTATTTTCTGGAATATGGTATCCTCAATATCAAGCAGCGGGCAAAGACGTGTTACCTCGGCCTGCGGAAAAGCGCGCACAATAAGGCACATTATTTCCGGCGCATCAAGGTCAAGCACTATGCCGCTTTTTATTTCGTCGCCTGTCGGAAGTATATAAGCTGTTTTCATTTCCATTTCATCCATCTTTCTCTCGCGCAGTTTGATATAGGCTCTTCCGGTATCTTGTCGTAATCTACCTCTACTATTTTATCACTGCATGATATTTTCGTAAGGTCGGTAACGGTAATTCCCTCTGTAAGCACAATGCTCTCCACAAGGCCTTTTTCATTTTTGCGTACCTGCTCAGGCTCAATGTCATAAACATCCATCTCAATATTTTCGCCAGTAACGCCTATTACACGTACGAATGTATGAAGCTTGTCGGCAAGAATCTGCTCAAGCTGCTTTGTGTTAAGCCCCTTTACCTCAAGCCCCGTTATTTTAAGCACCGACTTATCCGCATGGGCAATAATATATTCATGTTCCATTTATCTTTACCTCTGTTTTGTTATGATAAGCGTACACCCTCATTCTATGTTGTTAGAACAAGGGTGCCTTTTTAAGCTTTCTTAATAATTATACATCATAGTTTTTAATATTGCAAACACATTATATCTGTGCGTAACGAACGTCGCAGATCTGTGAAACCTTGAAAAGCTTGCCGTCTGAGATGCCAGGAACGATCTCGTCGGCTTTTTCAAGAACCTCGGCATGTGTGAGCTGCTTTGAAGGAGCCTTGAGCCAATCTTCTGTAATGCCTACTGTGCCAAGCTCAAGCCATGCTCTTTCTTCGATCTTGTCATAAGCTATAGGAGCGCCTATTGCTTTTGCAACCGAAAGAACAGCAGGTGAGCAGCCAAGGTCACGGCCAGGTACAAGACCTATTTCAAGAGCGCGCATTGTATACTCGGCAAGAGTCTTTTTGCGTCCTGCTATTGCAGGGTAATCGCTCTTAACTGTTTTTGCATAAAGACCCGAATTATGAGCTGTAAGGCCTGCGCCATAAGAACGGTTGAAAATACGGCCGTATGTTTCAAATACTACCATGCCTATGCCTACTGAAATTTCCGGGCCTGCAAGGCCAACGAGAACTTCGCCGTCGTGCATTATTTCAAGAGCGCCGTAAGCCGGAACAAGGATCTCTGTCATGTCGATAACGTTCATGAACTCTGAACCTGTGTTGTTGTTTGCGATACGTCCTGTTATTGTCTGTGTTTCGTTATGTGCTACACGAGGAAGTCTGTCGTTGAAGTTAGGGCCTCTGAAAAGGCGCTTGCCTCTGTAGGCATCTATAGCGTCCCATTGCTTCATATGAGGCTCTTCTGAAAGAAGCTTCTCGGAATATGCCTGTTCGGAAATGCCAAGATAACCAAAGTCACGGTTTATCATGCCGTAGTCGATTGAAGCAAAGGCAACTACCGCATAGTCTACCATTATGCCGTCGCTTGATACTGTAACTGCGTCAGTATCAATTATGTCTATAGCAGCCGGCTCCTTAAAGTTCTTAGCCATTACCTCACATGCCTGACGATATGTAAGACCTGCTTCTACAACATCTTTTTTATCAATAAAAATAAGATTGATAGGTACTCTGCCCTCAGCAGCGCCCTGTGGAATTATTTTATATTTTAACTTAGCCATGTCAAAAGTCCTTTCCTCTCTCAAATAATACGTTTATATGACAGTTGGTAATTAGTCGTAAGAAACCCTGCGGTCGTCAACTTCTTCGGAATCATGATAGTAGCACTCCGGAGCAGGCGTTGTGATAAACATACTTTCGAGGATAGTCTTTTTGCTTGTGCCATCCTTCTGGATGCCTTTGATAACTACTGTATGGATTGTTTCCGGTATCTGAGGAAGAACGGTGACCTCAACCTTTGCAACGTTAGGGTCCTGTGTGATTTCTACTATTTCTTCCTCAATACGGCCTACGCGCAGAGAAGCCAATTTTGCACTCTCCATGCTTTCAAGGCCACGGAGAACTACTTCCGTCTCCGGACGGAGTTTTTTGCCGGCGGCATCAACCTTTTTAATAAAATCCGGCAGCTTTGTGTGCATTAATTTCATTGTGATGTTTCCTCCTTGTTTTAATATACAAATAGATTGACTGTATAACAGTTCTTAAACAAAATTTCAGTTGCTGTCTGTCGCTTTATTACAATACTAATATATCACTAACATTTCTAAAATGCAATACGTTTTTTATATTATATAATGGGAAAATCAGAATTTTTCAGATTGATTTGACAAAGCACGTTTCAGCCTGTAAAATTTACATATAATTCAAACACAAGGAGTATATATTTATTATGGAAAACTGCTCCGCTGCCAGAATAGGCATTCTTGGCGGCACTTTCAACCCCATACACAACTCGCATATCGCAATGGCAAAGGCCGCTATAAGGTGCGCAAAGCTTGACTGCGTATTGCTTACGGTTGCAAAATGTCCTCCGCACAAAAGCTCAGATGACATAATAAAAGCCGAATACCGGCTTGAAATGGCGCGTATGGCCGCCGAAAACGAGCCGCAAATCTCTGTATCTACGATAGAGTTTGAGCTTGGCGGGGTGAGCTACACAGCACTTACGCTTGAGGCAATACAAAAACTTTATCCTAAAGCGAGGCTTTTTTATATCGTCGGAAGCGATACTCTTGAAAGTATGCCCTACTGGTATAAAAGTGCCGATATTTTTTCATCTGCCGATATTGTATGTATACATCGCAAAGGCACTCCTTCCTGCGCCGATATGGCCGAATACATAAAAAGCAGGTTTAAAGCTTCGATAACTATGGCTGATTGCGAAGCCGGTGATATTTCTTCAACTCGGATTCGTGAAAATATACGTTCTCACATCTCCATAGGCGGCCTTGTGCCGGAGAATGTTGAAAAATACATATATAAAAACGGACTTTACAAATAAACTCTATTTCATGCAGTATAAAGCATTGTTTTGGGTGTTATATAAATGTAATAAAATTTATTCACCCTGATTTTCATTATTGGGAATTTGTTGTTTTTTTGTCCCGTCTGACGAATTTTACAAAAAACAGCATGTTTTAATGCCTTTTGTGTGCACTATATCACTATAGAGTTTCAAAAAATTATAATATACTGTTGACAATTTGGATATATAAGTCGTATAATTAAATCAATTCAGAAAAAGTGTAGCATTTTGGTTTGTTTAAATGCTAATATATTAAAATATATCACCTTTTTTGCGTTAATTATGTTTATTAAAAACAGTTAAATTTCAGTTACGTCTGTCTGTTGAATTTCGGCTGTGAATATAACACATATTAGCGCAATAAATTTTAATTTATTTTGTAATATATTAGTATTGATATATTAATATTGTATAATGTTACTATAGACCTGAATTAAATTGCAGTGTTTTTTGTTATTTTATCTGCGCCAAGCGAATACCGCAGATATAAAATAAAAGCAGTCATAAAAATTTTATGGGAAAGAAAGGGAGAATTTATGAGTATTAATTGGTTGTTGTTGGGTGCTGTTATTGTCTACATTGCAGTTGTTGTTATTGTAGGCGCAATTTCCAGTAAAAGACATCCCGCAAAGGATACAAAAGATATGGCTATCGCGGGAAAGCAGCTCGGTCCTCTCATACTTGGAGGCACAATGGCCGCAACATGGGTCGGCGGCGGCACGATTACAGGAGGCAGCTTGGCTGTAGGCGCAAACTACGGTGTATTCCCCGCTTTGCTTTACACATTCTGCCAGTGTCTTGCTCCATTGCTTTTGTATGTAGTTGCAAAAAAAGTTAATCGTCGTGGTGCCATGACGGTTGGCGCTATATTCGATGACCGTTACGGTTCGTTCGCAAAGTACTTCAGTGCCATAGTAATAGTTATCGCATATGTCGGCACCTGCTCTTATCAGTTTAAAGCTTTCGGAAACGCTCTTTATGTCTGCACAGGCATGAACAGCGATGTTGCACTTATTGTTGGTACAATCGTTATCGTATCCCTCGCTATGATGGGTGGTATGCGAAGCGTAGCCGTTACAGACTGTATCGGCGCTATATTCATCGTTTTCTCAATGATTGCGGCTCTTCTTACCTGCACCGGCGCAAACGGAGGCTTCTCCGGAATTGCCGCACGTGCGGCAGCCGGAACAACCAAGTTCCCTATGGGCAATATGCAGGTTCAGGCATGGCTCGCCCTTACTTTCGGCGGCACAATGAACATCATCGGCGACCAGAACTTCATTCAGAGAATGTCAGCCGGCAAAAACGACAAGACTCTTAAAAAGGCAATATATATATTCGTTGCAATCATACTTGCAGTTATGATCTGTTCTTCAACATTAGGCTGGGTACTTCGTACCGTATATCCTGATGCCAAGAAGGTAAATTCAAGTCTTTTGTTCTTCACATATGCTGCTGATGCCGCTCCTGCAATAGGCGCTTTGATGCTTGCCTGCGGTGCTGCTCTTATACTTACAACGGCAAACTCTTATCTTCTTTCAGCTACAACCAGCTGCGTTATGGACCTCTGGTGTGTATTTATTGATAAGGCCGCTACAGAAAAGAGAAAAGTTTGGTACATAAGAGTATTCCTTGTAGTATTTGCTGCTATAGGTGTTGTACTCGGACGTTTCTTCCCTGACGTTCTTTCAATACAGAACTATGTTTACGCTCTTTACAGCTCAGCTATCACCCCTGCTCTTTTTGCCGCTCTTCTTTGGAAGAAGGTTACAAAGGCCGGCGCTACGGCTTCCATCGTTTCAGGTACAATTATCACTCTTGCAAACGAGTTTTCAGGAAGACCTATCCACGGCATTCAGAGTGCTATATTTGCAATACCTATATCTGTTCTTCTGCTCTACTTCGTATCAAAGGCTACCTACAAGGGCCCTACCGAAAAAGACAAGAAGTTCTTTGCAGAACAGGAAGAAGCTGTTTAACAGTTTGATTGTGGTTTAATTTCTTTCGCTGCTGAAAAAGCTGCGGTTCGCATTGAAAGAAAATCACTTTCGGTTATTAATTAAATTGGGGAATTAAGGCTGCCGGTATTCCGGCAGCCTTTTTGTATATGCGCGGAACATAAAAAATTCCGGCAGATTTTATTCTGCCGGAACTAAACCTATAGCTTTTAATGTGTCTTGTTGTATTCCTCAAGATAGCTTATGGCTTCAAGAAGCTTTGGTCCCTTTACTTCGTAAGGCGCGTTCTTTATATCTCTTACGCTGAGAGCCTTGTCGATAACAGGGCCGAGCTCATCGTATTTTACTTCGAAATCGGCAAGCTTTGTAGGCAGCTTAACAGATTTGTAGAACGGATAAAGCTCCTCAAGCTTATCAAGCTGGCCGTCGTATATAAGCTGAACCAGTACGCCGTAGGAAACAACCTCTCCGTGAAGGTGATTCTTTTCTACCTGCGGAAGAACGGTGAAACCATAGAAAAGCGAATGCGCTATGCAGCTGTTGAGAGTAAAGTCGATAAAGTTTGAAACCATGCCTGTTGTAACAAGATTGCAAAGGCAGATTTGTTCAAGCTCGAATGACGGTGTGTTTTTCTTGCAGTCTTCAAGAGCCTTTTCACCGTACTTTACAAGCGGCTTATAGCACTGAACTCCGGCAGCTACGCCAAAAGCGTCGCCGTGAGCAAGATCTCTGCCTCTTGCGCAAAGAGTTGTTTCAAAATGCTTTGCCATTGTATCGCCCATGCCGGCCCAAAGATAAACATCCGGAGCCTCGGCAATTACGCGTGTGTTTATAAAAACATGCTTTGGCGGAGTATGCGAAAACTGATATGTTTCCTTCATAACGCCGTTTGGATAATACATAACCGCTACAGATGAAACAGGCGCACATGTTCCTGCAATGGTAGGAAGCGCGAAAAGCGGCTTATTAAGCTTATAGCATACATATTTATTGCAGTCTACGCATTTTCCGCCGCCCATTGAAAATATCATATCAGCCTGCTGAACTACCGGGTTTGCGATAAGTGCGTCGCCGTTTTCAAAGGATGCTTCTCCGCCGTACCATACAAAATCCAAAACCTTGATTTTGGAATCCTTAAGCGCGTCAAGAAGATAATCCTTAGCCGCAGCCATTGCTCTTTTTCCGCCTATTACGACAGCCGTTGTGCCGTAAGGCTCACATACTCTTGGGATATCCTCGTATGCCGTATCGCCTACGGTATAGCTTGGAAGTGCCTGTGAATAAAATGCCATTTTAAAGCCTCCTTTAAAATAAATCATAGAGCGTTAGATATTTTTCTTTCTGCATATAATTATACACTCAGTGTTGTTCATTTTCAATACATTGTTCGACCGCAGGCAGGCAAAATTAATTTGCGCCTCTAACCTGTACATCGCAGTTATTTTACTGCAATTATCTCAAACATAGGCGTTGCCGAGTAAAGTTCTCTTTCCCAGCCGGCATACACTTCGCAGCCCACATCCTCGGTGTGCTGTACATCGGAAAACCCTGTTTCCTTAAGCACATCCGCGTCCCACTTTGGCCGCACTGTGTTTGAAAGCGGCAGTGTATCAAAAATTGACGTGTCGTCGGCATAAACCTTCATTTCAGCACCAAACTTCTCTTTGTACCTCTTTTCGTTTTCACGTACTTTTTTCATAAGAGCAGCGTCGTAAAACGGCAGATGCCAGTTTGCGTCGTATATCAAAAGCCGGCCGCCCTTTTTGAGTTTTCTGAAAAGTTCGCCGTATGTTTTTTCAGGCTCGGCAAATGTCCATGTTACATTTCGGCTTACTACGGCGTCAAAGGTTTCGTCGGCAAAACCAAGCTTTCCCGCGTCCATGTTAAAAAACCGCGGTTTCACATTAAGCTTTTTTGCGTTTAAAGCGGCATATTTAAGCATATCGTCAGACCTGTCTGCAGCATATACGTCATGCCCGATAAGCGAGAGAAGGCACGAAAAAAATCCCGGCCCACAGCCGATATCAAGTATTTTAAGCCGTTCACCCTCCGGAAGTGCTTTTTTAAGACGCATTTCCCATTTTTCTTTTCTATCGTCCTCAAGCTCACGGCAGACATATTCGTTGTAGTCGCCGCCGTTTTCCCAGTATTCCCTGTTTTTGTCAGTCATTTTTTTCTCCCCAAACGGCCATTGCCGATTCGATAAGCATTTTCGTATGAATATTATGCGGATCTTTAAGTATTTGTTTTGTTTCGCCTTCCTCAACTATCTGTCCTTCGTGCATTACGGCAGTTCTTTCGCAAAGAGCCGCAGCAAGAGAGAGGTCATGCGTTATAAAAAGAAGGGACATGTTTTTTTCAAACTTCAGTCTTTTAAGCAAGTCTATTATCTGCGCCTGAATAAGCACGTCAAGAGCGCTTGTGGCTTCGTCACAGATAAGAAGCCTCGGCGAGCATATAAGACTTCTGGCTATGGCAGCCCGCTGGCATTCGCCGCCGCTCAGTTCATATGTTTTTACAAAGGCATATTCCTCTTTAAGGCCCACATAGCTTAAAAGCTTAAGCGCCTTTTCCCTAAGCTCGGCTTTGGAATAAAGTCCGTAAGAAGCCGCACCCTGCATTATGCCTTCCAAAACCGTGTCCCGCGGGTCAAAGGAATCCTGCGGGCTTTGAAAAATCATCTGTATATCTCGGCCTGCCGGCCTAAGACGCTTTCGGGATGTTATATCCTCCTTGGCAAAAACCACTTTTCCGCCGTCTTGTTTAATAAGCCTTGTTATTATTGCGGCCGCAGTGCTTTTTCCGCAGCCGCTTTCGCCTACAAGCGCCATGCTTTCGCCTTCGTTTATGCTGAAGCTTATACCGTTTAAAGCAGCAAGACGTCTTCCGTCCTTTTCAAAATATTTCGTAAGACCGCTTACTTCCAAAAGAGCCATATTATCACCCCATATTTTCCAAAGCAAAGCATTTTGCACTGTGTTCCCGAGATATAAATAAATCCTGCGGTTCTTCGTTTTTGCATCTGTCAAAAGCCATGGAACATCTTGGCGCAAAAGGACAGCCCGGCATTTTTTTTGTAAATGCAGGCGGCGTACCGTCAAGACCCTTTGATATGTTGCCGTCCATATCCGGTATCGCGGCCATAAGCGCCCTGGTATACGGATGCAACGGATTAATCAGTATCTCTCTTGTATTTCCGTATTCCACTATTCTTCCGGCATACATAACAGCCGTTTTTTCGCACAGGCGCTTAACAACACCTATGTTGTGGCTTACCATTACAACGGATACTCCAAATTCATCTTTCAAAAGCCCAAGCTCGTCCAGAACCTGAAGCTGGCTTGCAACATCAAGCGCGCTTGTAGGCTCGTCGGCAAGAATAAGCTTTGGCGAATTAATCATCGCAAGCGCTATGGCAACTCTCTGACACATTCCCCCGCTCAGCTCAAAAGGAAACGACCGCAGTATTCTGCGGCTGTCCTTAAGCATAAGCTTTTCCATTATTTGAGCGGCTTTTTTATTGCAGTCTGTTTTTTTCGCAATTTTGTTGTGAGCTTTTGCCGTTTCGTAAAAAAGCGATGATACGGTCTTTACGGGGTCAAGCGAAAGAGACGCATTTTGCGAAACCATTGCCATATCCGCTCCACGCAAAGCTATAAGTTCCTTTTCGTCAAAGCTTTTCATATCACGCCCGTTAAATACAACTTTTCCCGATACCTCAGTTTTTTCATCAAGGCGCATTATGGCTTTAAGCAGAGTGCTTTTTCCGCAGCCGCTTTCGCCGATTATTCCGAGAGATTGTCCGGCACAAAGCTCAAAGCTTATGTTTTGTACCGTTAAAACGCCGTTATATGAAACGCAAAGACCGTTTACACTAAGAATTTTCTCTGCATCAGACACATCTATCACTCTCACTGATTTTCCATGTACACATTTGAGTCAAGCATATAGTATTCCGACGGATTTGTATGAAGTCCCTTGAAATCGGAGCTCATTACATAGTAATACTTTGAATGGCCTATTACTATAAAGCCCGCATCGTCCGTTACAAGCTGCTGTATCTTTTTTGCAAGTTCCGTTCTTTTCGCCTGGTCGAACTCATTATCAAGCTCGTTTATCGCTTCATCAACCTCTTTATTTGAATATTTTCCGTAATTTCCGGTTCCGCCTGTTTTAAAGGCCATGTCGGCAAAATACTGCGGATCCCCTGTAGGCAGCATTGCTATGCTTAAAAGCAGCATATCGAAATCACCGCTTTTTTCCTGCTGCGATATTGATTCCGTTACCTGAGGCGTAATTTCTATTCCCACCTGCTTAGCCGCGGCCGAAAGAGCGCTGCAAAAGCTGCCAAGCTCCGCCCTTGTGCTGTAGGTATCTATTTTTAATGATACGGCTTTACCGTTGTATTCCCTTATTCCGTCGCCGTTTGTATCCTTTATTCCGGCTTCGTCAAGAAGCTTTTTCGCGCCTTCTGTGTCGTACTTTGTGCCGCCAGCTTTTCCGTAAGCCGAAGCATCCGGATACAGTTCTCCGGCAGGAACCGACGCGCCTTTATTTATTACTTTTGCATAGTTTTCCTTATCTATGCACATGCCTATAGCTTCTCTTATCGCCTTTTGCTGCAAAAGCTCGTTTGAATAATTAAAATATATTACCTGCCCTCTGGAACCCGAAACGCCGTCTACCGTATATTTTGAAGTGTCGTTAAAAAGCTGAAGGCTTGCGGCCGGTATGTTTACCGAAACGTTGCTTTCGCCGTTTTGCTGTGCCATTGCAATGGCTCCCGTGTCGCTTATTATGTTTATTACAGCGCCTGAAAGCTTTGGTTTTCCGCCCCAGTAACCATCGTAGCGTTTTACTTCGGCCTTGCTTTTTACGTCATATTTTACCGCTATAAACGGGCCTGTGCCAACAGGAGCCGCAGCAAAATCGGTGCCTGACGAAACGTCTATTATTCCTGTTAAAGGCTCGCACAGCGCGTTTTCAAAAGCCGGAACCGGCTTTGAGGTTTTTACTGTAAGCGTCTGGCCGTCGGCTTCCGTTGAGGCTATGTGCATAAGCTCTTTAAAACGCGGGTTTATTCCTTCCGTTCTCTCCCAGCATTTTTTAACGCTGTCTGCCGTAAGCTTTTTTCCGTTTTGGAAAGTAACGTCGTCACGCAGTATGATTTTCCATGTGGTATCGTCTGTCTTTTCACAGCTTTTTGCAAGAAACGGCTGAGGTGAAAGATTTTGGTCAAGCTTAAAAAGCGTTTCCGCTATTCCCCAGCGGGAAGTATACCAGCTATCCCAGCTCTGTGCAAGGTCAAGACTTGTAGGGCACTGTGTATCGGCCATAACCGCAATGTTTTTGTCGTCGGTTCCGGCAGATTTTGCCGCCGAAGACGCAGCCGGTTTTGTACCCGATGAAGAAGCCGCAGTACCGGTTTTTGTGCTTGTGCAGCCTGAAAGCACTGCCGTAAATATAAAGGCTGCAACCACAGCCGAAATTGTTCTTCTTTTCATAAAAATATCCTCCCTGAAAATAATCAATTCATTTTGTCCCTGAGTTTTTCACCGAACATATTGAAAAGCGCCGACATTATAAATATCGCGGCACCCGGAAGAAGCACAAGCGCGGGATTTGTCTGAAGATATTCTCTTCCCGTGCTTATCATCGCTCCCCATTCCGCCGTCGACGGCTCAACGCCTACGCCAAGATATGAAAGCGCTGCGGTTTCCATTATCACCCCTGCCGTACCAAGGCTTGCCTGCACAATAAGCGGATGAATTATATTCGGTATTATTCTTTTTAAAATTATTCTTATATGGCTTTCGCCGCACACTCTTGCCGCCTTTACGTATGTACGCTGTCTTTGGCCGAAGGCAAGGCTTCTGGATATCCTTGCGTAACCCACCCATTCAACCATACAAAGGGCGAGCACTATGTTTTTGACTCCCGAGCCTAAAATTCCGGCAACGGCTATGACAAGTATTATCTTCGGAAAAGACTGCATTATCGTTATAAGCCTTGAAAGCACTCCGTCAAGCGCACCGCCGAAATATCCCGCCAAAACACCTATAAGCACTCCTGCGGCAAACACTATGGCTGTTACCGCAAGGCTTATGAAAACCGATACTCTTGCTCCGTATATTATCCTTGAAAGAATACATCTTCCAAGAGCATCCGTTCCAAGAGGATATTTTTTGCCAAAAGGCGCCAGCGCCACAGAAAGATTTACCTCGTTGGGGTCGTTTGGCGCTATAAACGGTGCAAAAACAGCCGCCAGAATTATAAGCGCAATAACTGCCGATATTATGTAAAAAGCTGTACCTCTTTTTTTTCGTTTCTCCATTTTAAAATACTCCCAAGCCGTTTTCTTCAGCCGCGGCTGTACTTTATACGCGGATCAATAAGCGCGCAAAGCGCATCCACAGCCGTATTTACGCAAAAATATACCACAGCGCACCACAGCACAAAACCCTGAAGCACATTGTAGTCAAGCCTTGCCACAGCGCTTACCGCAAGCTGGCCAAGACCGTTTACAGAAAATATTCCCTCTATTACAGCCGAGCCGCCGAGGAAAACACCTACATATATTCCCGCAAAGGTAAGTATGGGCGAGGCACTGTTTAAAAGCACATGTGAAAACAATATTCTGCCGTATCCTATACCGCGCATTTTTGCCCCCTGTACATATGGCTTATCAAGCTCGCCAAGTATTACCGCACGTACCTGTCTTGTCATTTTTGACGCGCACTGAAACGTAAGCACGGCAGACGGAAGCACTATTCCTATCGCTCCTTTTTGAGCTATTACGGGAAAAAGCCCCAGCCTTATACAAAAAATCCAAAGCAGGAAAAGAGAAAGCACAAAAGACGGAACCGATATTCCGAAAAACGATATTATCCTGAAAAAATTATCGACTGCGCTGTCTTTACGCACAGCGCATAAAATGCCTGCAGGCACTGAAATTAATACAGTAAACAAAAGAGAAAAAAAAGTCATTTCAACCGTAGGCGTCATATGGTTATAAATTTCCTGCGCCACCGGCTTTTTTGTTGCGTATGAAAGACCGAGGTCGCCTTTTGCCGCATTTTTAAGCCATATGCCATACTGAACTATAAACGGCTTATCAAGCCCCATAGCCTTCTCCTGTTTTTCTATCGCTTCCTGCGAAATGGCAGTAGCGTTCGGATCGGCGCCCGAAAGCCAAAGCTCCGCCGGATTTTTAGGCGAAAGGTGCAGTATGGAAAAACTCAAAAGCGTGATGCCTGTAAGCACCACAAAAAGCTTAAGCATATGTTTGGCCAGTTTTACGGCCATTATACCTATCCGTCCCATTTAAAACGCCTTTTTTACCGATACCATAAATTCCGGAAAAAGCTCATACTGCATCTGTTCCGTCTTATTATAAACATACCGGTTTAAATTTTCATACACATCAAAGCCAAAACCGCCAAGGCCGCTCCAAAAAACCCTGTCCCACAATGGACGCGCATTGTATGTCATAGGAAGCCCCTGCGCTATTTCGTTAAGCTTATAGGCTTTTTTATATGTAAAGCCGCCGTTTTTAGCTACCTCTTCCTTTTTATACTCATGCTTTTTTACGGCATTTTCGTCAAGCAGAAAATTATACCATTGTGCGTCAAAGTAACGCATTACACCGCCTTTTTTGAGCTTTCCAGCCCAAAGCGAAAGCTGTCTTTCAGGCTCGGTAAGCGTCCAGGTAACATCCCGCGAGATTATGAGGTCGAAGCTTTCCTCCGCAAAAGGAAGATTGTCGCCTACATGCACGAAATTTATCTTGCATCCGGCTTTTTTTGCGTTAAGCTGCGCCTCAAAAAGCATATCGGCATTCATGTCCGCAGCCGTTACCTCATGACCTCTCAACGCCGCCAAAATCGCAAAAAATCCCGGACCTGTGCCAATATCAAGCACCTTTAACGGCTTTGTTTCGTCTATCCCGTAAAATATCAATTCTTCCCATGCCGTTCTTTTTTCGCTTTCAAACTGACACATATTCTGCGTGCTGTAGCTTTGAGCACGCTCACTCCAATAATCGTTCATACGTCCTTCAAGGGCTTTTGGTGATACGGATGTATTTATATTAAGCTCAAATCCCATATTTGCTTCGGCCAATGCCTCTCTCACAAAAACCACCTCATTTCGGAAATAAAAAAAAGGACACCAAAAGTAGTTTCGTAATACTTTCAGTGACCTACACAGTCAAACAAATACTAATGCCGTTTATTTTTAAAAACCCTGCCGCTTAAAGGCAGCGATAACTTCTGTTATCAACAATACTTTAACATTATACATCAGCGCGGAAGCATTTTCAAGACAAATCTTTAAAAGTGTCCCGTTTTTTAAATAAACTTATATAACAGTAAAAGCCCTGCAAGAAGCAAAAAATTTACAAGGCTGAAAAAAACAATGTATTTTTTTGTATCTATTTGGGATGTGCTTATGTATCTGAACGAAATAAGGCTTGCCATAGATGCGATAAGTGTTCCAAGACCGCCGATATTTGTGCCTATCAAAAGCCCTCTGCTGTTTTTGGTAAAAGCACAAAGCATAGCCGCCGCAGGTACGTTGCTGATAAACTGGCAGAGAAAGGCGCTTGCAGCGATTTCCCTTCCCGAAAGCAGTCTTGACATATTTTCATATACAGCCGGTATTCTTTCCGCGTTTCCAACAAAAACAAAAAAACAGACAAAAGTCAGAAGCAATATGTAGTCCACAGCCAAAAACAGCCGCCTGTCAGCAATCAGAACCGCCGCCGCCACAACTGCAAACGTAAGCCCGTATGGCACAAACCTCAGCACAGTCATTATACATAAAGCAAAAAGCACGGTATAAAACAATACTGCGCTTTTTTTGGGGGCTTCGGCTTTTTCCGCAGACAATTCAAGGGAAAGACTGTCGCCGCGTCTTGCAAGCAGTATGCAAAGTATTGCCACAAGGCAAATAAGCCCCAGCGGAAGGCTTACCGCAAAAAACTGCGAAGGCGTCATATTATAATATGTATAAAGGAAGAGATTCTGCGGATTGCCTATGGGCGTAACAAGGCTTCCAAGGTTTGCGCTGACCGTTTCCATAGTAACGGCAAAAATTACCGCGTTCTGTTTTTGGCCGCTCATAAGGGCAATTGTAAAAGGCACAAATGTTATAAGCGAAACGTCGTTTGTAATTAAAGCCGAAATAAAAAAGCATATCATGCACAAAACGATTATCATGTTTTTTTCGGTATGTACATGCGAGGAAAGGCTTTTTGCCAAAAACACAAAAACTCCGGCTTTTTTAAATCCGGCAACTATTGTCATAAGACAAAAGAGTATGCTCAAAACCGAAAAATTGCAGTAACTTATATATTTTACATCAGGCTTTACAACTGCGCAGGATAAAAGCGCAAGCACAAGCGAAACACCAAGAACAGGCTCTTTTTTGAAAAACAGTTTCATATTCTCCATTTTATACTCCCGGAATAAAATTGCGGCATTGCGTTATATTATAATAAGCAAAGCGGCTTTAGTCCAGAAAAATAACTGTCGCATTTTATTTTCAGCCAAAGTGTCGTTTTATTTTTTTACACAATACAGAAACTATACATGAAATATTTTCATGCCAAATTGTTTATTTACCCTTAACAGCATAACGTTCTCATGCAAAGAAACACGTATACGTCTGCACTTTATTGTGGCATTACGTTAAAGGTAACACAGCATGATATATTTAGCTAAAAAATTTCTGTTTTGTTACTATTTGTTAAATTTCATCTTTTCTGAAATATTTGTATTGAATATTTTACCTTTTTTGCATATACTCAAAATATATAGTGCAGTTTTTTGTTTTAATGACAAACCTGTGTTTTTTTAGGTACTCACTATTTATTCAGGCGCAGCATTTAAACTTTTCAGCATCGGCTTATGTGCTTTTATTACAGCCAATGCCGGTAATGCTGCTTAAAGCACCTTGTCAAAGGCAACACTCTCGTTTTTATATTTAAAGAGGAGGCTGTCAGAAAACTATAAACGCAACATAAACGCCAACGTATGCAGCAGATGATTTATTCGCACTACACTTTTGTGTAGTTGCGCGTATTTTGACGCACTGCTAAAATATAATGAGTATTATATAAGAATTGTCAAATCAAAGCTTTAAACCTACTGTCTGGCAGTAATGCCGTATGAATACGGCAAACGTTGGCGGCTGTCCGATATTTTTATAAATAGGTTTAATTTATCCTGAAAGGAGGAAAACAATATGAAAATGAAATTTTTGTTAGCTGTGGCGGCATCAACCGTTTTAGCCTTAAGCCCTGCCGCAATGGCCGAAACAATCGTTACCACACCTGACACAGCTGTCGTTGCAACTCCGGCTACCGATACCACGGTTACCGACACTCCGGCTACCGATACTACGGTTACCGACACTCCGGCTACCGATACTACGGTTACCGACACTCCGGCTACCGATACTACCGTTACCGACACTCCGGCTACCGATACCACAGTTAGCGATACTCCGGCTACCC
>Ga0183095_10592_pt1 | contig 49636 bp, 48 predicted proteins | sample BioMet4_FD_130346 | JGI IMG/M metagenome (GOLD analysis project Ga0183095, IMG submission 130346) | Microbial communities from bioreactor (seeded with sewage sludge) at LBNL, California, USA - Biofuel metagenome 4 (v2) (version 3) | ecosystem: Engineered > Bioreactor > Anaerobic > Unclassified ...
ATCAATCTCTATCACCCAAACAGGGTCAAGGAAAAATCAATCAAGGTTTCGGATGAATGTTCTTTTAACCCGGATCGTTTTTACGATATGTTTGAAATGCCGGGGCGAAAGATGAATACTTCCAGAGGCTGGGAAATCTATCCGAAAATCATTTATGACTTTGCCATGGATATGAAAAATATATATGGCAATAAGGAATGGTTCATTGCGGAAAGTGGTATGGGAATTATGGATGAAGGCCAATTCCGCGACGAAAATGGCATGATCTGTGATGATTACCGTATCGATTATATTAAAGATAATCTGTACTGGGCAGTCAAGGGAATAGAAGATGGTTCGAATTTGAAAGGATTTATGCTTTGGTCCTTTACAGATAATGTTTCCCCAATGAATGCTTTCAAGACCAGATACGGATTGGTAGAAATTGATCTTGATCATGACCGGGACCGTCATCTAAAAAAATCCGCTTACTTTTATCAAGATGTGATCCGTAATCACTTCTTCAATTATCAATTGGATATCGAAGACAAATAGTAATACTTATGGAAACAATACGAATGAACAAAAAAGGAAATCAGCGGAAAATGACAGAACAGCAGATTCACATAGCTGAATTAAGAAAGAAGATCAATACACCGGATCCGGAATATGTGGATCCATTTACAAAATACAAGATATTGACGTATTTATGTATTATCATGCTGCCAATAATGCCATATGGATGTTATCGCCTGTGGTCAAAAAAATCAGAGTTTTCACGGCGTGAACAGATCATATGGACAGTGGCCGTTGTTCTGATCATTATATACGCAGTGAAGTTTGTTTTCTTCAGTTAGGTAGAGCTTAAGGTTTCCACATCTATGAAGTGCAGAAAGACAGATAAAACAGACAGATCCTCTCAATTTGAAGATCAGTCTGTTTCTTTATTGATATTCATTTTTGATCTGCCACTGCTGTAATAGATGAAGGAAGTATGGTCATAGCGCGAACGTGTCTGTGAATATTCAAACGGTGTTCCATCTTTCAGCCGTACGGTCTGTTCTACTTCCAGCACAGGGTCTTCTTTGGAACACTGCAGATACTGTATGTCATAGGCATCCGGTCTATCGGCTTTGATCTTTCGTACAGAGGCACCAATCTCCAGATGCAGTGTCTTCTGTATATGCGTATAAATAGATTTTTTCAGGATTTCTTCATCAATACCAGGAATAACACGGATTGGCATGATTGTATATTCCAGCATCAGCGGCAGTCCATTTACATTCCGTAATCGGATGATGTCATAGACTGGTTCGCTGGAAGAGATCTGCAGTTTCTTCATTTCTTCCTCTTCAGGAAAACGGAGGGAAAAGGAGATGATGGTACTGCTGACAGAAGCATCTTTTCCCATGAGCTCCGTCAATCCTAAATACCGTTCAACATTGAGATCGCTTTTTTCTTCCGGGATCTGTACAACGGCACCATAGCCTCTGCGCGTAGTGATGAATTCTTCTTCCTTGAGCAGATGAAATGCCCGGCTGATTGTAACACGACTGACATGGTATTTTTCAGCAAGTTCCTGCTGGGAAGGAAGCAGAGTGTTTTCCGGATACTTTCCTTTACGAATCTGAGTGCGGAGAATATCCGCAATTTTCTTATATCCATTCATGTAAACATTATAGTTTACATACTTCAGAAAAGTAAACTTACTTTGTTTACATTATTTTTGAGTAGATTATAACTAAAGAAGAGGATACAAGGAGGCATTATATGACATTTTATTGGGGCAATTCTGTATCGAGCATGCAGACAGAAGGCGGCTGGAATGAAGGCGGAAAATCTTTATCTGTCTACGATATTGTCAAACCCGCAGAGAACCGCAGTGACTGGCACTTTGCCAATGACAATTACCATAATTACAAAGAAGACTTTGCATTGATGAAGCAGCTTGGCATGAACATGTACCGTTTTCAGATTTCCTGGAGCAGAGTGGTCAAAGACGGCGATGGTGAATTCAACGAAGAGGGGATTGCTTACTATAATCAGTTTATTAATGATCTGCTTGCAGAAGGCATTGAACCAATGATCTGTCTGTATCATTTTGATATGCCATTCGCATTGGCAGAAAAATATAATGGCTTCTTATCAAAGAATGTTGTGGATGCCTTTGTGCGTTATGGCGCTAAGATGATTGACTGCTTCAGTGACCGGGTCAAGTACTGGATCACGTTCAATGAACAGAATCTGTATTCGCAGCCATTGGCTTTTACCATTGCCGGTTATTTAAAAGGTGACAAGACCACTGACGAACTGTATCAGATTGAAAACAACGTCATGATTGCCCATGCAAGAGTATGCAATTACCTGCATGCACATTCCGACGCAAAGATTGGCGGCATGCTTGCCTATGCAGAAAGTTATCCTGCCACCTGCAGACCAGAAGATATCCTGGCGGCTCGTAAATGGGATGAATTCATCAACTTCAATTTACTGGATGCATTTGCGAAAGGCAGATATTCGCATGAAGTTCTCCATTATGTAAAAGAACATCACATTGATATGCGGTTCACAGAAGAAGAAAAGCAGATCTTAGCAGAACACAAGGAAGATTATCTGTGCTTCAGCTATTATGCTTCTTCAACGATCAATGCGCAGAAGATCCCGGAAGGGACCTGCCCGAATTACTATGCAGAGAAAGGCGGACAGGAGAATCCTTATATTCCAACAACCGAATGGAAATGGCAGATTGACCCATACGGTTTCCGCGATGTGATGAACAAGATGTATCAGCGTTATCAATTGCCGGTCTTCCCGATTGAAAACGGCATTGGCGTACAGGAAGAATGGGATGGCGTCCACGAAATCCAGGATGATTACCGTATTTCCTATCATCGGGAACATATCCGCCAGATGCAGAAGGCAATGGAAGAGGATGGTGTTGAAGTGCTTGGCTATTTAGGCTGGGGACTGATTGATATTCTTTCTTCACAAGGGGATATGCGGAAACGCTATGGTGTTGTCTATGTTAACCGTACGAATCACGATTTAAAAGATATGAAGCGTGTGCCAAAGAAATCTTTCTATTGGCTGCAGAAAGTCATTGCGTCTAACGGAAAAGATTTAGATTAGGAGGCTGTATGGCAATCTTGAAACTAAGACCTGCATGCAAAGATTATCTGTGGGGCGGGCAGAGATTAAAGAAAGAGTTTGGTGTTGCGTATGACGGTCCCATCCTGGCAGAGGCATGGATGCTTTCCTGTCATCCGGATGGACCTTCGACGATTGAGAATGGTCCTTATGCAGGAAAGACACTGAAAGAATATATTGATGCAGAAGGCATGGAAGTATTAGGAACGCACTGCCGTCGATTCCGTGACTTTCCGATATTAACCAAGTTCATTGATGCGAAGGATAATCTGTCCATTCAGGTGCACCCATCCAATGGCTTTGCGCTGCAGAACGAAGGACAGTATGGCAAGACAGAGATGTGGTATGTCCTGGATGCAGAACCAGGTGCCTATCTTTACTATGGTTTCAAGAAAGAGATTTCAAAGGAAGAATTCGCCCAGCGCATTAAGGACGATACTTTATTAGAAGTATTGAATCCAGTAGAGGTCCATAAAGGGGATGCGCTGTTCATTGAATCAGGAACGCTGCACGCTATTGGAAAAGGAATCCTGATTGCTGAGATCCAGCAGAACTCCAATGTGACTTATCGGGTCTATGACTATGGAAGAGTAGGCAAGGATGGGAAAAAGCGTGACCTGCATATTGAAAAGGCCATTGCCGTAACAAACCGTGTGCCAATGATCCATCGCGGGACCAACTATCCGCATGTTGCAGACTGTGATTACTTTACCGTTGATAAACTAGACCTCGATGGAGTACTGACGTACCGCATGCAGGGAACGGTCAGAGACACCAGCTTCTTATCCATCTTGATCTTAGATGGAGAGGGTACGATCACCAATCAGGGTGAGAAAGAGACATATCAAAAAGGAGATTCCATTTTTCTGCCAGCGGGAAGCGGCGATTGGCAGATTGAAGGAAAGTGTGATGCCTTGTTGACAACAATCCGTGAGAAAGCATCACCAATCCGTGCCGGCATCAATATTGGTTCTTCGGAAATACGGTTAGGTCTGGTCGATGATTCCAATCATCTGATTGCCTCACAGCATTTCGCTACTCCTAAGGATAAAACACCGAAGGAAATCATTGCTCAGGTTGCCGATAAAACATTGCAACTGTTAGCGGATCAAAAGGTCCCATTAGATCAGTGCATTGGAGTTGGTGTGGGTGTGCCTGGGACAATTGACCGTCGGGCTGGAAAAGTACTGTATTCTAATAATATCCGTTGGGAGAATGTGCCATTAGCAGAAGAACTTGGCCGGGTCATTCCATGCCCGGTGCGGATTGCCAATGATGCAGACTGTGCTGCTCTTGGAGAAGCCGTTGCCGGTGCTGGCAAAGACTACTCAGATGTCGTGATGTTCACGCTTGGCAATGGCGTTGGCGGCGGCATCATTCTCAATGGAGAAGTTTTTGAAGGAGGGATGCTTGGCGGTTCCGAAGTTGGCCATATGGTCATCAAGGTCAACGGGAGACAATGTACCTGCGGCCGGAAAGGATGTCTGGAGGCATATGCATCCGTTCCTGCATTGATCAAGGCAGCCTCTCAGGCAGCGGAAAAAGAGATGACGCTGGATGAGATCTTTGACGATGCCGCAAAAGGCGATACTGCAATGACCGAAGTCCTGGAACAGTATGAACTGATGCTGGGAACCGGGATTGTCAATATCGTGAACATGTACCGGCCGCAGCTGATCCTGCTCGGTGGAATGATTTCTGAACATGCGGATGTTCTTCTGGAACCAATCCGCAAGATGATGAAGGAGGACTGCTTTGGCGGTCCACATGGCATGATCCCAGAGATAGCCGTTGCAGAGCTTGGTACCAATGCGTCCATGATTGGGGCAGCAAATTTATAAAAGCAAGTGTGTTCCAGAAATTGAAAGTGAGATTTTGTAAGCGATACCAGCCTATCTTTTCCCTAGATCCGGAAGTATGATATTTGTACTGCGCAGGAGGGATTACATGGAAGAGTCAAATACAAAGTTAGTTATCGGATTTAGTCTTCTGGATGGTCTCTACTGGGGCTTTTATGCGGTATTTGTGGGATACATTGCAACGTATCTTCTGGAATGCGGCATGTCAAACTCATTTCTCAGTATCATGCTTGCCGTCTTCATGGTGGCATCGTTCTTCGGTGCTTTCTTCTGGGGTGGACAGTGTGATAAACATCATACCAATAAGAAAGTCTTTATCCCAGAATTCATCGGTGCTGTTCTTATTTCATTGGTAATCTTCTTTGCAGCAAAATGGAATCTTTGGGTTGCGGCTGTTTTGTATCCTGTCTTTGGTTTCTTTTCTGCTCCACTCGGATCGAATCTGGATGCCTGGATGCTGAAGCGGTTCCATAAAGATGCTGGAAAGTACGGAATAGCCCGGGCAGTAGGCTCCTTTGGATACGCTCTGGTTGCACTGATTATTGGCCTATTGATCCAGGCATTGGGATATCTTGTCATGCCTGTAGGGATTCTGGTAACGGCTGGAACAGTATTGATCATGGCATGGGTCATGCAGGATACACCATATGTGGCACCGGAACATATTGAACATGTCAATGCATCCGGCCTGTTGAAGATCAGACCTTATATTTATATGGTCGTGATCCTGTTCTTGATTGGTCTGGCCTGTGCCCCAATCAACAACATGAAGATTGTCATTATTAAAAGTGTCGGCGGGGATGTCGGCATCTTAGGAATTGATGCCTTTATCGGCACCACAGTCCAGGCATTGATCATTGCGATGTCCGGTAAGTTCAAGCGGATCCCGCCATACATTCGTATGACATGCATGTCGGTCTTTATTCTGCTGGATATGCTACTGATTGTTACTGCAGCGAACTCCTGGATGGTCATCTTAGGTTCGGTCATGTGGAATGCTTCGTATGGTGTCATGCTGCCGACCATCCGTGAGATTACAGAAAAGAATGTTCATGGTGCTTTAAAGAATACGGCACATTCAATGGCAGATGCTGTATACAGCAGCTTTGCCGGTATTATTGCTTTGACGTATTCCGGCTTCATGATGGACTCTTTTGGCGCAAGATCTGTGGCAGTCCTTGGCTTTGCCATCACGCTGGTTCCTGTCGCAATGTCCATCTTTGCTTTGGTGAGACAAAAGAAAACAGAAGAATAACATATACAGAATTCTATGGATGTTTGAAAAACATTGCATAGAATTTTTTTGTGATTGATAATACAAGAAGAGAGGTCGGAAAGGTGGAACCAAGCATGGAACACTTTGATGAGGTCGATAAGAACTTTGGATTTGGCTGTATGCGTCTGCCAATGAAAGAGAACAAGCAGGTTGATACCGCACAGTTCAGTGAAATGATTTCTTGTTTTCTCAAAAATGGATTTAATTATTTTGATACTGCCCATGGCTATTTGGATGGAAAAAGTGAACTGGCAATCAAAGAATGCCTGACGTCCAAATATCCAAGAGACCAATATATTCTGACCGATAAATTGACAGGCAGTTATTTTCGCAGTGAAGAAGAGATTCGACCGCTGTTTGCCTCTCAGCTGCATGCATGTGGTGTCGACTACTTTGATTTCTATCTGATGCATGCGCAGAATGCACACGAGTTCGAAAAATTTCAGAAGTGCCATGCCTATGAGACAGCATTGGCATTGAAGAGAGAAGGGAAAATCAAGCACTTTGGTATTTCCTTCCATGATAAAGCAGACGTCTTAGAGAAGATCTTGATTGCGTATCCGCAGATTGAGATTGTCCAGATCCAATTGAATTATCTGGATTATGAAGATCCATCCATTGAATCTAAGAAAGTATATGAAGTCTGTGAGAAGTTTGGAAAACCAGTCATTGTTATGGAACCCGTTAAGGGCGGCAATCTGGTAAAGCTGCCGGAAGATGCGCAGCCAATCATCCATGCCTTGGGGAAAGGCTCGAATGCATCGTATGCCATTCGCTTTGCGGCATCCTTTCCAAATGTACGCATGGTCTTATCGGGGATGAGTGATCTGTATCAGATGCAGGACAATGTTTCCTTTATGAAAGATTTTGTACCGCTGCTTCCGGAAGAAAAGGAAGCGTTGAAGAAGGTTACCGAAGTCTTCCACAGCCACGGCATGATTCCATGTACGGGATGCCACTATTGTGTGGAAGAAAATCATTGTCCAAAGAAGATCCGTATCCCAGACTTATTTGCGGTATATAATGCTAAGAAGACATTCCACGACTGGAATGCAGATTATTACTATCACCAGGTACTGACAAAGGACAACGGAAAAGCCAGTGACTGTATCAAATGCGGTATGTGCGAAAAGGTATGTCCGCAGCATTTGACCATCCGGGATTTGTTGGTTGATGTCGCAAAAGAATTTGATTGAGCTGAAGGAGAATACATATGCGTAAACCAGGGAAAGATAATGTGATGGAAAAAAGGATCATTCAAACATTTTTGAGCCTTGCTAAAGTCATGCCGATTGAAAAGATCTCAGTCAGCTCACTCTGTGCTGCCTGCAAGATCCGCCGGCAGACCTTCTATAATCACTACAGTGATATGGATAATTTGATTGAGACAATCTTTGACCATGAAGGACACAAGGTCTTTAATGAATCGTATGAATCGACCAGCTGGCAGGAGGGCATCTATAATCTGATGATGTCTTTGAAGAAGAACAAAGACTTCGTGACTGCGGTCTATCAAGGGATTCCAAGAGAACAGCTGGAAACACGTCTGTATCATCAGATCCATAAGCTGCTGAAGGGAATCGTAGACGATATTTCGAAAGATAAGAGTATTACTGAAATTGAGAAGAATTCCATTGTCGATTATCACCAGTATGCCTTCTGCGGAATTGTTCTGGACTGGGTCAAATACGGGATGAAACGAGATCCAAAAGAGATTGTCCAAGGCATCGATATGGTCATGCAGGGAAGCATTCATGAGGCAATCAAGAGGTATGAAAATGTGCACCGGAAAGAGGCTGTACACAAGGTGGACAGAAAGAAGAAAGTGTCAATATAATTGACACTTTTTTGTATTTGTCAGTCGTATGTAAAATCAAAAGGGAAATAATAGAATCATAGGAAAATTGTAGAAGGAGAATTTATGGAAAACAGTTTAGCACACGCAGCTGAAAGAAAAGCTTTTGAAGTAGCTTTGACCGCTGCCCTGAAGAAAGCTCAAAAGAACGATAATGGAGGCTATGTTGACCTTGTCAATATGCTTCAGAAACTGTTAGGCAAGACATGGCCGGATGAAGCCTATGATCATTTAAGAACTGCCTTTGGGAAAGACGGCAAGTATACACAGTTCTTTAACCGGATTGCCAACAGTGTGGATCAGGAGTACATGAAGAAGTTATTCATGTCCATGGTCTATGAAGGAATTATCTGCGGTTACCGTAATACCCAGAAGATGGGTAAAAAGTTAGGTGTACACATTCCTTGGACGATTTTGTTTGATCCAACGAGTGCCTGCAACTTACACTGTACCGGCTGCTGGGCATCTGAGTACAGCAGACAGCTGAACCTGTCCAATGATGATATGGACAAGCTGGTTTCCGAAGCAAATGATTTAGGCATTCATTTCTTTGTCATGACAGGCGGCGAACCGATGACAAGAAAGAACGATATCCTGAAGCTTGCCAAGAAGTACAGCGACAGCAGCTTTATGTTATTTACCAATGGTACTTTAGTTGACCAGGCATTCTGCGATGGCATGAAGGAATGCGGCAACATCATCTTCTCCATGAGTATTGAAGGAGACGAGAAAGCAACCGATGCAAGACGTGGTGCAGGTACATTTGCCAAGATCATGAAGGCAATGGATCTGTTAAGAGAGAATCATCTGCCTTATGGAACATCTATCTGCTACACCAGTGCAAACTGTGAAGCAGTCACTTCGGATGAGTTCTATGACTTCCTGATCAATAAGGGAGTTCTGTTCTCCTGGTATTTCCACTTTATGCCAGTTGGCAAGGATACTGATCTGACACTCTGCCCAACGGTAGAACAGAGAAAGTATATGTACAACCGTATCCGTGAGATCCGTGGATATACAGGCGGCAAGCAGATCTACTGCATGGACTTCCAGAATGATGGACAGTTCGTCGGCGGCTGTATCGCTGGTGGTAAGTACTACTGCCATATCAACCCAGCCGGTGATATGGAACCATGTGTCTTTATCCACTATTCCAATGCGAACATTCATGACAAGTCTTTGTTAGAATGTCTGAAGCAGCCAATCTTCAGAGAATATCAGGCAAATCAGCCATTTAATGACAACATGCTGAGACCATGCCCAATGCTTGAGAATCCAGAGAAGATTGCTGAGATTGTACACGCATCTGGTGCACACAGCACCGATATGACAGACCCAGAAGATGTTGATGCACTTGAGGCAAAGGTCAAGCCATATGCAGATGCATGGAAACCAGAAGCAGATAAGCTCTGGGCTTCCGATACAAAGAGAGCGAAGTAAGGAAAACAAAAATGCAGAGAGATCTGCATTTTTTTATATATTCATAGATAGATACGAACATTCACAGCCTGTTTCCTTCAGCAGCTTCATTAAGTCATCTGCCTGCAGCCATACCATGGCAGTATTCTCATTGGGATGAATGCCTACGAGTAATCCTTGGAAGGCATCATCCAGATAGAACAATACTTTATGCTGGGTATCATTCAATAGACCAAAAGGTGTCACAGATCCTTTTGCTAGACCTAAAAGTGTCATCAGATCTTCTTCCGAGGCAAAGCTGAGCCGGCGTGTACCATGTTCCTCCTGGAACTGTTTGAGATCCACATGCTTGTCTTCCTGTACGGTCAGTAAGTAATACTGTCGTTTCTTGTCATCCCGCAGGAATAGATTCTTGGCAATGGCTTCTTCATGCGGCAGGTGAAGTTCTTTGGCTTCTTCAATGGTAAAGACAGCAGGATGCTCGACAATCTCATATGGTATCTTCTTTTCTTGTAAGAGGGTAAGAATTTCATTTTTCTGCATCGTTGGTCTCCTTAATAGTCAATAGGCTTTGCATGATAGGTGGAGTAATCCATGACATATAAGTAGGAATAGATAATGTTCAGATAATATTCCATGCATGTTTGCGAGAAGAAGGATGCAATCCGCCGGAACTTTTGTTCACGGGCAGGAAGGAGCAGGGTGATATTGCAGAGTTTCGCAATATCAGAATCGGCGGCTGCAGTAATACAGATGGTATATGCGCCATTCTTTTTCAATTCTTTGGCACAGTCTAAGGTGCTCTTTGTTGTACCGGAATAGGAAAGGACAATTCCTGCATCTCCTGCATGCATGGACTGTGCGAGATGATGCTGTTCTCCATAGACTGGGGTGGCCAGATAAATGGTCCCAGAACGCATCATTCTTGCCTGGAATGTAAGGCCCGCTAGGTAAGCATCACCAATCCCAAACAGTGCTACATGTTTCGCATTATGCAGTATCATGCATGCCTTCTTCACGTCCGATGGAGAAAGCATCTTTTGGGCTTCATTCAATGTCTGTATCGTTAGTTTGCGTAGACTGGAAGCAATCTCACTGACCGAGTCATTGGGTGAAAACGGAAAGTTTGGATCAATCTCCTGCGGCTCAGAAAAAGAAGAACTCAGTTCCTGCGCATACTGAATCTTGAAATCACGGAAGCCGGATAATCCAAGATCTGAACACAACCGCATGACAGCACTGGTAGATGTGTACGTCTTTTTCGCCAGGCTCTGAATGGACATGTGCAGGACATCTTCCTTATGGGAAAGAATGTACTTGGATATGACTTTCTCATTGGCGGTAAAGTCAATCTGTTCGTTTAACATCGTTTCAATTTTCATATGGATACTATAGCATGTTCCGGAACAAAGTTCCGGAATAAAACTTAAATAAATAAGAAATTCCGGAATAATATTCTGAAATCGCTGCATTGTATTTCATTCTCTTTTTGAACTGCTACATTGAAGGTGAAGCATAAAGGAGAATGTATATGGAAGAGAAAAAGGGAGTCAAGATTGTTACCATCGGCGGAGGTTCCAGTTATACACCGGAACTGATGCAGGGATTTATTAAACGGTATACGCAGCTGCCAATCAAAGAAATCTGGTTAGTAGATATTGAGGATGGCAGGGAAAAGCTGGAGATTGTCGGTGCCCTGGCACAGCGGATGTGGGATGCCTCGGGATATCCGGTGAAAGTCCATCTGACATTGGACCGCAGAGAAGCACTCAAGGACGCAGATTTCGTCACAACGCAATTCCGGGTAGGACTCTTATATGCCCGCATCAAGGATGAACGGATTCCGTTAAGTCATGGCATGATCGGTCAGGAGACCAATGGCGCCGGCGGTATGTTCAAGCTGCTGCGGACGGCACCGGTCATCAAGGGAATTGTCGAAGATATGAAAGAGCTCTGTCCTAACGCCTGGCTGATCAACTTCACAAACCCTTCGGGCATGATCACAGAAACGGTCATTCGCCAGTGCGGCTGGAAGAAGTGCATCGGTCTATGCAATGTGCCGGTCAATATCATGCTGGAAGAGCCAAGAATGATTGGCAAGAAAGCGGAAGATCTGAATTATCAGTTTGCCGGTCTGAATCATTTCCACTTCCATAAAGTATTTGATGCGAAGACAGGTGAAAATGTAACACATCAAATTGCGGAGAAGATGATGCTGGATGATAAATCCAATATGGGAAACATTCCTGGCGTAAAGTTCCTTTTGGATCAGCTGCTGTCAATGGACTGTCTGCCATGTGCTTATCATCGCTACTATTATTCAACACAGGAAATGCTGAAGGTAGAATTGGCAGATTATGAAAAACATGAGACGAGAGCAGAGAGTGTCAAGAGTATCGAAAATCAGCTCTTCGAATTATATAAAGATCCTGCTCTGCATGAGATGCCGGAACTATTAGGAAAACGCGGCGGGAAGTATTACAGTGATGCCGCATGTGAAACGATTGCCTCGATTTACAGCAATGCCGGTAAAGTTATGGTCGTATCAACAGAAAATAAAGGTGCCCTGCCGGATCTGCCGGCAGATGCCATTGTGGAAGTCAGTGCACGGATTACCAGTACCGGTGCGGAGCCGCTGGCCTTTGGCCCTATGGAACCTGCGGTACGCGGTATGGTCCAATTAATGAAGGCAATGGAAGAGACCATTATTGAAGCTGCCTTGACTGGCAATTATGGCAAAGCATTAGAAGCGTTTGAAATCAATCCGCTTGTTGCTCATGGCAAGGGTGCTCAGGAACTGCTGGATGAAATGCTGGTGGCACATAAGAAATATCTGCCGTTGTTTGCGGATAAGATCCACGAGCTTGAAGCATCTGGTGTAAAAGTACAGGATGAGACAGCGCGCAAGCTTTGTGAACGTGGTCTATAAGGAATCATTGGTACACTGAAAACAGTGTACCTTTTTCATTCCTTCCCCTGTGTTTACTGCGTGATTACCTTTGATGTTTCTTTCCGGTGCTTTCGAATGATGTTATGATAAATACAAAGTATGAGGGGGAACAATCATGAGTGAAGAAGTGATACGGCTGGAACATGTCGTAAAGCACTACGGTAGTCATAAGGTTCTGAAAGATGTGAACTTAACGATTGACCGCGGTGAGATCTATGGCATTGTTGGTAAAAATGGAGCCGGAAAGACAACAATGTTCAAGACAATTTTAGGTCTGTCGGAACATCAGGGAGAAATTACTATCAATGGCAAAACGGACGCAAAGGAAAGAGAAAACATTGGTTTCTTTATTGGCAAGAATTTTTTTGACTATATGAGTGCTGAAGAAAACTTGGCATATTACTGTAAGTTGAAAAATATCAAGGATACCAAAGAAATTAAACGTGTTCTGACATTAGTTGGATTAGATGGCGTCAAGAGCAAATACAAGGACTTCTCTCTTGGTATGACCCAGAGATTGGGAATTGCCAATGCATTGCTTGGTCATCCGGAGATTTTGATCCTGGATGAACCGGTCAACGGTTTAGATCCTCAAGGCATTGCGGACGTACGCAACTTAATGAAGAAACTGAAGCAGGAAGAAGGCATGACAATCATGATCTCTTCCCACATCTTAGGGGAACTGGAACATACCGCAGATCATTTTGCGATTGTTAATGAAGGTGTCATTGCTGCTGAAATCACCGAAGAAGATCTGCAGAAGAAAAATCAGAACGTTAATCTGACGGTCAATACAAACGATGCCGCAAAAGCACAACAGGTGCTGCAGGACAATGGAATTAAAGTAGAAGCCGTTAGTGATGAAGCGACCTCTTTGGAAGATTACTATTTCAATCTTGTAGGAGGGGAAAAGGAATGAAGAACTATTATAATGCAGATCTGATGCGGATCCGGAAGAAACATGGTCATTTGATTTGGCTGGCATTGATCTATGTCATTATTGCTGCCATTGCTTTCATGAAGTGCACCAACGAAGCAGGATATGTTGAATTTGCAGATCTGGTTGCAGGATCTCTGCCTGCTTACCTTGGTTTGATTGTCTTCTTTGCCGTATTCTCGGATGATACGAAGACACGTACCATGCAGGTTGCTATCGGCCGTGGACTGACAAGGAATCAAGTCCTGTTCTCCAAGGTGTTGGAAGGACTCACGTTAACGGTCGTCTACTTTGCTTTGTCCGGTCTTGTCTTAAGTGTGATTCCTCTGATTGTGCATGTTTCAATCAGCGGTGCTTCGTATCTGAAAATGTGGGGCGCAATCTTAGAGTCAATTCTATCCATGATGTTCTATTTCAACATCGGCTTGATCCTGATTGTCGCAACATTAAAATCGAATCTTGCAGAGATTGTCTATATTCTGTTTGCCTTTGCGATTATTCCAGGGGCACTGAATGTCGGCTTTGCCTTTGCCTCAGAAAAATTAGGCTGGCCGAATCTTCTTCCATATCTGTATGGAAATCTGATCAGCAGCTTCCTGCAGAATCCGCTGGCCAACCTTGGATGTCTGCTGGGTGGAGCAGTGTATCTCGCCACAACCTTATTCATTGCCGCTGAGACCTTTCAGAAGAAAGAACTGGAATTCTAGTTTTGTTCTGTTTTCCCTTGAGTATGGTAAAATACTAAAGTAAGCAAGTGGAAAGGAGTGCTTCTATGGCGAAACGTAAGATTACAAACGATATGGAATTCTGGCAGTTAAAAGAAGACTATGCAAGGACTCTTTTGGCTGCACGTACCGAAGAAGATAAAAAGAAGAAAAAAGAATATGAGAAAGAAGCTTCTTTTGAAAAGAAGTTATTAGATGAATACGAAAAGCGGAAGATCAAGAACGCAAAGGAACAGGAAAAGCAGGAGGAAAAACTCTCAAAACTGAGAGCGAAGACAACGGCAGATCCAAAGATTTTCTTCGAAGTATCTCCGGTGGAATTAAAGTATGTGGATTACACATCCTTGACCAAGGCACAAAGAGAAAAGCTGGCCGTCAAGAAGGAATCCTTGCTGGCATCCATGCATAAGGGAATGTATATCAAGGTCAAGGGAGATACCAACATCTATCAGATCAAGCAGTCAGAGAAGAGAATGAATGGGTTAACGTATATTGCTACAGTTGTGTATGGAGATGTGACCATTCAGGATATCGCTTTGATGATTACCGATTACTATTATGAAAATGAGATCGGGGATACCGGTCATACAATCATTGACTGAAGACCCGCACACTGCGGGTTTTTATTTGAAGGAGAGTCCATGCGTGAATTAAACCGAGTTCAAAAGATTGAACAGTCGATTACCTATAAATACCGGAAGGAATTATGGGCACCTTTTCTGACGGCGGTCAATCAGTATCAGCTGATCCAGCCAGGCGACCATATTGCGGTATGCATTTCCGGCGGCAAAGACAGCATGCTGATGGCAAAGATGCTGCAGATGCTGCAGCGCTATTCAGACATTCCTTTTGAACTGACGTATCTGGTCATGGACCCTGGCTACAATGCAGTCAACCGTAAAAAGATTGAGGACAATGCCAAGACACTGGAATTGCCAATTGTTATCTATGAGACTCAGATCTTTGCGGTCGCCAACCACGAGGCAAAGAAACCATGCTACTTGTGTGCCCGCATGCGGCGCGGTCATTTATACAATCGAGCGAAAGAACTGGGCTGTAATAAGATTGCCCTCGGACATCATCTGAATGATGCGATTGAAACAACCTTGATGTCGATGTTCTGGTCCAGTAAGCTGGAGACCATTGTGCCAAAGTGCCACAGTGAGAACTTTGCAGGAATGGAACTGATCCGGCCGATGTATTGTGTAAAAGAAGATGCCATCAAGGCATGGTGCCATTATAATGAATTAGAGTTCATTCAGTGTGCCTGCCGCTTTACCGAGAATATCGCAAAGGAAGATGAACATCTGTCCAAGCGTTATGAGGCAAAGATGCTTATCAAGGAATTGAAGAAAGATAATCCAGAGATTGAAGACAATATGTTCCGTGCACTGCACCGCGTACAGCTCAATACCTTCCCTGGATATCAGAATGGAAAGGAAGTTCATAATATTCTGGATGACTATGATGACAAAACACATCGGTGATATTGTGAACGTAATCATTGACCGGCCCCTGGGCAGTGCACATCCGCAGCATCCAGATATGATCTATCCTGTAAATTATGGTTATATTCCAGGCATTTATGCTCCGGATGGAGAAGAACAGGATGTCTATGTCCTTGGCGTTTCTGGACCGCTCAAAGAGTTTACTGGTAAGATCATTGCCGTGATTCATCGTAGAAATGATGTAGAAGATAAATGGGTCGCAGCACCTGAAGGTATCATGTTTACGAAAGAAGAAATTGCTTCTCAAGTTCATTTTCAGGAGCAGTACTTTAACATCAATATAATCACGAAAGAGGTTTGTCAGTATGACGATGAGTGAAAAGGATAAGATGCTTGCAGGTCTAGAATACGATTGCGGAGATTCAGAATTGCTTGCACTTTGGCATCATGCCAAAGACTTAGTAAAGCAGTATAACAATCTACCATCTGCTGACTTAGAGACCAAAGAGAAAGTTCTGCGAGAAATGCTGGGTGGATTTGGCAAGAACTTATGGATCACACAGCCGTTCTATGTTGACTATGGAAAGAATATTTTCTTCGGCAACAATGTAGAAGTGAATATGAATTGTACTTTTCTTGATGATAACAAGATTGAGATAGGGGACAATGCATTGATTGCGCCTAACGTACAGATCTATACGGCATATCATCCAACCAATGCCACAGACCGCTTTGGTGCCCCAAAGAAAGATGGTTCTTTTGCCTTTTGTAAAACAATTACAGCACCGGTAAAGATTGGCAAGAACTGCTGGATTGGCGGCGGCGCAATTCTGCTGCCAGGTGTCACCATTGGCGATAATGTTGTCATTGGCGCGGGCAGTGTTGTGACGAAAGATATTCCAAGCAATACGGTAGCAGTCGGCAATCCATGCCATATACTGCGTCCGAATGAAGCCAAATAGGAGGCATTGCCATGCTGTTAGGATCAATTGAGACAGGCGGTACGAAGTTTGTATGTGCGGTTGGCGATGAAAATGGAAAGATTCTAGAACAGGTGAAATTTCCAACCACGACCCCAGAAGAAACAATGGAACTGGCGATTGAATGGTTTGCGCTGAAGAAGATGGAAGCGATTGGCATTGCCTGCTTCGGCCCGATTGATCTGCATCCTTCTTCGCCAACGTATGGCGCAATTACGACCACGCCGAAACCGGGGTGGGGCAGCTACAATATTGTTCATGCGGTAAAGGATGCACTGCATATTCCTGTTGGGTTTGATACCGATGTGAATGGTTCTCTGCTCGGGGAAGTGACATGGGGAAGTGCGAAAGGCCTGAGTGATGTTGTCTATATTACGATTGGAACCGGCATTGGTGCTGGCATCTTGACCAATGGCAGACCGCTCCATGGCATGCTGCATCCGGAAGCTGGACATGTCATGATTCCACGCCGAACAGACGATACGTTTGAAGGTGTCTGTCCGTATCACGGTACGTGTTTTGAAGGACTTGCTTCGGGTCCATCAATTGAAAAACGCTGGGGCAGACCTGCCTCTGAATTAGTGAATGTGCCGGAAGTGTGGGACTTAGAGGCATATTATATTGCGGAAGCAATCAGTATCTATATCTGTACGCTGAGTCCGCAGCGGATCATCCTAGGCGGCGGTGTCATGCATCAGGAACAGCTGTTCCCTCTGATCCGTGCGAAAGTATCCGAAATGATTCACGGTTATATCCAGACTGAAGAAATGCAGCATCTGGATACCTACATTGTTCCTGCAAGTCTTCAGGATAATCAAGGAATCATGGGTGGATTAAAGCTTGCGTATGACGCAGGAAAAAATCAGAATATATGATCAACAAGACCGAAATGGAATGGAAATCCAAACCGGTCTTTTTTACTGCGATGCTTTTTGCTGCAGTGCTTCTTTATTAATGATCTTGTAGCCATGATCTGTTTTTTCCAAGATGCCATCGGCACATAAATGATTCATGACACGGAAGATATGACGATAGCTCATCCCAACAGACTGTGCAGTATCACTCAGAACATCGGTAAAGAGATTGTGATGCTGGTTGATCAGAATATACGAGCATAGCCGTTCTTCACTGGTATATAGAGCCGAAGCAACTCTGGCATTGTCACTGTTCACAACGATATCGGCTAAGGATCTGGCAATATCATTCATAAAGACAATGTTCGCTCTCATATAGGAAGTATTGCTTACAAAGGGAATTGCAATCATATGAAGTGGAGTCAATGCTGTAACGGTTGTCGCTCCCGTTGGCTGCTCTTTCATGACTTCAATCGATCCCAGCAGACCTTTCGAAATGTAGTAGGTCAGGATCAGATTCTTCCCATTCATCGCATTAATGCAGATTTTGGCTGTTCCATGCAAGATGATGTAGAGACAGTCCATTGGATCTCCTTGCTGCAGGATCTGTTCACGAGGTTCATAACTGACACGGTGAACATCGGAAAGGCACGACAGCTTTAAGCCGTAATTCTTCAATATTTCTTTATCGGTTTCTTTGATTGATTCCTGTTTCATCGTTTTATCTCACTGCCATCAGTCTACCTTATTTTTAGTTGAAATACCATGACATATGTCAGGGTATCATTGCGGGGGATGCCGTTACACTGGAGTCATCAAGGAGGATTTTTTATGGACCAGTTGCTTGTTCTGCTTACCGGAATGCTGACGGCGGTCATGATCTCAATCAATGGGAGTCTGACAGCCAGTGTCGGCATGTATCCTTCAGCAGTCATGATTCATCTTGTTGGTGTTTGCTTTTCTTTGATGCTTTGTCTATGGAAAAGAGAAAGGATATTTGTACGCCGGAATGTCCCGCTTTGGTCTTATCTCGGCGGGGCCATCGGTGTTCTGACACTTCTCTTTAATAACTATTCTTTTGCATATCTCAGTATGACAGGCATAGTTGCACTGGCTTTATTTGGCCAGTGTGTCTCTTCCAATATCATTGACAGCTTTGGTCTGTTTGGTATGACGAAAAGACCAATGTCCAAAGCAGCCTGGACAGGAATGCTGTTATCCTGTGTTGGAATTGCCATTATGTTGAGCGGCAGCGGAGTCACTTCGTTACTGCCTACACTGCTTTCATTATGTGCCGGTATTACGATTGTGTTATCCCGCACGGTCAATTCGAAACTTGCGGCGACAACAGGTGCGATGACAGGGTCTTTCTTTAATCATCTGATTGGTCTGCCTTTTTGTATCCTGCTTTTATTGATCATGCCAAAGGAAACGATGGACCTCTCTTCTTTTCAGCCATGGATGCTGCTGGGAGGTGCGTTTGGCGTCACAACCGTGTTCCTGCAGAATATCACCGTTTCCAAAGTTGCAGGACTTCGTTTGACGATGCTATCCTTTGTGGGACAGATCTTTACAGGTATCGCACTTGATCTTATGACAGGAAAAGCTTCTTCTCCGCAGCTTTTCTACGGCAGTCTTGTTGTAGGCATTGGCCTGCTGGCAGGGATGGCTATGGAATGGAAGGAAGAGCGCAGCCAAGTATCTGTAACAAAAATTGGATGAAAAAAAGGCACTCTTTTGCATACAATAGAAGTAGAGATCAATGTAAGAGAGGTTGATGTATGATCATGAATCAATGGTATGCCGTTCTTCCATCCAAAGCAGTGAAGAAAGGTCAAGTGACAGGTGTAAAGCGGTTGAATTTAGAGCTGGCTTTTTTTCGTGGGGAAGATGGAATGCTTGGGTGTGTCGCAGATCAATGCACACACCGGGGTGCCGCGTTATCTAAAGGAAAAGTCAAAGGAAACTGTGTTGAATGTCCGTTCCACGGTATTCAGTTTGATGAAGAAGGAAGATGTACCTTGATTCCTGCCAATGGCAGAGCATCCAAGCTGGATCTTTCCCGTTATAATGTAAAAAAGTATTTGGTCAAAGAACACTGCAGCATCATCTACCTTTGGTATGGAGACGAGACAAAGGCAACGGAGAAACTTCCGTTCTTTGATGAAGATGTAGATGACAGCTGGGTCTACAGTGAAATCGAAGATCTGTGGAATTCGCATTATTCCCGCTGTATCGAAAATCAGCTGGATGTCGTTCATCTGCCGTTTATTCATCACAATACAATTGGCCGCGGCAATAAGACAATCGTCAATGGTCCAAAGATTGAACTGTTTGATGGCGGTCTATTGACCAGCGCCAACAACAGTCTGGATGAAGGACAGGCACCGCTTTCCGCTGACCAATGTGAAATTAAACCAACGTATTTGAAATTCCTATTTCCAAATATCTGGATGAATCATATCAGTGACAAGATGAAAGTGATTATTTACTTTGCGCCAGTCGATGATGAGAACACGATTCTATATATCCGTTTCTACAGCCGTGTGGCAGGAAACAGACCAATCGATGCAATCGTGGCATGGCTTGGAAAGTTTGGCAACCGGGTCATTGAACGCCAGGATAAACGCATTGTCATCACCCAGAAACCGAAAGCATCCTCGTATCGTTCCGCAGAAAAACTTGTGGCAGGGGATTCGCCGATCATCCAATACCGCCGGATGCGGGAAGAACTGCAGCAGAAGCCAAACGAATAGAATTGCAGGCATGGAAGACCATGCCTTTTCTTTTTCCTTGCATTATAGGATAGACGCGTTAGAATATAGTTTGAAAACGAACAAAAAGGAGAAACGCATGAAGAAGTGGCTGTGGGATTCGATGAACACGATGACAAAGCTTTATGAAAGTCATTTACTGCCTGTTTGTGAGAAGTATGATCTCACCAAGGCAGAATTAGATATTTTATTATTCTTTGCAAATAATCCGCAATATGATCGCGCGGTGGATGTAATCGAAGTACGGAAGGTCGCAAAGTCCCATGTCTCGGTATCGGTGAAGTCGTTATTAGAAAAGGGATATTTAAAGGGAATTTATGAAGAAGACAATGCCAGAGATGTCCATCTGAAAGTGATGAAGAAAGCAGATGGAATCCTGAAAGATGGCAGAGCCGCACAGGAACACTTTCAGAAGACCTTATTCCATGGTCTATCCAAGGAACAGATTGAAGTCATGAAACAGAACATTGATCAGATGATGACCAATGCGAAAGAATATTATGAGGGAAACAGATGAACAATACAGAACAGTTAGGAAAGGCAAATATACGGCAGTTATTCTTCCGGTTGACGATACCAGCGGTGGTCGCCCAGATCATCAATCTTTTATACAACATTGTAGACCGCATCTATATCGGTCATATGGCAGAGGTTGGGCAGGCGGCTTTGACTGGTGCCGGCCTGTTTGTGCCGATTCTTTTATTGATCAACTCTTTTGCGATGCTTGTCGCAAGCGGTGGTGCTCCATTGATGTCCATCCGCTTAGGCGAAGGAAATAAGAAAGAAGCAGAGAAGATCCTAGGCAACAGCTTTGCGGCTCTGCTGATGATCTCTGTTGTATTGACGGTTGTGATGTATCTGTTTGCGCCGCAGCTTCTGATGTTCTTTGGCGCTTCGGATGTAACTTTCCCATACGCTTTATCGTATGCACGCATCTATATTATTGGAACAGTCTTTGTGGTGCTTGCCTTAGGTATGAACTATTACATCTCTGCGCAGGGTTTTGCCAAGGAAAGCATGCTGACCAATTTGATTGGTGCCATCATCAATATTATTCTGGATCCAATTCTCATCTTTGGCTTCAACATGGGTGTAGCAGGAGCGGCGATTGCCACAGTCATTTCACAGGCAATCAGTGCTTTCTGGGTCATTGCCTTTCTGATGGGAAAGCGCACGAATATCCGGTTAAAGAAAGAAAACTTCAAACTAGAAAAACGGATTTTGAATCCGTGCCTTGCTTTAGGCGTTTCGACTTTTGTCATGATGTCAACGGAGAGCCTGCTGTCGATTACGTTCAATCACAGCTTAGCGATGTATGGCGGGGATCTTGCGGTCGGTGCAATGACCATTATTACCAGTGTCTCTTCCTTGATTACGATGCCGCTTAACGGCATTGCCCAGGGTGCTGCTCCGATGATCAGTTATAACTTTGGGGCAGGTAAGAATGACCGTGTTAAGAAATCATTTAAAATGCTGTTGATGACATGCATGATCTATGCTGGGGTAGGCTGGATCTTATTGATGCTGTTCCCAAAGGCAATTGCCAGTATCTTTACAACACATGAGGAACTGCTGGATTACGCGGTCTGGGCAATGCGCATCTACTTTGCGGTCATCTTCACCAACGCTTTCCAGATTGGCTGTCAGCAGGGATTTGTCGCATTAGGACAGGCAAAGAGTTCCTTAGCCATGGCTTTTCTGCGGAAGCTGGTCTTGTTGATTCCGTTGATTCTATTACTACCGCATTTTCTTTCTAATCAGGTCTTTGCGGTATTCATTGCCGAGCCAATCAGTGATTTCTTAGCGGCATCGGTAACAACGGCCTTCTTCTTCCTGCGGTTCAACAAGATCTTGGCAGGGGGACCAAAGAACAGGAATCAGATATAAAAAAATTCTCTTACGAGAATTTTTTTACTTATCAAAGTGTTCATAGAATGGCTGCTTGTTGTATGCATATAATCTTGCGACAAGTTCACCATCTTTTAAATCCTTCATTGGTCCAACCAGTTTATCCAAGTGCATCAGGTATTCTCCCACCGATGCATCTGGGAATGCCTTGTAATGGATCTCTTCTAATAATTCATAAATATTCTGCCGATCACTCATTTATTTTCTCCTTTCAATCAGATGATGATCATATAGATAATGACCAACACCATCTTCATCACAATCGTAGTCAGTAACAAAATTACTTGCGGCCTTTGCGTCATCCATGCCGTCTTTCAGACAGACGGATGTACCCGCAATCTTTAACATTTCAATATCATTCTCGGCATCCCCAAAGGCAATGACATCCTTGAGATCAATATGATGCGGCTGGCAGTACAGCTTTAAGCCTTCCCCTTTATTGACCTGCGGCAGCTGCAGTTCCACCAGTTCCGGGCCTGTCTTGAAGCAGGCAATCCGGGAACCGAAGTACTGTCTGGCATATGTTTCAACTTCATCAGCAATGGCTACGGTATCACAGCGGTATAAGATCTTGGCGGTCGGTTCGCTGTAGAGATCTGCTTCCTCCTTGCATTCAAAGACCGGGCAGCCATGGCGTACGCCAGATCTCTTTGTGGCTTCATCCAAATATAGGGATAATTCACTGCCTTGCCGGTAAACAAAAGGATTGATGCCGGCAAAGTGGTGCAGGGCAGTGACAATTTCTTTTAATGTATCGGTGGAAAGCAGATTATATTCTTTCCGCTCGTTGGTATCTTTCGTCCAGATTTCCCCGCCGTTCATGCCAATCAGGAAGTCAAACTGAAAGGAAAGACCCCATTCGGTATGATGATTGGTGACTCCCTGCCATAGAGGACGGCCGGATGCAATTCCCAAAATCATGCCTTCTTGATGCATTTCTTCAAATGCCTGCCGGGTCAAAGGACCTGGAATCATCGATCCTTTGCTGCGCAGTGTACCATCAATATCTGCAATAAACAGTTTCATAAACATAGCCTCACGATGGATATTGTACCACGATGTACCCGGAAAATGCCGCTGGAACATCAGTAAACCATTTTACTTTCCAGAAGTTGGAAAATAGCTATAATTTACCGTAAAGTTTCACCAAAATTTCTAAAATAATGAACCGGTTTACCTTGAAAGAAGGAAGAGAATCGTTTATAGTAGGACTGTAGTTACATTAGGAGGAAAATATGGAAACAATTCTCGACAAATTTAAGTTGGATGGCAAAGTTGCCTGGATCACAGGTGCATCGTATGGTTTAGGACTGGCATATGCAACCGCATTTGCTCAGGCTGGTGCAAAGATCTGCTTTAACGATATCAATCAGGAACTGGTTGATAAGGGACTGGCTGCTTATAAAGAAAGAGGCATCGAAGTCTTCGGTGAAGTCTGCGATGTTACAGATGAGAATGCCGTCAACAAGTTCGTTGCGGATGCGAAGGCTCACTTTGGCAAGTCCATTGATATTCTGGTCAACAATGCCGGTATCATCAAGCGTATCCCAATGGTTGAAATGACAAAGGCACAGTGGGATCAGGTCATCAGTGTCGATCTGACCGGACCATTTGTATGTTCGAAGGCTGTTTTGCCAGATATGATGAAGAACCATTCCGGTAAGATCATTAATGCATGTTCTATGATGTCTGAGTTCGGCCGTGAGACCGTCTCTGCATATGCAGCTGCCAAGGGCGGGCTGAAGATGCTGACAAGAAATGTCTGCTCTGAATATGGTCAGTACAATATCCAGTGCAATGCAATTGGACCTGGCTACATTGCAACTCCACAGACAGCTCCATTAAGAGAAAAGGGTGCCGATGGCAAGATGGCTCCATTTGACAGATTCATCCGTTCGAAGACTCCTGCACAGCGTTGGGGCGAGACCGAAGATCTGATGGGCTTAGCAGTATTCCTTGCTTCCCCAGCATCTGATTTCATCAATGGACAGGTTGTCTATATTGATGGTGGTATCTCTGCTTACATCGGACAGGATCCAAGTCAGTTGGATGAATCCAAGTTTGCGGATGTCAAAGAAGACGGTTCCGTTAAAGTTACTGATAAGTAATGAATTGAAACAAAACAGTTCCGGTCTGTACTGGAACTGTTTTCCTACAAGAAAGGATCTTATATGAAAATTGCATTAATCAATGAGAATTCCCAGGCTGCAAAGAATGAGATCATCTATCATGCGCTCAAGAGCGTTGTCGAACCAATGGGCCATGAAGTAATCAACTATGGCATGTACAGTGCGGAAGATGAAGCACAGCTGACCTATGTACAGAATGGTATCTTGGCTTCGGTACTGCTGAACAGCGGGGCTGCAGATTTTGTGGTCACCGGATGCGGGACTGGTGAAGGCGCCATGCTTGCATTGAACAGTTTCCCAGGTGTCATCTGCGGTCATATTGAAACACCGCTGGATGCGTATACCTTCTCACAGATCAACGCCGGCAATGCAGTTGCACTGCCATATGCGTTAGGCTTTGGCTGGGGTGGAGATCTGAACCTGCAGTACATCTTTGAAAAACTGTTTGCGGAAGAACCAGGCGGCGGCTATCCAAAGGAAAGAGTCGTACCAGAACAGCGCAACAAGAAGATCTTAGACGGCGTGCGTGCAGCAGCGTTCCAGCCGCTGCCAGTCATCCTCAAGTCCTTAGATAAGGAATTAGTCAAAGGTGCATTTGCCGGAAAACATTTCGATGAATACTTCACCCGTGACTGCAAAATTCCATCCTATTTGGAACTGGTCAAAGAATTAAAGAAGTAACTGATGAAAGCGGAGAAATCCGCTTTTCTTTTGTTTTTCAAAAAGGATAGTACCTTTATTTTGTTATTTCCTCATTTTTGTGAGAAAATAGCAACTGTACGATACAAAGGAGACTAGAAATGAATAAACCAGAATTGAATGACCCGCTTGCCAAGACAAAGATCCGTAAGTATAAATCTTTTGGCGGCAATACTGTAGAGATCTTGTATGGTGCAGTCGATGCGAATGGACAGCCAGTGGTGGCCAAGGAAGATGCAGACGATGGCCATGGCACATGGTTTGGCATTGAGGTCAACGGAGACTACCGGATGCTTGTTTGGAAACATTCCAAAGCAGAAGGTGGAAATACAGAATACGGAACCGAGTTCAAGGACAATGCATTGGATACCTTGAAGGAACATCTGAATGAAAGAACAGAGCTTGCCCGGAAGTTAGAAGGCATGCTGCAGGAAGGTGTCAGTGAAGATGCTGCCTTACAGGCAGTGAAGGATGCCTGGGCAAAGATCACGGTATGGAATGTACCAGTGGAAAAAGAAATCACCAAGCGTTATGAAAAGGCACTGAATGCCTTTGAACCAATGATGGCAGAAATCAAAGAGAACGTTGCCGCAAAGAGTGAGCTTGTCGAAAAGGCAAAGCAGCTGCTGAATGCGGAGAACTTCAAGAGTGCTAGAAACGAATTAGATAAGATCAAGGATGCGTTCCATGAAATTGGTACGGCCGGCAATGCAAAGGATGATGCGTTCCGTCAGGATCTGCGGGAAGTAGAGACAACGTTACGTGAGAAGCAGAAAGACTTCAATGAACATATCAATGCATCTCGTGGAGAGGCAGAGACAAAGAAGGAAGAGATCATTCAGGAGACAAAGAAATTAGTCTCAAATGTCTCAAATTTCAAAGAGACAAATACGAAGATCAATTCGCTCTTCGATGCATGGAAAGCAGCTGGCAGTGCAGGTCATGAGACCGATGAAAAGCTGTGGGGTGAATTCAATGCTCTGCGGAAAGATTTCTTTGACGCACGACAGAAGTTCTTCGAAGACCGTGAGGAACAGCTGAAGAAGTCTGGTGAGACAAAGCAGAAGCTGATTGATGAAGCGAAGGCAATTGTTGAAAAGAATGACTTCTCCAAGAATGCTACCGAGAAGATGAAAGACTTTGATAAGAAGTGGAGAGAAGCAGGATATTCTGGAAAGGATATCAATGATACTCTCTGGGATACCTTTACCAAGACCAAGGAAGCGTTCTGGGCTGGTAAGAAGGAAATCTTTACCAAGGCAGTCAAAGCAGATCTGGATAAGGCAGAGAATGAATTAAAGAAGCTGGACCAGGAAATTGAAGATCTCGAATATCGTTTGGAAGTCGCTCCAAATCCGACTATGAAGAAGGATGTGGAAGATACGCTGTACGTTAAGAAGAACGATAAGATTGAAAAAGAAAAAGAAGTCGAAGAATTGAAGAAAAAAGTATCGGAATAAAGAAGGAAACGGCATCTCTTGTGAGATGTCGCTTTTTTTGTTCATTTCAGCCTTTGAAAACAAAAAAGTTTCCCATAATGTGAAATTTGCAATATAACGATTGATTATTGTAAATAAATGAAATAAAATGTAACCGAAATGTAAGATATTTCAGAGGGGTGAAAAACTATGACAAAGTTTTCAAAAATGATCGCAGGTTCTCTCCTGGCTGTTGCCCTGGCAGGCTGTACAGTTGGAGGTTCCTCATCCGCATCGACTGGTACTGCATCCGCAGCGTCCGGTACATCGACAGGTTCCGCATCCACAGCAGTTGATCCATCCAAGATGATGATTGGTGTCGTACAGCTCGTACAGCATCCTGCATTGGATTCCGCAACCCAGGGATTCGTTGATGAACTGAAAGCAGAATTGAATCTGACAGACGCAAACTTTGATATTCAGAATGCATCCGGTGATTCCGCTACATGTACAACGATTGCCAACGCCTTTGTATCTGAAAAGGCAGATTTGATTCTGGCCAATGCGACTCCTGCTCTGCAGGCCGCAAAGAATGCCACAACAACCATTCCGGTTCTTGGCACATCGGTCACGGAGTATGGAACAGCACTGGGCATAAAGGACTTCAGCGGCACACCAGGTGGAAATATCTCCGGTACATCGGATCTGGCACCATTGGATCAGCAGGCGGATATGTTCACGGAACTGCTGCCAAACGCTAAGAACATCGGTATCCTGTACTGCTCCGGCGAGCCAAACTCCGTCTATCAGGTCACGAAAGTTACCGAATATCTTAAGGCAAAAGGACTGAACGTCACTGCATATCCATTCACGGATACCAATGATGTTGCCCAGGTCACACAGTCGGCAGCTTCGGGCAGCGATGCTCTGTATATTCCGACCGATAATACTGCTGCTTCCGCAACGGAAACAATTTACAACGTAACATCAAAAACAAAGACACCAATCATTGCCGGTGAAGAGGGCATCTGCTCCGGCTGTGGAATTGCCACACTGTCCATTGATTACTATGAACTTGGCAAGACAACTGGTGCAATGGCTGCGAAGATTCTGAAGGGAGAATCAAAGGTCTCTGAAATGCCAGTCGAATACTACAAGAATCCGAAGAAAGAATATAACGAAAAGATCTGTCAGGAACTTGGCATTACTGTACCATCCGGCTATACCGCAATTGCAGCGAAGTAATGGAAGAATGGGCATATGGTTCATATGCCCTTCTCTTTTTGATAAAAGGAGGCTTTTATGATAATTACAAATGCATCGGCTGCCTTGGATGTCGGCAACCTGCTGGGCAGTTTGCCAGGCGGTGTTGCCCAGGGACTGATCTGGGGCATTATGGCGTTAGGTGTCTATATTACATTCCGTATGCTGGATATCGCTGATCTTACGGTCGATGGAACATTTACAACTGGCGGTGCCGTAGCAGCGATGCTGATCTTGAATGGCATGAATCCATGGCTTGCACTGGTGATTGCTTTTATCGCCGGCTTAGCGGCAGGCATGACTACGGGACTGCTTCATACGTTATTAGGCATTCCGGCAATCCTTGCCGGCATCCTGACGCAGTTTGCGTTATACTCCATCAACCTTGCCATCATGGGCTTTGCGTCCAATAAAGCTATCGGTGTGGATACATATGCATTATCCATCTCATCCCGTTATATCATGCTTGCAATCATTACCGGGATTGCCTTAGCTGTTGTATTGATTGGCTTACTGTATTGGTACTTTGGTACGGAATCTGGTTCTGCCATGCGTGCAACCGGCAACAATCCGGAGATGTCAAAAGCACAGGGCATCAATATCAGTGCAATGAAAGTACTTGGCTTGGCATTATCCAATGGTGTGGTTGCGTTTGCCGGCGGCTTGATGGCACAGTACCAGGGCTTTGCGGATATCAATATGGGACGTGGTTCCATCGTCATTGGTCTAGCTGCTGTCATTATCGGTGAAGTCATTGGCGAAGCAATCCTCGGTCATCATCAGAATTTTGCCGGACGTTTATCGTTTGTTGTTGTCGGCGGCATCCTGTATTATCTGGTCGTCTGTGTTGTCTTATGGCTGCATTTGAACTCCAACATGCTGAAGCTTTTCACCGCAATCATTGTTGCTGTATTCTTAGCGGTACCATACCTCCGCAGCAAACAGAAATCTTCCTTTAAGCGAGCGGGCAGAAATGCCTCAAAGGAGGTGCAGTAATATGTCCATGCTGGAATTGAACCATGTCAATAAGACATTTAATAAAGGAACCATCAATGAAAAGTCTGCTTTGAAAGACCTGACCTTGACAATGGAGGAAGGGGACTTCGTCACTGTTATCGGCGGCAACGGGGCTGGCAAGTCAACCATGCTGAATGCGATTGCCGGTGTCTGGCCGATTGATGAAGGATCTATCCTGGTCAATGGGGAAGATGTTACGGGACTGGCGGATTACCGCCGGGCATCTTTGATTGGCCGCGTCTTCCAGGATCCGATGATGGGAACAGCACCGGATATGCAGATCGTCGAAAATATTGCGTTAGCGGCACGGCGTGGCAGACCGCGTACACTGCGCTGGGGTGTCACCGCCAGTGAAAAGGAACAGTATCGTGAAAAGCTGGCCGATCTGCATTTAGGATTGGAAGATCGTCTGACACAGAAAGTTGGTCTGCTCTCTGGCGGACAGCGGCAGGCATTGACCCTGTTGATGGCATCCATTCAAAAGCCAAAGCTTCTGTTATTGGATGAACATACGGCTGCCTTGGATCCAAAGACGGCTGCGAACGTTCTGGATACGACGCGAATGATTGTCGAACGGGATCATCTGACTGCCTTGATGGTCACTCATAATATGAAAGATGCAATTCAGACGGGCAACCGTTTGATCATGATGCATGAAGGCAGGATCATCTTTGAAGTCAGCGGTGATGAAAAGAAAAAGCTGACCGTGGATGATCTGATGGAAAAGTTCCAGGTCGCTGCGGGAGAAGAATTTGCAGATGATCAATCGTTGTTGAATAAATGATGGAAAGCTGCTGGATGTTCCGGCAGCTTTTTTTTGCACCATCCCATCGGTATCCATCTTTTGATATAATGGACCCATGAAGAAACAGACGGTTGGTATCGTTGCCCATGTCGATGCCGGGAAAACAACATGTATTGAAGCGCTCTTATACCAAAGCGGCGCCATCCGCAAACTTGGCCGGGTCGACCATCGGGATACCATCATGGACTACGACGAACAGGAGCGTAGCCATGGGATTACCATCTACGCCAAAGAAGGTCACTTTGACTGGAAAGATACCCGCTTTTATCTGATTGATACGCCAGGGCATGTCGACTTCTCCGCCGAGATGGAACGTTCCTTAGCGGTATTAGATTATGCCGTACTGGTGATCAATGGCCAGGATGGCGTACAGTCCCATACACAGACTATCTGGAAGTGCTTGGCACATTACCATGTGCCGGTCATCGTCTTTATCAATAAGATGGATATTTCTTATCTCTCTTCGGAACAATTGTGCCATGACCTGCAGACAAAATGCTCGGATGCCTGTCTGCCATTTGACATGAATCATCCCGAAGAAGAACTCTCTTTGTGCAGTGATGCATTATTAGAGGAATACAGTGAAACAGGTGCATTCCAGCAGAAGACGCTGCAGGATGCTTTTTATGAACGTGAATTTTTCCCCGTCTTCTTTGGTTCTGCCTTAAAGCTGAATGGAATCGAAGCACTGATGGATGCCATGCAGTATTTTTCGGTATCACGCACCTATCCGAGTGAATTTGGCGCACGGATCTATAAGATCTCACAGGATGAAAAGGGAGACCGTCTGACGCATGTCAAGATCACCGGCGGTACCTTAAAAGCGAAAGAGAAACTCAGTGAAGAAGAAAAAGTTGATGCCATTCGTATCTATCAAGGCAATTCCTTTGAACTGATCAATGAAGCAGAAGCAGGTGATGTTGCAGCCTTGAAAGGTCTGACATCTTTTGAAGCAGGTCAGGGACTGGGCTTTGAACAGGATGCTGAGAAACCATTGTTAAGTGCCTTCATGACATATGAACTGATCCTGCCTGCCGGCGCAAATGCCTTGGCGTTGATGGATGTCATGAAGCAGTTAGCCGAAGAAGATCCACAGCTGGAAGTTGCGGTCGATGAAAAGTCACAGAAGATTCAGGTGCAGATCATGGGTGAAATGCAGATGGAAGTCCTGCAGAAGAAAATCCTGGAACGCAGCGGTATTGAAATTGGCTTTGGCGTTGGTTCCATCGTCTATCAAGAAACGATTGCCTCTATGGTGGAAGGAGCAGGACACTTTGAACCGCTTCGACATTATGCTGAAGTCCATGTCCGCTTAGAACCACTGCCTGCCGGCAGCGGTATCGAAGTGATGAGTGAATGCAGCAGTGATGAACTGTCTTCCACCTGGCAGAGATCCATTCTTTCTTCGCTGCAGCGCAAGCGCCATCTCGGTGTGCTGACAGGCTCACCATTGACCGATGTTAAGATTGTTTTGACCGCGGGCAAGGGCAGCATCAAGCATACCAGCGGCGGCGATTTCCGTCAGGCATCCCTGCGGGCAGTACGTCAGGCCTTGATGAAAGCCGAAAGTATTTTATTAGAACCATACTATTCCTTTACTTTAACGGTCCCATCCGCTTCCTTGAGCCGTGCTTTATTTGACCTTGAGACAAAGAATGCAGAAGTGGCGATTGAAGATACCAGCAGTGATATGGCTGTCATCCATGGCAAAGGTCCAGTGCGTACTTTAACAAATTATCAAAATGATGTGACTGCCTATACCAGAGGCTTGGGACGGTTCAACTGCAGCTTGGAAGGATATCATCCATCCGCTGCTAAGGAAGCAATCATCGCCAAGACGGCCTATGATCCGGACGCAGATCTGCACAATCCAGCTGGTTCTGTCTTCTGCGTCAATGGAGCAGGAACGTATATCCCATGGTCCGAAGCAGATGAACACATGCATGTGCAGCTGAAGAAAGAAAGCACCGCAACCTATACGCGGGAGAAAATCAAAGTAGCAGAAGAAGATCTGCAGATGATCTTAAAGAATGCGACATCGATGAATCGGAATGAAAAGAAACAGCCGCGGATCAAACCGGAAAGCGAAAAAGAAAAGAAGAAAGCAGTCCCAAAGAATCTGCCGGGACTGTTGATCGTGGATGGCTATAATATGATCTATGACTGGCCAGAACTGAAAGATGTTGCCAAGGAAGACCTTTACAGTGCCCGGGCGAAACTGCTGTCCATTCTACAGAATTACCAGGCCTATACTGGAGAGGCAATTATTGTTGTCTTCGATGGGTATTTGAAGCCGGATAATCACGGCACAGTCTTGAAAAAGGGAAATCTGACCGTTGTATATACAAAGACGGATGAAACCGCAGATGCCTGGATTGAACGTGCGGGCTATGAATACCGCAGTCAATATGCACTGTCTGTCGCAACTTCCGATGGACTGATCCAGAACGCGGTCTTCTCACAGGGAGCTCTGCGCATCTCTGCTCGTGAATTCAAAAATCGGATTGATTTTGTAAATGCCCAGATCAAAGAAAAGACGGAACAACTGTAAATTCATAGTAGATGCTGATTTTTTAGATAAAAAACGATACAATACTAATTATGGAAAAAGAAAAGACACAGGGAAGCACGTTAGCAAAACTGCCGTATATTCTATTGGAGCTGATCAATAACGAAAGCCCAGAGAGCGTGGACTATATTATTGCCCGCTATATTCTGGACCATTTAACCGAACTCAGCGGTGCATCGATTCAGGATATCTCAGATGCCTGTGAAGTTTCTAAGAGTACACTGAGCCGTTTCTGCCGCAAAGCGGGACTGGAAGACTTCCAGGAGATGAAGAATGAACTGCAGCAGGCAAACTTCATCCCGGAATATAAGTTCAATGTTCCACTGGTCGGTTCGGATGGCAAAGGATATTTAAAGAAAGTCAGTGAACAGGTCATGAAGCTGGATGAAGCTTTGGACTATTCACAGATTGAAAAGCTGGTGAAAGAAATCTACAACAGTAAGAATGTTCTTCTGTTCGGCTCCATGCAGGCGATGAATCCTGCGGTCAACTTACAGCAGGATATCCTGTTCCTGGATAAAGTTATGCGTGTCCCTGGTATGTATGCACTGCAGTTAAGTGCAATTGAAAAAGCACGTTCTAATGATCTGTTGATCTGTTTCTCCAACAGCGGAAATTTCTTTGAACGTCTGTTTGAAAATCAAGGGGACAAACATATCTTAAATAATCTGAAGATCTGGATGATCACCGGCAATGAGAATGCGAAGAAACTGCCGTATCTCAATGAAGTAATCTGGATCCCGGATAATCATAACTATGCATCGCATCCGCTGCAGTTTGATCTGACAGCCCGTGTCATTGCTATGGCGTATTCCGAATATGTACGAAAAGAAAAAAAATAAGAAACCGTTCTGGTTTCTTATTTTTGTAGAAAGGATTTGATTGCCTGCACTGTTTGGATCTGCTGGGCATCTGCGGAGATTGTCGCATCGGCATCTCCTTTTTGTTTGCCGTAGTTGCCGAACTGGGCATGGTTGCCGCCTTCAATACAGACAACATTTTCACTGTATGTGATCTTATCTTTGACAGCGGTATTTAAAGAACCGTAAATTGTCAGGCTCTTAGATGCTGGATAGTTCCCATAGATATAGGAACCCATCAGGATCAATCCGGCAATTTTATCTTCGTGCTTTGCGGCATAGGAACTTGCCATCGCACCGCCTAAGGAATGACCAGCTAGATACCAAGTCTCGACATCCGGGTAATCCGCCATGACTTGATCGGCTTTGTTGACACCAAACAGCGCGAGGTTCAGCGGCATCTTCACTAGGATGCATGTCACATGGACTTCATTGCGGATTCTTTGCAGCAAGGGGAGATAGGCAATATCTTCCACTTTGGCGCCAGGATAAAAGATGATGGCAGTCGAACTGTTTTCCGCAGGAATGACTGTGATGCCGTCTTTCCGCTGGATGGTGCTGTCGCTGATGGAAATGTTTACGGCAGTGGCATCCGCGTGATAATAAACGGCGGTCCATCCAAAGAAGCCAATGAGAAGGGCAGCAATCACACCAACAATCGTTCCCCATACAATATATTTTTTCTTTTTCGTTTTTTTCATTTTGTTCGTAAATAGTATAAACGTGTTACAATAATTAAGCAATATGAACACGTTCATAAAAGGAAGAAAAGATGCCGAAGAAAATTGAAAACATACGTGAATCGATTTTACAGGATGCCCATGCCATCTTAAAAACGGAAGGATATGAGGCTTTGACCATCCGCCGTGTTGCCAAGGACTGCGCGATTGCGGTGGGTACGGTATACAACTACTTTCCTTCCAAGGAAGTACTGAGTGCTTCCATCATGCTGGAAGACTGGCAGAAGACATTGAAGCAGATCAATCAAAAGTGTCAGAAGACGAATGACCTGGCACAGGGAATCCGCTGGACATATCAAGGTGTCATGTCCTTTGCCCGGACATACCGCAGTGCCTGGAGCTCGTATATCTTTACGGGACATGAGACACAGGAGATCAAGCACCGGCATGCTCAGCTGGTCCAACAGATTGCGTCCTGTCTCCATCCATTTCTCAACGGCAGGCAGCCGCGTCATTATGATCTGTACTTAGCAGAAAATATACTAACTTGTGTCAGCGGTTCTTCCGTTGAGATACAAGATTTCATTACGATCGTCACAAACCAGGAAAAGAAAGCAGGGGGTAATGTATGAAAGTCGTATTAGCAGGAGCTTACGGACATTTAGGTTCGGATATTCTACGCTCGTTAGTTAAAGCAGGACACAGTGTCATTGCGGCAGATGCTATGGAGCGGGATCTGGGATTGGAAGGAGATATCACGTTTCGTTCAATTGATGTGACCAATCCATCCACGCTGGAAGGATTGTGCGATGGTGCAGATATTGTCATTACGACTGTCGGTCTGACCAAAGCATCCAGCAAAGTCACGAATTATGATATTGATTATCATGGCAACTTAAATCTTTTAAAAGAAGCCCAGAAAGCAGGTGTACAACGGTTCATCTACATTTCTGTGGTCAAAGCAGATCAGAAGGGTACAGAAAAGATTCCGATGGTCCATGCAAAGTATTTGATGGAGCAGGATCTGATCCATTCCGGCATGCCGTATATGATCTATCGGCCGACCGGTTATTTCTATGATATCGTGCATGTTTTCAAGCCGATGATTGAAAAGGGAGAAGTATCGCTGTTAGGCAAGAAGCCAGTCAGTGCCAATGTCATTGATACCCCGGACTTTGCGGATTATATTGTGTCGCATCTTGCGGATGGCGGCAAAATTGTTTCCATTGGCGGTCAGGAGACCTATACCTACGAAGAGATTGCACGCATGTGCTTCAAGGCAGCCGGAAAAGAACCGGTCATCAAGTATGCCCCGGAATTCCTGTTCGATGTGCTGGCCTTCGTCAATCACTGCAAGAAGAATGGCAAGGAGGCCATCATCCGCTTCAGTCAATGGACACTGACCGAACCGATGATCGGTGATACCAAGGCAGGTACGCATTCCTTTGCCAAATATATTGAAGACAGTTTCCAAGGAGACGCAGAGTGATGGATTGGCATATCTTAGGAATTTTACTGCTTGTTTCGGCCGTCCTATGCTCGATTGGCTTTTATAAACATGTGTATTTTCTTTCCATTGGCTATGGCTTTGCGATTGCCGGGTTAGGCATCGCACTCTGGATCTTGTTTGGCGCAGGGATGGATGCAGTAGGCATCTTCTCCTGTATAGTCCTGATCCTCTATGGTGTACGGTTATCCGGCTTCCTGCTGTATCGGGAATATAAGAATGCCGCGTATCGGAAGACCTTGAAATCCGTTGCCAAGAATGAAAATGAAATGTCGTTTTTTGCGAAAGCCGGCATTTGGGTCGGTGTCTCTCTTTTATATGTTGCGGAAGTATGTCCTGTCTTCTTCCGTCTTTCCAATCACAGCAGCAGTGTTATTGTGCCGGTGCTTGGAATGATCATTGCGTTATTCGGTCTTGCGTTTGAGACCATTGCGGATCGGCAGAAAACAAAACAGAAAGCAGAAAATCCGCATATGGCAGCGATGAAGGGCCTCTATAAGATTGTCCGCTGTCCGAATTATTATGGTGAGATCCTGTTCTGGACAGGCATCACCATCAGTGGTCTTTCTTCCTTGCAGGGGATTGGGCAGTGGCTGATTGTGATTCTGGAATATGTGACCATTTTTGGGGTGATGGTATCCGGAGCCGTCCGTTTAGAGAAGCGTCAGAATGCCAACTATGGCAGCAATCCACAGTATCAGGCATACATTGCCACAACACCAATTCTGTTTCCAGGCATCCCGCTGTACACCTTTGTCAAGGAAAATCAGAAATGAGTAAGAAAGCAAAAGAATTTCCGCAGGGATTTACGTTGGGTCTAGCGCTCATGGATTTTGTCCCGGTGATCTTCTTCAGTGCGGGAGCGTTGGTGGTTGGCATGCGCATGCACAGTCTGCTGTTCAGCCTGGGTGCCATAGGCTGCATCTTTGCTGGGTGCGGTAAAGTCTTATGGAAAATTTTATTGGCGTCGGCCAAAAAGGATATTCGTCCGTTGAATACGCAGATGCGCTATCTTATGCCGCTGGGATTCATCCTGATGATCCTTGGCTGGTGCAAAGATCCGCTGCCGCTTGCCGTACAGAGCTTCTTCACTATGCCGTCGGTTCTATTCTTCGGGATTGGCCTTGCGGGCATGGCTGCCATGACGGTCTTAGGAATCCGCAATCAGACCACGGATGTCAAAGCGAACTGGATCGAACAGTGTGTTAATTGTGTTGCCCAGGGTGCGTTCTTCCTTGGTATCGTCTTCTTTCACTAAAAAAGGAATTGTATGCATGCATACAACTCCTTTTTCTTTATCCTTTGATTGCTTTACGGAACCACTGTCCTGTTTCCGAAAGATCTTCTTCGCTCCATCCGGATAATTTATCACAGGAGGAATTGATCAATGCACTGGTCTCCGCTTTGTTGGACAAGGACCAGGCAAGGAAGGAGACACTGTTTTGATTCAAGAGATCCAGCCATGCCTGAGCAGAATCATAATCGATTCCGCCATTGCCGGAGGCATCACAGATGCTGCACTCACTAACAAAGACCGGGACACCTGCATCTAATGCGGCCGTCAGTTTATTCCGTAAATTGTCTTTATGCGTACCGGCATAGAAATGCATGGTATAGAGTACATTGTCAAAGCTGAGCGTATCACCGATGACTTGATCGACATCCTGGCTCCAGGTATTCGTACCGACAATTACAATGGCATTTGGACTGTTGGCCCGGATGATTGGAATGATATCTTCCGCGTATGGTTTGATGACCGAAGACCATGGTGAATTCTGCGGTTCATTGCAGATCTCATAGAGAACGTTGTCATAGTTGGCATATTTCTTGGACATTTCATCAAAGAACACTTCTGCCTGTGCCTGGTTCTGCATCGGACTGCAGTCCGAGAGAATGTGCCAGTCGATGATGACATACATGCCAAGATCTGCTGCGGCATTCACGCCGGTATCAATCAACTCTTTTAATTTTTCCTGATCACCGCCATTGCAGTAACCGCCGCTTTCTGCTGTATACATGGCAAGACGAACAACATTGGCTCCCCAGTCTTCCTTTAATGTACGGAAAGCATCTTCATTGACGTACTGCGGATACCAGGCAAGACCATGCGTGCTGACACCTTTTAACTGCACGGTTTCATTCTGCCCGTTCACTAAGTGTGTTCCTTCTACATGCAGTGCACCGACTGCGGCACCATTGGATGGTGCTGTTTCGGATGTGCTGACTGGCAAAGAGGACGGTTCCGGTACTTTGACCTTTTCATCCGCATTCACTGTGACTTGCGTGCCATCCTGGAACGTGATATCGGTTGTCGTAAGTTCCAGCTTGGTGCCGCTGGGGCCATAGGCAATAATACCAATATCACTTAAGGAAGACTTCGCTTTGATTGTGTGATTATAATCTGCCGGCGTGATGGTCCATGTCGTATCTTCTTTTTGAATCGTACAGTTCCAGTTGTTGTCACTGGTCTGCTGATCGGCTTTTAAATGGACTGCCCAGTCTTTGATTTCCTTTTCACTGACTGAGGTAATGGTGATGGTGTATTGCGAATAATGACTGGAACCGCTGTCCCAGCTGTTGGATACCGTGCAGGTCGCATTGACTTCAACGGTCGCTTCACTGCCAGAAGAGGTTGGAGAAGCAGAAGCTTCTTCTTCCACTGCACTTGGTGAAGCAGAACATCCGGCAAGCAGAGATGCACATAAAAATGTTCGAATGATATCCCCCGATATTTTTTTCATAGTCATTCTCTTTTCTGTTTCCATTATAGTCGTATTATGCACGACGGTACGAGAATTCATTTGTGGTATCATAGTACGGAACAGGAAGAACAAAGATATGAAAAATGGACTGATCATGGAAGGCGGTGCCATGCGCGGGTTATTTACGGCCGGTGTATTAGACATCATGATGGAAAATAACATTGTACCGGATGGCTGTGTTGGCGTTTCTGCCGGGGCTGCGTTTGGCTGCAATATCAAGTCCCATCAGATTGGCAGAGTCATTCGTTATAATCTGCGGTTTGCGAAAGACTGGCGGTTTGCCAGCGTTTGGTCATGGCTGACGACGGGTGATCTATATGGCGGTGAATTCGACTATCAGGTCCTGCCGAAGAAACTGGATTATTGGGATGTCGAGACATTCGCAAAGAATCCCATGGAATTCTATGTGGTAGCGACCAATGCCAAGAATGGCAAAGCACTTTATCATAAGTGTTCGGATGGCGGCCAGAGCGATCTGTTATGGATCCAAGGTTCTGCAAGCATGCCGATTGCGTCCAAACCAGTGCAGGTCGATGGCTTTACTCTATTAGACGGCGGCATCAGTGACAGTATTCCGCTGACGTTCTTCAATGGAATCGGCTATGAACATAATCTGGTCATCTTGACGCAGCCAAGGACCTATACCAAGAAACAATACAGCGAGAAGCAGTTGAAGTTCCTGCAGCGTGCACTGCGCAAGACACCGGCAATTTATGACATGCTGGCAAAACGGTATCAGGCATACAATGAAGAATTGGAAGAAGTCTTTCGGCAGGAACAGGCTGGCAAGATCCTGGTGATCCGGCCGCGCGATGATTTAAAGATTGGTTCCATCAGTCATGATGTCGATGAAAAGAAACGTGTTTATGAGGCAGGGCGTGAAGCAGGCATGGATTATCTAGATGCAATGAAGCGCTTTTACGGAGCAGAAGAATGCGAAACATCCACAAAATAATGCCTGTGCTTGCATGCATGATTCTCAATGGCTGCAGCGCTGCGGCAAAAGCAGAAGTAAAACCGGCAGGATCTTCTTTGACCATTCTGCAGGCGACCGACCTGCATTATCTTTCCCCATCTTTGACAGACAACGGCACCATGTTTCAAAAGACCATGGCAAACGGGGACGGTAAAATGAGTGAATACAGTCAGCAGATCCTGGATGCCTTAGTTGAAAAGGTCATTGCGGAACAGCCGGATGTCTTTCTGCTGAGCGGTGACATCACATTCAATGGTGAAAAACAGTCACTGCTGGATGTACAGACGGCATTGGAAAAGATCGAAGATGCAGGTGTTCCCGTCTGCGTGATTCCCGGCAATCATGATATTGATTATCCCTATGCCTATGAATACCGTGGGGAGGAAGCATCTCCAGTCACAAATATCTCACAGGCAGATTTCCTGAAAACGATGAAGGAATTCGGCTATGAAGAGGCGATTGCGAAAGATACGGCTTCCTTCAGCTATGTATATCCACTGTCCAAAGATACGTGGCTGCTGGCAATGGATGCCAATACGGAAGCCAATCCGGGTGCGATTGCAGATCAAACAATGAAATGGATGGAAGAACAGCTGCAGAAGGCAGAAGCTCAGAATATTACGGTGATCACGATGAGCCATCAGAATGTACTGCCGCAGAATCCGATAATGTATCAGGGGTTTGTCATGGAGAACTATGAAGCAGTCAGTGCACTGCTGAAGAAGTATCATGTGACGATGAATCTCAGCGGACATTCCCATCTGGAACATGTGGCGCAGGAAGATGGCTTGACCGATGCCTGCACGGAGAGTGTTTCGCTCTATCCGCTGCAGTATGCAAAGGTCACGATGGATACCAGTCACACCTTCACTTATGCCAATGAGAAACTGGGCATCCTGGAGAAGGAGAGCCAGGAACGGTTCGATACCCTGATGGAGACAAAGATCAGTAAACAGCTCAAAGACTTGTATCTATCGGATGCAGAGAAAGAGACAATGCTGGCATTTGCGATGAAGGTCAATCGGTTGTACTTTACCGGCAATACGAAGGATCTTTCTTCTGTCTTTGAAGAAGAAGGATGGACGTTGTGGAAGACCTATGGGACTTCCACCGGCTGGATTGGATATCTCGAATCAATCAAGGAAGCAAGTTAGCTTCCTTTTTTGATGAAGTGCGTAACAAAAAGGTTTTTCGAACATTGTAAATATTTTCATGAATTTCTTGGAGCAAAGTGCTTGTTTTTGGAAAAGAAACACCGTATTATCTATCTATTCGATAGAAAGTTGGATTTCCAACTAATTAATATATCGGGGGAGTTTTGGAGGACAATATATGAATGTAATTAAGAGAAGCGGCGAAGAAGTTGAGTTCAATGCGGAGAAGATTGAAAACGCTATCATTAAGGCAAATGAAGCAACGGATCAGGCCAAAAGAGTGACGTCTGAGAAGGTCCATGAAATTGCGACACGTGTCATTGATCAGTGCAATCATCTGAAACGTGCAGTAGCAGTTGAAGAAATTCAGGATATGGTCGAGAACGAACTGATGGCAGAAAAGGCCTTCACGGTTGCTCATAACTATATTACGTATCGTTATGAAAGAGCGTTGGTACGCAAGGCCAATACAACGGATCAGAAGATCCTGTCGTTATTAGGCAGAAACAATGAAGAGGTCAAGCAGGAGAATTCCAATAAGAATCCGACCGTTAACTCCACCCAGCGTGACTACATGGCTGGTGAAGTCTCCAAGGATATCACAAAGCGTTTCTTACTGCCGCAGGATATCTGGGATGCGCATGAGAAGGGAATCATTCACTTCCATGATGCCGATTACTTTGCCCAGCCAATGTACAACTGCTGCTTAGTCAACCTGGAAGACATGCTGCAGAACGGCACGGTCATTACCGGTACCAAGATTGATAAGCCGCACAGCTTTGCAACGGCATGCAATATCGCAACCCAGATCATTGCCCAGGTCGCATCCAACCAGTATGGCGGCCAGACAATCACACTGTCACACTTGGCACCATTCGTTGATGTCAGCCGTCAGAAGTTAAGAAAAGCAGTTGCCGAAGAAATGGCAATCGCCGGTGTGGATATCTCCAATGAGAAGATCAATGAAGTTGCGGAGCAGAGACTGCGCAAGGAAATCAAGGATGGCGTACAGACCATTGAATATCAGATCATCACATTGATGACGACTAATGGACAGGCTCCATTCGTTACTGTATTCATGTATCTGGATGAAGTTCCAGAAGGACAGACAAGAGAAGATCTTGCCATCATCATCGAAGAGATGCTGAAGCAGAGAATGCAGGGCATCAAGAATGAGAAGGGCGTCTACATTACACCAGCCTTCCCGAAGATCATCTATGCATTAGATGAAGATAACGTTCATGAAGATTCTAAATACTATTATTTAACAAAGTTAGCTGCGGAATGCACCGCAAAGAGAATGGTCCCTGACTACATCAGTGCCAAGATCATGAAGCAGGATAAGGGAGCTGTCTATCCTTGCATGGGCTGCCGTTCGTTCTTAACACCAGACCGTTTCACGGAAGCTGGCAAGGGAAACATGGGCGAAGCCATGAATTACCAGGCAGGCAAAAAGAAGTTCTATGGCCGTTTCAACCAGGGTGTTGTTACCATCAACTTAGTTGATATCGCATGTTCTTCTCATAAAGATATGAAGAAGTTCTGGGAGATCTTTGATGAAAGATTAGACCTCTGCTACAGAGCATTGATGATCCGTCATAATAGATTAATGGGAACACCAAGTGATGTTGCCCCAATCTTATGGCAGTATGGTGCCATTGCCCGTCTGAAAAAGGGCGAGACCATTGATAAGTTACTGTTCGATGGCTATTCTACCATCTCTCTTGGATACGGCGGACTCTGTGAGTGCGTCAAGTATATGACCGATCAGTCCAATACCACACCAGAAGGTGAGAAGTTTGGTCTGGAAGTCATGCAGCATTTGAATGATGCCTGCAAGAAGTGGAAGGCAGATACAAACATTGACTTCTCTGTCTATGGCACACCAATGGAATCGACAACTTATAAGTTTGCCAAGTGCTTACAGGAACGCTTTGGTGTCATTGAAGGCGTTACAGATAAGAACTACATCACAAACTCTTACCACATCAAGGTCACAGAACCAATCAATGCCTTTGATAAGCTGACGTTTGAATCGAAGTTCCAGAAGCTTTCACCAGGTGGTGCAATCTCCTACGTAGAAGTTCCGAACATGCAGAACAATGTCCAGGCTGTGCTTGCATTAATGAAGCACATCTACAACACGATCATGTATGCCGAACTGAATACCAAGAGTGACTACTGCCAGGTATGCGGTTATACCGGTGAAATCCAGATTGTTGAAGATGCGAACCACAAGCTTGGATGGAAGTGTCCAAACTGCGGGAACACCGATCAGAACAAGATGAATGTTGCCAGACGTACCTGCGGTTATATCGGAACCCAGTTCTGGAACCAGGGACGTACACAGGAAATCAAGGAAAGAGTTCTTCACTTATAAAATACAAAAGGGAAGCGGGAGCTTCCCTTTCTTAAAGGAGTACATGCATGTATTACGGAAATATAAAGAATTATGATATCGCAGACGGCGAAGGAGTACGCGTGACGCTCTTCGTCTCCGGCTGCACCAATCACTGCAAGGACTGCTTTCAGCCACAGACCTGGGATTTTCATTATGGCCAGGAATATACCAAGGACACCGAAGCAGAGATTCTGCAGTTATTGGGCAATGAGAATATTGAAGGATTGACGCTGCTTGGCGGGGAACCATTTGAACCAGAGAACCAGGAAGAATTGGTGAAGCTGCTCCGCAAGGTCAGAGAAACATATCCAAATAAGACCGTATGGGCATATACCGGCTTTGTCTATGAGAAAGATCTGCTGGCTGGTCAGCGCAAGCATACGGAATATACCGATGAAATCTTATCGTATTTAAAGGTGCTGGTCGACGGACCATTCGTGACGGAGAAAAAGAATATCTGTCTCTATTTCCGCGGTTCCGAGAATCAGCGTGTCATTGACATGGCAAAGACCCTGCAGACAGGGAAAGTCGTACTGTATCATGATTGAAAGACCCTTGCGGTCTTTTTCTTTTTTCAGCACAAATCTATCCTAATAATGAGTATGTGGGGGTAATTTCGTTGCTTTTCATAGGGCAATCTTCTATCGTTACCTTAGATTTATCTGAACACAGATAGGTTTATCGGGGGCATTCATGGATACACGCACAGCAAGAATCAACCAAACACTTCTTCGGATGTGGCATGTGATTGTAATGATTTTAATATTCACATACGCACTGGAGATTATCAAAGGTGAACGCACAGTGGGGTATGTTTTGACCTTCTGCCTCTTTTGGCTTGTGCCAAGTATGGTATGTGATTTCTGTTACAAAAAGAATAATGACAGCTTGAAACTGCGGTATGGCATGATCTATGGATATTTGATCAGCTATGCCTTTACAATATTTACGGCAAATTCACAGCTGGCTTTTGTATATGTACTGCCTTTATTGTCTTTCATCATTCTGCTGCATGATCCGGATCTTGTTATTCATCTTGGTGCATGTTCGACAATCTTAAATTCGGTTGATATTTTGATTTCATATCAAAGAGGCATGCTGACAGCACAGACATCCAAAGATGCAGAGATAATGATGTTCTGTTTGGTCTTATGTTTTATGGGATGTTATAAAGCAACGAAACTGTATGATGAACTCAACCGCAAGAGCGAAGAGAGCCTGAAGCGGGTACAGGAAACATCTTTACAGACGATTGCAATGATAGCCAATACTGTTGATGCCAAGGATACGTATACCGAAGGCCACTCTAGAAGAGTTGCTGCATATTCGTATGCCATCGCAAAGAAGTTAGGCATGAGTGATCAGGAAGCAGATGATATCCGTACCATTGGCCTTCTTCATGATATCGGCAAAATTGGTATTCCGGATTCGGTACTGCATAAGCCAGGAAAACTGACAGATGATGAATACCATATCATGAAGATGCATCCAACGATCGGTGCCCATATTTTAAAAGATGTTAAGATTGTCGACGGACTGGAAGTCGGTGCCCATTACCATCATGAACGGTACGACGGCAAGGGATATCCAGACGGACTGGCAGGAAAACAGATTCCATATATTGCCCGCATCATCTGTGTGGCGGACTGCTTTGACGCGATGCATTCAAACCGGATCTATCGTTCTCGTTTCTCGATGGAGTATATCCTGGATGAATTAAAGAATAATGAAGGAACACAGTTTGATCCAGAGATTGCGGAAGCAATGATCTCCTTAATTAAGAATAATGAACTGATAGGCATTGAAGGCTGTTCCAATACAACGAAGCTGGATGACATGGCTTCCGAAAAGGATGATGTACTGGCCGGCAGCGGAGTCTATCTGCTGGATGAAATTGAAAACAAGAACTTTGCGAATATTTCTGACTTCAATAAGATCTCGACCGAAGACTGGGCAAAAGGCTTCCGTCATCATGTCGAAGAGAAGCTGTTGAATTCGGATGGTCATATGTTCATCATTGATGTCGATAATATGGCACACATCAACGATACCTTCGGCTATGCCAAGGGAGATCAGGTCCTGCGGGAGATGTACAATACGCTGTCCAAGAAGGGACTGCTTTCCTGTGTACGTACCGGCGGCGATGAATTCTTATGCTGGGTAGAAGAATTTACCCCGGAAGAAGAATATATGGACCGCTTGAAGATTCTGGAAGAAGACCTTAAGGATACCGTCTTAAAGAAGACGGAATGCACCATCAACTTATCCATCGGCGGATCTTCCTCGGTCATCTCTGGGCGTGATTATGAGACGCTGAAGGCGGATACCTACAAGGCATTGTATTACGTTAAGAAGACTGGTAAGAACAACATTGATATCTATTCGAACGGTAGAGCCTTTGAACGGATTCCGGCACGTGCGGTCGAACACGACCTGGATACGATTGCGGATATCATTGCGAAAGAGAATGATTATAAAGGTGCTTATCATACAGACTATACGGGCTTTGAAAAAATCTATAACCTGCTCCGCAACTTATCCAACCGGTATCTGGAAAATGTACAGCTGATCCTGTTCACGGTAGAGTTTGATTCCCGTGTCGAAAATGTTGCGCTGCGTGAAGTGGCAATGAATATTCTGGAAAGTGCAATCATCAGTACGCTGCGCAAGACCGATGTCACAACGCGGTACAGTACGACGCAGCAGTTATTGTTGCTGATGAATATCAATGATGAGAACATGAAGATGATCACCGAACGGATCATGCGTGAATTCTATCGAATGTACGACAAAGGCAATGTTACCTTATTGACCAGTACGAAGAATGTCTCCATGGCCAAGCTGAAGTTCAATCCAAACAAAAAGTCTTCCTAAGGGAAGGCTTTTTGTTTGCGGCATTTCAGTGTAGAATGGTACATACGAAAAAGAGGAATGTATGCAGGAACAGTTAAACTTATATACCCACAATGGACTCTTTCATGCCGATGATGTATTTGCGACAGCGATGCTTTCATTGATGGCCCATCATATTCAGGTGACCCGCGGCGGGGATGAAGAAGTGCCAAGTGATCCGGAGAACTGGATCATTTATGATATCGGCGGCGGAGAACTCGATCATCACAGCCCAGAATGCAAAGAAGCCAATGGGACCCATCCCAATACAAATATTCCGTACGCTTCCTGCGGACTGGTCTGGCGGAAATACTATAAAGAGATCTTAGAAGCCGAAGACTGTCCGGAATCCTATGTCGAAAAGGTCTATACCAAACTGGAGACATCGTTGATCCTGGGAATCGATGCGGCGGATAATGGCTTTGATCCTCTGGCGGATGCTTTGACAATGTTTCCAAATCTGAGTGAAGAACAGAAGTCATCCTTGATCAATGTATCCAAGACTTCGTATACAATCTCAGCGCTGATCAAAGATTTTAATCCAAGCTGGGAAAGTGACCGGGATCCGTATGAAGCATTTATGGATGCGGTTGCCTTTGCCAAGGATATCTTATTGAATCGTCTGGACAGCATCATGGATGCCTTAGACGGCAGAGATTATATCCTGCAGCATATTGACTACAGTGCAGATCACTTAATGATCCTGGATCAGTTTGCGCCATGGCAGGGTGTGGTCACCTCACAATCCCGTTCCAATCCGAAGGCACAGGATCTCTGGTATGTCATCTCGCCGGCACTGCGCGGCGGATGGAACATCCAGTGTGTCTTAGACAATCCTGCGGAGCGTACAAGCTACCGTCATCCATTGCCGGAAAGCTGGTATGGCTTGCGTGGGGAAGAACTGCAGAGTGCCTCAGGGGTAGCCGATGCCCGATTCTGTCATCCTTCCGGCTTCTTAGCTGGTGCGGATTCGCAGGAAGGTGTCATGGAAATGGCATCGATTGCTTTACAGAAATAAAAAACAAGTCGCAGGACTTGTTTTCTTTTGCCAATTCTTATGACATCTTTCCATTCTGTTCAATGATCAGATCATGTTCATGGCGCAGGGCAAACCACAGTTTGGCACCATCCCCATGTTCTTCCGGTTCCAGCTCTTCCAGCTTGACAGGATTGAAACCAACATGCCGCATGATGACGCAGTTTCTTTGCCGCAGAGGCTCATCTTTTTCATAGGAGTAAATATATGGTTCGTCACGGGAATCCGGCCCATAACAGGCAATATCCGGGTCAAGAGCGATGACACTGTACAGTTCGGTATGATCCACGGTATTGCGCAGTGCTGCATCACGAACCATCTGCAGCATATTGGCAAAGATGCCTTGCCGGCGGTAGCTCGTAGTCACATAAGCATTACTGTAGATCAATGCTTCGCCATGGACCCGGTCCGCATTGACATCAAACGGTGCAGGGTAAGGAATCTTTGGGAAAGCAGAAGTACATAATGTATAGTGCTCCAGATACATCCAGTCACTTTCGGTACAGACATATTCCACAGCTGGTTCCCAGAACAAACAGTCATACATGGTCGTATGAATGGCAGCACAGTCCGCAATGATGACATCTCCTTCATAGACGAGCAGAATGATCTGTTCCATCCGCCCTTGATTCAGATCTTTCTGACTGCGGATGACACCGCCGTCCTGACGCAGCAGGGGAAAAGAAAACAAGCAGTATATATAATTATTTATTTGCTCGACGCTGTACTGCTCGGGATGATCGTTATACCACTTCATCATCGTGACACGGCTGAGCGGAAGCATGCTTTCCAGCCGTTTTGTTGAGTATTTTAGGTACAATGTCTCATTTGCGTTCATATCATTATGGTAACACAGAAATGAATTTGTTATACTGAAGAAAGATAACCAAGGAGATACTTATCATGCCTAGAGACTATTTTTCTTTTGAGACCATTCGTGATCATGATCGCAATGTCATCTGTTATTTTATTACGGTCATCGGCACCATCGAAAAAGATGGCGTGCCGCATTTAAAGACGGATCTTGGTGAAGACGGCAATCAGAAGATGGCCTTTGGCAAAGTGACAATCCATAATCTGGACCGCACGATCAGTCATCTCTTAGCGGATACCGGGTGCCGTGTCTTTTCTCACGATACCGATATTGAAGATAAAGCAGTCGATGTCATTTCCTTCAGTGCGAAGGACTGGCGTGCTGAGGAAGCGTGTGAACTGGAAGAGGGCGACCGTGTCTTAGTGGAAGGCCGCGGATACATCCGCAAACCGGATGCCCAGCATGAAGGAAGCCGTTCGGAAATGCGTATTACCGCAACCGGCATCTTCCGCTTAGGCAGGAGCGGATATAAGAAACATGTCAGCTTGAACGGTGGGATGCTGCCACAGGAAGGCATTGAATAATATGAAGCCGACCACAAAAAAAATTATTCAGCGGACCCTGCCGTCAATCCTTATTTTCTTCTTCGGTATGCTAATAATTGATTGGAACACATATCATTCTATTCATTGGATGGGATTGTTAGTCTCCACGGCATTTGTTGCAGTAATGTTGATTGGCATCCAATCCATCTATGCGAAGATGAAATAGTTCAAGTCCCAACGATGGGACTTTTTCTTTGGTCAAAAAAAGACTATCGAAAGTGAATCGATAGTCCTAATGGTATTCATTATTCTTTGTTCTTTGGCTTCATTGTTGGATACAGAAGAACATCTCGGATGGAATCCTGTCCGGTCAGCAGCATGATGAAGCGGTCAATGCCAAAACCGATACCGCCGGTTGGAGGCATGCCGTATTCCAATGCTTCGACATAATCTTCATCCATTTCGGAAGCTTCATCGTCACCCATTTTCTTGAGTTCAAGCTGCTTCTCGAAACGTTCCTTCTGATCGATTGGATCATTTAATTCGGTGAAGGCGTTATCCATTTCGATGCCGCAGATCTCTAATTCAAATCTCTGCGTAAATCTTGGATCTTCTGGATTCTTCTTTGCCAACATGGAGATCTCGATTGGATGTCCCCAGATAAAGGTCGGCTGGACAATCTTCTCTTCACAGAACTGATCAAAGAAGAGGGAAATGATATTGCCGACCGTATGCTGATGCGGCAGAACTTCGACGTTATGTTCTTTTGCTAATGCCAATGCCTGATCAACACTCATTGGCTGCCAGAAATCAACACCGGTAACTTCCTTGACGGCATCGACCATGTTCCATCTCTTGAATGGTGCCTTTAACGAAATGGTGTGGCCCATGAATTCAAAGTCGGTCCGGCCAAAGACATCCATTGCCACAGACTCATACAATTCTTCATTCAGCTTCATCATTCCTTCTAAGTCACTGTATGCACAGTATGCTTCCATGGAAGTGAATTCAGGGTTGTGCTTGAGGTCCATGCCTTCATTCCGGAAGATCCGTCCGATTTCATATACTTTTTCCATGCCGCCGACAATCAGCCTCTTTAATGGCAGCTCGGTTGCAATCCGCAGATAATAATCCTTATCCAGGGCATTGTGATGTGTAACAAACGGTTTTGCGGATGCACCGCCAAGGATTGGCTGTAAGATTGGTGTTTCAACTTCCACGTAGCCATGGGAATCCATATAGCGGCGGATTGAACTGATGATACGCGGCCGGAGAATGGCGACTTCACGGGAAGAGTCATTCATGATCAGATCGACATATCTTCTGCGGTACCGTTCTTCCTTGTCCTGTAAGCCATGGAACTTCTCTGGCAATGGACGCAGTGCTTTGGATAAATGGGTATATTCGGCACATTCCACGGATAATTCACCAGCATCGGTCTTGAAGACCGTTCCCTTGACACCGATGATATCGCCTAGATCGGAACTCTTGAATAAGTCATAGACTTCATCGCCGACAACGCGCTGGTTGATGACGACCTGAATTCTTCCTTCACGGTCCTGTAAATGAATGAAGCCTAACTTGCCCATTCTGCGCTTGGACATGATCCGTCCGGCAATCGTTACTTCGGCATGCAGTGCCTTGAGTGCTTCTGCATCCTGTGCGCCATAGGCTTTCTTGATCATCTCAGAATTATGCGTCCGTTCAAATGCATGGCCAAAAGGATCAATGCCTTTTTCTCTTAAGGCATTCATCTTATCTCTTCGGGATTCTTCCTGGTCATTGAGAAGGGCACCGTCAACAGCATCGACAATCTCTTCCTTCTTCTGTACCAGCTTCTGTTTCTTCGCTTCTGCTTCTTTCTGCTTTGCGGCAAGTTCTGGATGTGCCGCTAAGAACTCTAAACGGCGCTGCTCCTTGATCCGCTGCTTTTCTTCTTTTGTCATTTCATCTGCCATGGTATGTTCTCCTTTGCAATATAAAAGCTCTCCTCCATAG
>Ga0183095_10662_pt1 | contig 49629 bp, 42 predicted proteins | sample BioMet4_FD_130346 | JGI IMG/M metagenome (GOLD analysis project Ga0183095, IMG submission 130346) | Microbial communities from bioreactor (seeded with sewage sludge) at LBNL, California, USA - Biofuel metagenome 4 (v2) (version 3) | ecosystem: Engineered > Bioreactor > Anaerobic > Unclassified ...
GCATCCCGCCGTTGTTGAACACCATGATTTCCCGATAAATCGAAACCAGCGCGTCGCCGTGGGCAATGTCGTGATAATGCCCGCCGATCATGTGGGAAACCACATGCGCCACGGTCACTCCGGCCTGACAGATCGCAATCCCGGCGCAGGTGTCGGCCAGCGCCATGCCCGCGCGGGCTTCCTTGTCCTGACCGTCGCGACAAACCCGCGGCAAATACTGTCCCACCAGCCGCAGGGCTTTTTCCGCATACATGTCGCTCAACGGCGACGCCAGACTGGACGTATACGCTTCCACCGCGTGACTGAAGACGTCGAATCCGGTCGACAGCGTCAACCCGTACGGCATCGTCGCCGTCAACTCGGGATCGACGATCGCCACGTCGGGCAATACGCCGCCCATGCCCGGTTTCTGTTTGGTTTCCGGGTTGGAAATCACCGCGAAGCAGGTGCACTGGCTGCCGGTGCCGCTGGTGGTGGTGATTTCGATGATCGGCAGCAGCTTGTTGGCAATCGGTTTTTCGCCGATGGCATACGGCCAGATCGACCCGGGATTAGTGGCCGCCACCGCCACGCCCTTGGCGGTATCCATGCCCGAACCGCCGCCGATCCCGATCACCATTTCCGCCTTGAATTTTTTCGCTGCGTCGCCGCCCTGATCGATCATCGGCGCGGTCGGGTTGGGCACGACGCCGTCATAGATGGTGGCGCGGATGCCGCTTTCCGCCAGAATCTTTACCGCCCGTTCGCTGAGCCCGCATTTGACGGTGAACGGATCGCAGACGATGAGCGCCCGGGTCCCGAAGCGCCGACATTTTTCTCCCAGTTGTGCCAGCACTCCGGCGCCGAAGACGATTTCCGTCGACAAATGAAATTGAAAATTCTGAAACATAGCAGTTCCTCACAGTTGTTTGTTCCTATTATTATTTTAAATATAAAATGTCATTTTGTCAATAAAATAATCTTTCCGGCAGCAATTTTTCTGAAGATGTTTTTTGCGCAGAGGGATAAATCAATGTTTTGCGGGGGCAAAGTTAGGGCGCTGTTTCAAAAGCTTCCCGGGTTTTGCTGCTGCTTACGAGGTAAGACTCAGCGCGGCAGAAACCGGTTGACGACCGGCTCGATGGCTTCGGCCCAGACCCGATAGCCGACGGTACTGGGATGGCATTGGTCCGGCAGCATGCCGGGCAACAGTTCGCCGTCCGGGGCCAGAAACCGGGGGCCGATATCCATGAACGTCATCTCTTTTTGACCGGCGGCATAAGTCGAGAGCAGCGCATTGAGTTCGCGGACCGGAGCCCGGAGCGGATCATTGACCGAACCGCGGGGAAACACCCCCATCAACAAAATGTGCGTTGCCGGCGACATCCGCCGGATCACCTGAACGATTTCGGCAATCGCTTCGGCCACTTGCGCCGGCGTACTGGTCGGCGCATAATTGGTTCCGGTGAGGTTGTTGGTTCCGATGTTCAGGACGATCAGTTTCGGCGTCTGCCCGACGAATTCCCGATGTTGCAGCCGCCAGAGCACGTTCTGGGTCCGGTCCCAGCCGAAGCCCAGATTGAGCGCGTTGCGGGACCCGTAAAACTCCTGCCAGACGGTCTCGCCGCGGTTGGTGAAGCCCGGGTGACCGGCAAAAAAGTGAGTAATGGAGTCGCCGATAAAAATCAGGTCGTAATGGTGCGTGGCCGCCGCCCGGACTTTGGCGTCATGGCGGGTGTACCAGTCATAAAAATCGTCCTGAAGCTTGGTAACCGGAATGGAGGCGGCATTCATTAAGGACTAATCCTCGAGCTTTTTAAGATCGATGCTGATGGCGGTTTCTTCCATCTTGCGTTTGGGCTGGCCGGCCTGGTCGTCGCCGCGGGACGATGACGACAACGTGACTTCTTCGCGGGAGCAAATGACGTTGTTGCCGCCGCCTTCAAGTTGAACGGTCACTTTCCGGGTCAGCAGATTGCGGTCGACGATCCGGCCCCGGCCCTGGGCGCATTCGCAGAATTCACCGCGGCGCGGCATGCCTTTTTCGAGTTCCAGATAACCTTCGTGCTCGTATTTGAGACAGCATTTCAGCCGTCCGCAGGCGCCGGAAATCGTGGTAGGGGTCAGCGACAAGTCCTGTTCCTTGGCCATCTTGACATTGATCGAGGAAAATTCCCGAATGAACGAACTGCAACACAGCGGCCGGCCGCAGACGCCGATGCCGCCATAGATTGCGGTTTCGTCGCGGACGCCGATCTGGCGCAACTCGATGCGGGAGGAGAGGGCGTGGGAAAGTTCCTTCACCAGTTCCCGGAAATCGACGCGGCCGTCGGCGGTAAATTGAATCGTGGCCAGTTTGGTATCGAACGAGAAATGAGCGTTGAGCAATTTCATCGGCAGATTGAGGCGTTCGACGAATTTCTGGGCGGTTTTGAAGGCGGACGACGCCTTGGTTTCGTTTTCCTTGGCCTTGCTCTGATCGGCCTCGGTGGCCTGCCGCTGAACCCGCGGCAACTTGTCTTTATCGTCCTCGGGAACGGGTTCGCCGCACTGACAAACGACCTGGCCGTAGTCCAGGAAAAAGTCTTTCCGGACAATCACCCAGTCTTTGATTTTAATATTCAAGGTGTCCGCAGCGCGGGCCCGATATCTTGCGCCGTTTCCCAGGCGGACATCACACAGTATATCCATTCGGCTACTCCCGTTATGATCAATTCGCTACCAAACTATAAGCTAAACTCTGGCCGGGGAGATTTCAACCGGAATGGCGGGAATCGGGACCATTAAACTCGAAATTGAGGAATGCGGCGGAAGTCTTAATTCAGGACGTCCCGGAACCCGGCCGGAATTCGAAGCGGCAACCCATCAGACATGCGTCCGACGGATAAGAAGCAAGGGCATGACCGGCCGCAGCCAGCCGGCGATATCCCTGTTTTTCCCAGAACGGGGCCGATTGCTGAATGGCGGTCAAATGCGACCGGCCGCAGTCCAGCGCGGCGGCGGCCGTCCGAACCGCCCGCAGCAATTCCGGCGCGAGATGCCGTCCGCGCCATTCCGGATGAATCGCCAGATCGTGCAGATAAAGTGAATCGGACTCGGTCGGCAACGCGTCCAGATAAACGTGCAGGGCAGGTGCGTCGCCATAGTGCCACGGATGCGCCAACACGTAACCGGCCACCTGCCCCGCCGGGTTCAGGGCGACGAAACAACTGGTCGGCGACAGCTCCAACTTACGGGCTATAACCGTCTGCGATTCCGGTTCGATTTCATGATAGGCCGCCGTTTGGATCGCCATTACGCCGTCCAGGTGGCACGGCATCATCGAGTGGATGGTAAACATGATGGTTCGGGCGATCTTCAGGGCTCGTCGGGTTTTTCGTCGGCGCCGCCGGTAACTTTAACCCGGCTGTCCTGATCGTCTTTTTTGTTGGCAAGCAAGTCGCGAACGGTCTGGCTGTATTTTTCGCCCGGGCGGGAACAATAGCTGAAAATTTCTTCCCCGTTGACTTTGACCAGCACCAGATAGCCGTCGGACTCATACCCGATTCGTTCCCGGGGACTGGCGTTGGAGGCCCGGCGGTCGACTGCCGTCAATTCCTTGGACTTGACTTCGAGACCGACATTGTGGCTGGGGTCGCAGGTTACGGTTTTGCTGCCGCGGTCGAAAATTTTCAATTCGTTGCCGCCGGCAAACGGCTTGGCCACGAAATAATACTCGACCTTATAGGTAACCGCTTCGGTCCCGGTATTACGGATTTTTATTTCGATGCTTTTCTGAGTCAACAGATTTTTGCGATAGCCGCCGCCCCAGTAAGCCCGTCGTTTGAGTTCTTCCTTATGCAGGTCTTTGCCGGTGGCGGACACCGTAATCCGGGAATGGCTTTTCACCATCGCGCCCGCTTCGCTCAACGCCGGCGTTGTTCCGGCCGCGTTCAACGTCAGCGGGACCAGTCCGGTCAGCAGACCGATTCCGCCGAGGATCCATCCCGTCAATTTTTTCATTGCTGCGATCGGTCCTTCCTTACTTTGCCGGGGCGGGGTTCGGCAAGGGGTTCACGCCTTGTTGCCGGGCTTCCGCCAGATTGATCAATTGATAATTCCAGTCGTCCCGGCGGTCCGACTCGAAATGCGCCGTATTGTCGTCGAAGCGGCTCTGCCCTTCTTTGACTGCTTCCGGGAACGTGTATTGTCCCATCATGCCGACATCGAGATAGACGGTTTCGTCGCCGAATTCGTCCAGGTCTACGGCGACCATCATATGCTCCGGCATCAGCACCAGGCTGACATCCAGTCCGGCCTTCCGCAACGCGGCGGCCAGCAGCAGACAGCCGACCGACCCATTGCTCTTGGTCAAATCCTGCTTGCCGCCGGGCAGCGGCAACTCCAGCCGACCGAAATCGGTATCTTCCGGAAACCCCTTGGGAATGGCGTCGAAACGGTATCTCCGATGGGCCATCGTTTCCCAGATGGCTTCGACCTCCGCCAGCACCCCTATATCATCTTTCTGATAACCGGCCAGACAGTCGATGCGGCCGGACTTCAACGCGTCCTGAATAATCGCGTCCGCCAGCGGCTGATTTTCATCCACATATGCCGCCAGCATCCAGGGCTGGTCATGCGGCACCCCCATGCAGTCGGTATAGGCGTAAACGCATTCGGTTACCGGCCGGATTTCCAGCGATTTCACGATTTCCGGACCGGTCTTTCCGTTGATCGTCACTTTAAAAGTCAGTTTTTCGACCGTGGTCGCCCGGTGCGACGCCAGACCGGCATCGTCGTATTTCAGCGGCGGAAAAATGCGGTATACGCAGTCGTTCTGCGGCAACGTCACCGTGAACACGCTGGTTTTAATGAGATCGGTACCGCTGATGCGGATCTTGACCTGACAATTGTCGACCGGCGCGCGGATCGCCACTCCTACGGTGCCCCACGAGTCACCCATCCGGAACGGATCGTCGTTTTCCTGATCGTCGCCGTCTTCATCGTCTTTCATGTTGGCCGTAGCAATCAGGTAGGACGGAAACAGGTTTTCCCCCATTTCAAAAATCGGACTCCAGCCGCCCGGCGGCAATTGCGGTACCCGTTCCAGCGCGGCAGGCGCCGAGTCATCATCTCCGGACGCCGTCTTCACTTCCGCTCCCGATGCCGCCGCCCCGCTCAGCATCAGCGCCGCCGTCATGACGATCGATAACCATAAAACGTTTTTCTGAATTCGCATTTTGTCCACTCCCATCATCAAAACACAGGCCGTCCCGCAATCCGGCTGCGGCGCTTAACATAAACCATTTATACCATTAATCAAACGGTCCCGGGATTCCGGCCGCTTCGCGGTCGGCCAGCGATTCCGCGCTGGACCCGGCCCGGGCGCGGCCCGGTGCGGGATTGTGCGGCGAATTCGGTTTCGCTCCGGCTGACGCCGTCGCGAAAGCACGAATTCGCCGCACGGTCGCCGTATTCTCTCGCCGGTGCTCGAGAATCTCAGACATGACAACGGACAGTTGACCTCGCGTAACATGCAGAATGGCGTCGAGGTGTGATTTTTGGGGGCCAGGGGCCGAGGCGTTAGCCGAGTATGCCCCGGTAATTCCGTACCGGGTCGCACCCGGTTTTTCGGGGTTTCTCCCCGGAGACTCGTTTGGAGACTTCCGACAAAAGAGTGCGGCCGGACCAATCTTTTGGGTACTGTTTCTGTAATTCAAAGTGCGTTAAAATGCGAAAAACGGAAAATCGGATCGAAAAAAAAGCGAAGTTCGGCGACATTTTTGTAACGATTCCCGGAGATAACGGTTAAAACGTTGCGGTGACGCGATTTTTTTGCTTTTTTCTCCGGTTACGACTTTGACTTTTCCATCCGGACTACTAGATTAGTGATTCACATTTTGTTCAAGTTAAGAAACGGATACTGGCAACAGGAAAGTTTCTACAAGTTTAATAAACCCAATCATAAAAGGAAAGCGACTATGATCAAGGTTGGTATCAATGGTTTCGGCCGCATTGGCCGTATGGTCTTTCGCGCAGCGGTGGAAAATTTCAGCAAAGACATTCAGATCGTCGGGATCAACGACTTGCTCGATCCGGAATATCTGGCCTACATGCTGAAGTTCGACTCCGTTCATGGCAGATTCAACCATGACGTGAAAGTCGAAGGCAACAGCCTGGTCGTCAACGGCAACAAAATCCGTTTGACTGCTGAAAAAGATCCGGCCACGCTGAAATGGGATGAAGTCGGCGCCGATATCGTCGTCGAATCCACCGGTCTGTTCCTGACCAAGGAACTGGCGGAAGCCCATCTCAAAGCCGGCGCCAAAAAAGTGATTATGTCCGCTCCGAGCAAAGACGATACTCCGATGTTCGTCTATGGCGTGAACGACAAGACCTATGCCGGTCAGACCATCATCTCCAACGCTTCCTGCACCACCAACTGCCTGGCCCCGGTGGCCAAGGTGTTGCATGAATGCTTCGGCATCAAACGCGGTCTGATGACCACCGTTCATGCCGCTACCGCGACCCAGAAGACCGTCGACGGCCCGTCCAAGAAAGATTGGCGCGGCGGCCGCGGCATTCTCGAAAACATCATTCCGAGCTCCACCGGCGCGGCCAAGGCCGTCGGCAAGGTGTTGCCCGAACTGAACAAGAAGCTGACCGGGATGTCGATGCGCGTTCCGACCTCCGACGTGTCGGTGGTCGACCTGACCGTCGAACTGAACAAAGAAGCTTCCTATGACGAAATCAAAGCCGCGATGAAGAAAGCCAGCCAGCACGAACTCAAGGGCGTACTCGCTTACACCGAAGAAAAGGTCGTGTCGACCGACTTCCGCGGTGAAAGTTGCACCTCGATCTTCGATGCCGAAGCCGGTATCGCGCTCGACAGCACGTTCGTCAAAGTCATTGCCTGGTACGACAATGAATGGGGCTATTCCAACAAGGTTCTGGAAATGGCCCGCGTCATTGCGAAGAAATAATTTCGCCGACGCATAATTCATAAAGCCGAGGAGGGCGGGTGGTCCAAAACTGCCCGCCCTTTTTTGTCTGGATCAACTTTTTCAGGAAGGATACGAATGATGAATCTGAATAAAAAGACGCTCCGCGACATCGATCTCAAAGGCAAACGCGTGGTGATGCGCGTAGACTTCAACGTGCCGATCAAAGAAGGCAAAATCAAGGACGATACCCGCGTGACCGCGGCGCTTCCGACCATCAAATATGTGATCGAACACGGCGCCAGCCTGGTGTTGCTCTCTCACCTCGGCCGTCCCGAAGGCAAAGGCTATGAAGCCGATTTCAGCCTGAAACCGGTGGCCGATCACCTCGCCAAGTTGTTGGGCAAACCGGTCAAATTCGCCACCGACTGCATCGGCGACGAAATCGTCGCCCAGAGCAAGGCCCTGAAGGCCGGCGAAGTGATGGTCTGCGAAAATACCCGCTTCCACAAAGCCGAAGATATGAAAACCAAGACGCCGGAAGACAAAGAAAAGATGCGCGCTTTCGCCAAAGAACTGGCGAAACTCGGCGATCTCTATTGCAACGACGCCTTCGGCACCGCCCATCGCGCCCATGCCTCCACCGCCGTTATTTGCGATTTTATCGGCAAGCAGAACAGCGTGGCCGGGTTCCTGATGGAAAAAGAACTCCAGTATCTCGGCAAGGCCGTGGCCGATCCGAAGCGCCCGTTCGTGGCGATCATCGGCGGGGCCAAGGTTTCCGGCAAGCTGGAAGTGCTCGCCTCCCTGATGGAAAAGGTCAACACCATTCTGATCGGCGGCGGCATGGCCTATACGTTCCTGAAAGCCATGGGGCATAAGATCGGCAAGTCCCTCGTCGAAGAAGAACTGCTCGATACCGCCAAGCAAACCCTGGCCAACGCCAAGGCCAAAGGCGTTAAATTCCTCCTCCCGATCGACAACGTGGAAGCCGACAACTTCGACAACGCCGCCAACCGCAAAGTGGTCGGCAACGACATCGACGACGGCTGGATGGCACTCGATATCGGGCCGAAGACCGTGGCGCTTTACGCGGCGGAAATCGCCGGCGCCAAAACGGTGGTGTGGAATGGTCCGATGGGCTGTTTCGAAATGGCCAATTTCGCGGCCGGCACCATGGGTGTCTGCAAAGCCGTGGCCGACAGCGGCGCAGTGAGCATCATCGGCGGGGGCGACTCCGTTTCCGCGGTCAACCAGAGCGGGCTGGCCGGCAAGATGAGCCATATCTCCACCGGCGGCGGCGCTTCGCTGGAATTCCTTGAAGGCAAGGAACTCCCGGGGGTGGCGGCGCTGGCCGACGCCTAATCGTCAACGCATCATCGGCTGCCGGCGGGATACTGCCGGCAGTCTCATTCAGACTATACTACTAAGGAAGAATATCTCATGGCTAGAAAAACCATTATCGCCGGAAACTGGAAAATGAATCTGACCGTCGCCGAAGGCAAGGCGCTGGTTACCGCCCTCAAGCCTCAGGTGGCCGGTTTTACCAATATGGAAATCGTCGTTTGCCCCACGTTCACTTCTCTCTATGGGGTTATGGAAGCGGCTCGCGGTTCCAACATTCAGGTCGGCGCGCAGAACGTGCACTGGGCTCCCAACGGCGCTTTCACCGGTGAAATTTCGGTGGCCATGCTGAAAGAAGTCGGCATCGATTACGTGATTATCGGTCACAGCGAACGCCGCCAGTATTTCGGCGAAACCGACGCCACCGTCAACCAGCGCGTAAAAGCGGCGTTGGCGGGCAGCCTGAAACCGATCGTCTGCATCGGCGAACTGCTGGCCGACCGCGATGGCGGCCGGACCGAAAAAGTGCTCGACACCCAGTTGCGCCAGGGCCTGGCCGGACTGACGGTTGCCGACATGAAACGGACCGTGCTGGCGTACGAACCGGTCTGGGCGATCGGTACCGGCAAGACGGCGACGCCCGCGATGGCGCAGGAAACGCATGCCTACATCCGCAAGGTTCTGAGCAGCATGTTCGGCGCCGAAGTGGCGGAAACCGTGCGGATTCAGTACGGCGGCAGCATGAAGCCGGAAAATGCGCAGTTGCTGGTGTCGCAGCAAGACATCGACGGCGGTCTGATCGGCGGCGCCAGCTTGAAAGCCGACAGCTTTGCCGCGTTGATCAAGAACAGTAACGTGTAATTTTCGACGATAAATCGTAACTCTGCTCATGATCGGTTTGACATTGAGCCGATTATGGGTAGAGTATACAAATTAAACGTGGATATCATTCGGATTGCGAGTTGAAGGATGAACGCACTGATTATTGCTTTGTATGTGATTATCGTTCTGGTGTCGTTGCTGTTGATCGGGTTGATTCTGGTTCAGCAGTCCAAGGGCGGCGGCGGTCTGGGCGGTACGTTCGGCGGCATGGGCGAATCGGTTTTCGGAGCTCGCGCGGCCGGGCATTTGTCGAAATTGACCGTGGTGATGACGACGTTATTCTTCGTCTTGATCTTGTTGCTGGCGGTTTTGACCAGCCATCGGGGGCATGAAGGCATTCAGTTTTCCAAGGGGAAAACGACGTCCGCGCCGGTCCAGCCGGCACCTTCCGCCAACCCGACCGTTCCGACGAAATAGAGCAGAAAATATTGCCGGGGGAGGCAAAACGCAATAAGTTCAATACTTTATTGCGTGGTTGGTTTGTAAAATTTTGAACCTCAACTATATTCCTAAACGGATTTAGACATTTAGAGGAATAGAAATGGCGAGAAAACGTTTGTGGTGCCGGGTCGCAGGCTGGCTCATGCTTTGTTTTTTTCCTCTTCTGACATTTGCTCAGACCAGCGGTAAAAACGAAGACCCGATCGTAAAACTGTTGCTGAAAGAAACGCCGAACATCAAATTTGCCAATGAAGCCAACATTGAAAAGGGCGGGACGTCAAAATGGTTGGTCGTTGAAGTCGAATTCGTCGCCACGGAAAAGAAAGTATCGCGGGATAAATACAGCTGGATCGATAACCTGCGCGTCCAGTTCGACATTTTGATTCCTTCCACCTACAACGGCAAACCGGTCTATGCCCTGCTTTCCGGAGAAACCATTTATTGGGGTATTCCGCTGGATGGCAAACAACATTTAATTGACGGATTCGTGCCACCCCAGGTTCTTCACCGCTATCTCCGCGACGGCGTTAAACTGAGCAAAACCGTGCTCGACGACTTCGACGCCCGCATTTCCCTTTATACCAAAGACAAACGGCTGCTTGCCCGCTACTACAATGTCAAAAAGGCCAATGGGGTGGGCGAGGTGAGCCGTCGTTTCGATCAGGCGGAAGATGGCGTTACCGGGGGTGTGATCCGGGTGAAAGATGCGATTTATCCCCGGAATAAATCGCCCTGGCAATATGTCAGTTTCGGTTCGATGGATTTAATCAAACCGGACGAGAGTAAATAACAGGTTATCATGGCAAGACTCGATCCCATACTCGCAATTGATATCGGCGGCGACAGCCTGAAGGTAGCGGAATTTACATTCCCTAACGACGACAGCCTGGTCCTGGAAAATTTTGCCGTAGCCGAGTATGGCGGCGATCTGAAAGAAGAAGATCTGCTGGTTTCGCTCACCGATGCGTTGAAAGAAACCATTTCCGATAAGAAATTCAAAGCCAAGAAAGTCTATATTTCGATTTCCGGCCAATCGGCCTTTATCCGTTTCTCCAAACTTCCCCCCGTCGGCGATGAACCCGACCGCATCGGCCAACTGGTCGAATATGAAGCGCGTCAGCATATGCCGTTTGCCATGGATAAGGTCGTGTGGGATTATCAGCTGGTGAAGAATCCCGAAGATGAAGACATGGACGTGATGTTCGTGGCGATCAAAGAAGACTTCATCCTCAATATTACCAACATTCTGGAACAATGCAAAAAGACGATCGTCTGTGTGGATACCGCACCGACCGCCTGTTATAACTGTTGCTGCGCCAACAAACTCGGCGTGGAAGATTGTGAAATGGTGCTGAATATCGGCGGCCGGTGTTCCACGCTGGTGTTTGTCGATAACGGCCGTTATTTTGTGCGTTCCATTCCGATCGCCGGCCATTCCATTACGCAGCAGATCAGCCGCGAATTCAATATCCCGTTTGCCGATGCCGAAGAAATGAAGCGCCGGCACGGTTTCGTGGCGCTCGGCGGCGCGTATGAAGAGCCCGACTCCGAAGTGGCGGCCACGGTGTCCAAGATCATCCGCAACGTCATGACCCGGCTGCACGGGGAAATCAATCGTTCGATCAACGTTTACCGGTCGCAATGGAAAGGCCGCAAGCCGGCCCGCATCTGGTTGGCCGGCGGGAGTTCCGTGATGGCGTTCACGCCCCGGTTCTTCTCGGAAAAACTCCGGATCAATGTGGACTATCTCAATCCGTTTCCGATTGTAACGTTGGGTTCCAATATCAAGAAAGAAGAATTGATTGAAGTTGCCCATATGTTTTCGGAAGTGATCGGGCTGGGACTGCGGCATATTGCCAAATGTCCGATTGAAATTTCACTGAAGCCCAAGTCGGTTAAAAGCCAGCAGTCCTTGAAACAGAAAGTTCCCTATTTTCTGGCCAGCTGTTTTACGATTGTGCTCTGTCTGGTGATCTTCCTTTTCATTATGGTCAACCTGAAAAACCGCGATCAGGAACGGGTGCAGGTGGCGCAGGAAGAAATCAATAAAACGCAGAAACTCGGTACGGAAGTCAAGACGGCCAAAGGCAATCTTGACGGAATTGCCGCCCAATATAACGATGTGCAGAATATCTTTACCCAGCGCACGGTGTGGCCGGCGGTGATCAACGAACTCCAGAAAGTGCTGCCCGACAATATGTGGCTGGTCACGGTGAAAGGAGTGGCATCCGAAACCAAGACGGTGGTGGCCGCGCCGAAAGAAACCGCGTCGCCGCGTCGTAGTCGTCGTGGCGGCGGTGGCGGTGGAGAAATGATGCCTCCGGGCGGTCCCGGCGGCGGCATGCCTTTGTTCGGCGGCATGGGTGGTCCCGGCGGCAGCGGCGGCGGCGATGATGCCACGATCCAGTCGGCGGAAATGTCCTGGCTCCGGATTATCGGCCACACCCTGGTGATGAGTCAGATGCAGGATGCGGTGGAAAGTTTCAAGGACAACCTGCTGAAAACCGGGGTGTTTACCAGTGAAAAAGAAGATATTCGACTGGTGGATTATGTTCCCGCCCGCGGGAAGATGAATGTTACCACCTTTACCATGGAAATCAAATTGAAAAAGACGATAACCAAGTAGCGGCTTTATTGAGATGGAAATCATTAAGAAAAACTTGATTCTGTTCATTGTTCTGACGCTCACCGTCATTGCGTCGGCGGTGTTGCTGGTTTTTGTTCTGATCGCGCACAGCGATATGATTGCGTCGGTCCAGAAAATTGACGAGATCAAGGCTCAAATCGTCGAACTTCAGCGCCAGAAACCGGCGCCGGGCAATACCAATTTGATCCGCATCAATAAGGATACGGAAAATTTCAAACGTAAACTGGCGGACATTTACCATTATTTCGGCATTACGTATTATGATGCGTTTCAGGCCTTTGTTCAGGCGCTCGGCATGAATGAAGAAACATTCATGTCCAAGTTCCGCGACTTCTGGTCACAGAATGCCATTCGTGGTTCCAATACCCAGCAGCTGTTCATCAAATTCATGCAGAGTCTGGATCAGGATAAATTGGGCCGGGGCCGGGAAAACTTTCGTTCCATCTATCAGAAACAAACGTTGGAAAAAATCAACGACGCCAATATCAACGATATTATTTTTTATACCATCGGGGTCAATCGTCCGTTGTCGCCTGCCGGGGCGCGGTCTTTCCTGACCGGGTTTCAGGAAGAACTGCTGCGCGTTTTCGACGATCATAAGATTGCCATCGGCGAAAATGTTTCGTCCTTCACGTTCAGCCGTTATTTTTCGTCGGAACTGCCCCGGACCGAAGATATTCCCGCGATTATTGAAATCAGTAATATTATCGGGGACGTGTGCATTCGGGCCGCCCACTCCGGGATTTCCCGTATCGACTCGATATCCCGAGGTCCGCTCGACGGTACCGGGGACGGCAAATTTATCCGCTATCGGGTCAATTTCGATGTTGCCGGGGATATGGCATCGCTCCGCAAGTTTCTCAACAGTCTTGAAGACGCCTACAAAGTCAATCGGATTTATGTGATCCGCAATCTCAGTTTTGAACAGGTTAACGACCGGGTGAGCGAATTTACCAGTGACGGTGCGGGCAATACGGTTGCCAAGACGTTGACGGTTAAGGAAGAGCAAGCGATTTCCGAAGCGGAAAAGGCTCGGCTGGCCGCATTGGAAAAGGTTCGGAAAGCGGCACCGAAAAAAGATTTTACTCAGGAAAAGAATTATGGGAAAGCAATCTTCGGCGGTCTCACCGGCGCGGCTAAACTGGTGAAAATGTCGCTGGAAATGGATTATGTGATGTTTGTGCGGGAAAAGTTTACCATTCAGGAATAACCGACGGTGCAAGTGAGGAGTGTCGACCTTGGAGTTCATTAAGAACCATTACGAGAAGATTATTCTGGCCATATTGCTGATTTTGTTCGTCCTGGCCTTGATCTATCAGATTCAGATCATTACCAATATCAGCAGAATTACGCCGGAATCCCTTGCCATTCCCAAAAAAGACGGGGAGTACGAATCGATTAATTTCAAGGCGGATCTCTATAATCCGTCTTTTATGCTCAATAAGGACAGCAAATGGCTGCCGCGGACGAAGTTCAATCCGCAGGATCAGTTTGTCACGGATCTCTGCATGCCGTTCGAAATCGCCCGGTGTCCGCATTGCACCGCGTTCATTCCTCGCTTCTATTTCAGAAGCGATCCGCATAAGTGTCCGCTGTGCGGCGGCAGTCTGCCGGAGCCGCCTCCGGATCCGCCCGAAGGCGCCGATCCCGGCGACGATACCGATGGCGATGGCATTTCCGATGCCGTTTGCAAAAAATATGGGTGGAATGTCAACGATCCCAATAATGCGCTTCGCGATACCAGCGGCAACGGTTTTACCAACTTGTTCAAAGTGCAGAATCCGGCGAACGACGGGAAGTCGTGCGATCTGGTCGATCCGAAGTCTCATCCGCCGCTTTGCTTCCGGCTTTATGTGGCGGAAATCAAGCGGATTGTTCTGGGGGTGAAATTGAAGAAGTTGCAGGAACGCGGCGAAAGCCGCAGCGATTGGGACATCCAGATTGACATTAAGAAGAAACGCGACTGGGGCACCAAGTTCTGCAAAATCAACGATACCATCAAAATCGGTCGTACCGACTATAAGATTATCGACTGCAACCGCAAGCAGGAAGAAGAATATAACAAAGACACCAAGAGCAACGAACTGAAAGACAAGTCCGAAGTTACGATCCAGGCGGTCAACGGCGACGACAAGGTCGTGATGGTCGTGGATCAGCCGGTTTATTCGCCCAAGGAAACGGCGTTTCTGCGCGATGTGGGGGACAATGACAAACGCTATGTGGTCGAACAGGACCGCGTTTTCCAGATGGGCGAGCCCCGGATCGGCATTGAAAAATACAAGGTATTGCAGATTGACTCCAGCCGGAAAGTGGTGCAGTTGAAACGCGAATCCGATAATAAGATCTTTGAAATTTCGTCCAAAAAACGGTTTGAATTCGAATCGCTGGTGGAAAACAACAATCGGGAAGGAATGCCGCCGGAGATGGCTCCGGGCATGCCGGGCAACATGACCATCAATCCGGCGACCGGAATGCCGATGGCGCAGCCTCAACCCGTGACCCACAGCCGGCGGCGGCGTTAACAGTAAAAAGAAACATTTATAATAATCTTATTTAGGAAAGCGGGAATCTGAAGATGGTACAGCGAATGGTAGAAAAAAGTCTGGCGGCAACAGCCTTGTTGCTTTTGTTGTTCACTCCGGGATGGGCGGCAGACAGCAAGGCCAAGACTGCCGAACAGAAGCAGCAGGAAGTCGACCATGCGGTAGAACAGCGGGTCCTGCAGCTCAATACGGTGCTGGCCACGGCGGAAGTCAAAATGACGGATGCCCGCAAAGCATTTTCCCTCAACAATTATGAAGTAGCGGCCAAAACCGCGCAGGAAGCCAAAGCACTGGTGGAACCGCTGCAAGGGCCGCTGGCGGCATCGAAGCTGCACAGCATCGTGGGGTTTATCAATTCCGTCAACTATCATTGGGCGCGGCAGCTGTTGAACGACGCCCGCAAGGCTTACATTGCCGGGAAATATGAAGCGACCATTTCCAATGCCCGGAAGGCCGTGGCGGTGGATTCTTCCTGCGATCAGGAAGCCGACAGCATTATTAAGCTGGCGGAGAAGAAGTTGAGTTACGTCAATGTCACGAGCGCCACTTCCATCAATAGACTGGACCCCGACTATGCCAAGACGCAGGATGAAATCAAGGTCATGTTGCGGGAAGCCCAGATTCTGATCAACAATAAACTTTATGACCGCGGCCGGGACGTCCTGGAAAAGATTCTGCTGAAGGATCCGTTTAACCAGCGGGCCGTCGGTATGCTCAACGAGCTGTATCAGCAATTGTATTCCGTGGCGGACAAGCGCCGGCAGATTGAATACGAAGAACGCATGGAACAGTTGGAATACAACTGGAGCGAACAGGTGCCGCCGGTGGAAGGGACCAAGATCGACAATGTCGTTCCCGAAGCCGATGCCAATGCCAAGGCCAATCTCCAGGAAAAAATGCAGCGGATCATTTTCGACAATCTCGAATTTGACGAAGCCTCCATTACTTCGGTGGTTCAGCACCTCAATACGCTCAGCAAACAGGCCGACCCCGATGGAACCGGCGTCAGCATTGTGTCCAACCTGACCAACGCCGAATCGGCGGAAGTTCCCCGCATTACCATGAGTTTCGATCATATTCCGATGTCGGAAGCCCTGCGTTATATTTGTCAGGGGGCGGGGCTGAAGTACAAAATCGAAGAAAAGGCCGTCATCATCGGGGATAAGAACATCGACCCGATGGACACCCGTTTCTTTAAGGTTCGGGCGGCCCTGGTGGCATCCATTCTTCAGAGCGCGAGCGATTCTTCTCTGAAAACCGCGGAAGACCGGGATAATTTCACGGACAAAGACGGTGGCAGCAAAACCGATCTCAAAGATACTTTCAAGAAAAAAGGCAGCAGCGGCAGCAGTAAAAGCAGCGGCAGCAGCAGTGCCAAGGCCGAAACGGTAGCCGGCGGCGGAGTCGGCAATGTTGCCAATACTTCCAGCAGTAATTCCGGCGATGCGCTGAAAGAATATTTTGTCGATCGCGGGATCAATTTCGATGAAGGTTCTACTATCGCTTACGACCGCCGCGCCGGGAAGCTGATCGTCAAGAACACGTATGAAAACCTTCGCAAACTGGAACATCTCCTCCGGGATTTGGATATTTCCACCCCGTTGGTGCTGGTGGAAGCAAAAATTGTGGAAATGACGCAGTTGGAAGTCGAAGAATTGGGCTTTGACTGGGTTTTTGCCTCGACCAGCAATATCAACTCGCACTGGAATGTTCCTGCCAACGACACGATTTTGCGGCACTATTCCGCCGATAGCGCCAACTCCGACGCCACCGGGCAATCGACCACCAGTGCCAACGGTACCGTGACGACGGCAACCGATGACCGCGCTAATCGTGTGGTCAATAATTTGCAATTGCTTCCCGGCAGCAGCGATTTCTCCCTGGGGCTGACGGTCAATGCCATCGACCAGCATGAAAAACAGGAAGTGCTGTCCGCCCCGAAGGTGATTGCCACCAGCGGGACCACCGCTTTGATTCGAATGGTGGAAGAATGGTATTTTCCGACATCATGGTCCGACCCGGAATTGTCCGTGTCTTCCAGTTCGGTCCAGTTCACGCCGCCCAAGCCGGACTTCGGCGACAAGACCGATATCGGGATTCGGTTTGAAGTGACGCCGACGGTCAGCCCCAATAATTATACCATCAGTCTCCATTTGATTCCGCAGGTAATTGCGTTTTCCAGCTGGATGAAATATCCGATTTACATGAAGGTGGGCAATACCGTCATCGGGGATTCTTCCTCGACCAGCACCAACTATAGCACGAACATCATGATGCCGATTATCTCCCGGCGCGATTTGGATACGAATGTTAAAGTATTCGACGGCGAAACCATCGTTCTGGGCGGGATGTTGCAGGACCAGGCGGTGGAACGTAACGATAAATGGCCTATTCTGGGGGATATTCCGCTGGTCGGACGGCTGTTCAGCTCTCAGCTCAGCGATTCCGAAAAGGTCAATCTGTTGATCTTTGTGACGGCTCGTCTGGTTAATAACGACGGGGTGCCGGTTCGAGAAAACTCGATGCGCGGACTGCCTGACTTTAATCGCTAATAAAACTAAATATAGTTGAGATATGGAGGCGAGAATGATGTTTTTGCGAACGATGTCCGGCGGCGGTCTGGCGCTGGTCTTCTGCTATCTGGTCTTGATGTCCACGGCATCGGGGCAGGCGACTCAGAAAGAACTTACCGGGGTGACTCAGGATATCAGAATGGAAGATCTGGCCCGCCAGGAAGCCTACAAGCGCGCCAACCGCCTGATTAATGAAGGTCATGCCGCCTTGGGCGGCAAAGAATATCAGAAAGCCGTCGATCGATATCTCGAATCGATCAAGCAGCTGGAAAAATGCAGCGCCAGCCGGAGCATCATTTTACAGAAAGAAGACGCCGTTAAACGCTTGATCGCGCAGACGTATGAATTCTGGTCCCGCGACCTCTATATTCAAGCGGAAGAAAAACTCAAGATTCAGAATATGGCGGATGCCATCAAGTTGTGCGAACAGGCCTCGGAAATCTATCCGCCGTCCAAGGCGCGCAATGACGAGCTGATCAAGCAGTATCAGGAAACGCAGAAAACGTTGATTTACCGTCAGGCCACCAAAGAAGATACCGTGATTCCGGATATGGAACAGCGCAAATTCAATATTGACGTGCTGATGCGTCAGGCCCGTGCGTACTATGATGCCGGGCAGTTTGAAAAGGCGCGGTCCAAATGCGAAGAAGTGCTGGTGATCGACCCCTATAATTCCGAAGCCATCAACTATGTCTATAAGGTGAATCTGACCCTCCAGAAACGCGCCAAGCAGCGGTTCGACATGACCCATATCGAACGAATTTCCGAAGCGGAGTGGAAAGGGGTGTCGCCGCTGATTCCGAAAACCTATTCCTCCGATATGAGTGCATCGGCCAGTCCGATTAAAAAAGAAGTGGCCGAAGACCTGATCCATAAGAAGCTGAAGAATATCATTATCGACCACATCGAATTCGAAGAAGTGACCATTCCGACGGTGGTGAAATATCTGAAGATGCGCAGCAAGCAGATCGACCCGGAAAAGGTCGGCGTCAATATTTTTCTGCGCCTGCCGGTGGCCGGTGAAACGGCTTCCGCGAGTCAGAACAATGCGGCCGGCATGGAAGGTCTTCCGCCTGGAATGCCGGGGGCGGCTGCGCCCAGGGCCACGACCACGAAACGCAAAGCCAAAAGCGATAATGCCGATGCTGCAGCCAACGGCGGCGGCGATGCCAATGCCAATGCCAATGCCAATGCAGCCGGAGATAATCCGGATGACAGCAGCGATAGCAGCGAGGAAGGCGGCGGCGAAGGAGAAAATACCGCCGGGTTGCCGACCGTGACTATGGTGGTCGATGAAATTTCTCTCGGCGATGCCATTCGTTACATTTGTCGGGCGGCCAATTTGAAATACCGGGTGGAAAAATACGCCGTGGTCATCGCGCCGCAGGATGTTCCGCTGGATGACGTGGAAACGCAGATTTACCCGATTGAACATGAATCGATCGACTCGATCGGCGGCGGCGATCCGACCGCGGTCAAGCAGCATTTCGAAACGCGCGGCGTGACATTTCCCGCCGGGGCGAAGATCGTCTATGACAGCCGGATCAGCCGGTTGATTGCCACCAATACTCCGGAAAATCTGAAAAAAATCGAAGCCATCATTCACAACGAATTGAATGCGATCGATCCTCAAGTGTTGATCCAATGCAAGTTCGCGGAAATTTCGCAGAATGACTTGGATGAATTGGGATTCGATTATGCCGTCAGCAATACCGGGTACCCCTCGTTCGACACGAACGACTCGGTGGTCCGCAATCTCTCCAGCACCACTCAGGACAAGGCCTTTTCCGCCACGTATACGGACCGCGGGTACAGCATCGGCGCCACGGTTCACGCGCTGAACCAGTGCGACACGCTGGATATTCTTTCCACGCCGCGCGTTACGACGTTGAACGGGCAGGAAGCCACGATCCGCATGGTACGCGACGTCTATTATCCGTCCGACTATTCCGATCCTCAGGTTTCCACCGTGACGGGGACGAGCAACAACTCTTCCGGCAACAGTTCGTCGACGACGATTACCTCCTATATCGGTTCGATTCCTAACTTCGACGAAGTGACGGAAGAAGGGATTATTCTGAAGGTAACGCCGAACGTGGATGCCGACCATTACACCATTACGCTTGACATGTCCCCGATTATTCAGCGTTTCGTCGGTTGGGCCGACTATTCCTATAAGGTGACGCTGGACTCCGATAGCGATAATCCTTATACGGTGACCAATATTCTGAAGAAGGCGGTTATTGCCGCCCGGACCGTCGAAACCACGGTGTCCGTCTACGACGGTGAAACCATCGTTCTCGGCGGGGTCATCAGCGATCAGGTCGACTCGGTTACGGACAAGGTTCCTGTTCTGGGTGACGTTCCGTTCTTCGGACGGTTCTTCCAGTCGCAATATCAGACCAAGACCAAGAAAAACCTCTTGATTTTCCTGACCTGCCGGCTGGTCAACCCCGATGGGACTCCGCTGCATGAACGCAAATCCCGCGGGTTGCCGACCTATCTGCCGGACCGTTAAAGAGCTTCTTTCCGGAAAAAAATCAAGCCGCCTGATTCAGGCGGCTTTTTTTTCCCTGCGATAACGCGATGTTGCTATCTGCCGGCAATCACAAAACGATTCCAGCCGTTGTAGTCTTTGATGATTTCCACGCGAGTGAAAAGCCCGGTTTCCCGGCAGTTCTGTTGAATGGTTTCCGCCTGGTTGATGCCCAGCTCGAAAATAGCGAATCCGTCCGGCAGCAAATGGCGGGGCAACTGTTTGATCAACTTTCGGACAAGATCAAGCCCGTCGTCGCCGCCGTTGAGCGCCAGTTCCGGTTCGAAGTCGCGAACATCGTGCGCCAGCGCGGCCATCTCCGTTTCCGTGACGTAGGGAAGATTAGCCGCGACGACATCGCATTGCAGATGGGGTATTTTTTCGAACAGATTACTGCGCCGCAGTTTGACATTGCTCAGATGGTAACGGGCGCGGTTGTACCGGGCATATTGCAGCGCCTGTGCGCTGATATCGAGTCCGATGACTTTGGTGTCGCGCCGCTCGAACGCCACCGACAGCGCAATCGCGCCGGACCCGACGCCGACATCGCAGACGACCGCTCCGGCGGGAGCCTGGCGAATGACGTATTCCGCCAGCAATTCGGTCTCCGGACGCGGAATCAGGACTCCGGGACCGACGCGGAGATTGAGTTCCCGGAATGCCGCCTGGCCGAGAATATACTGTAGCGGCTCATGGAGCAGGGACCGACGTTTGACGCGATGGATCAGTTTTTTTTCTTCCAGCGGCGACAAGCTGCGGACTGCCGCCAGATAGAGTTCGAGACGCGGCATGCGTAGCGTTTCGGCAAACAGCATTTCCGCTTCCTGCCGGGCGTTTTCGATGCCGGATTCGTTGAATAACGTTACCGTTTGATTGAGCAGTTGCTGGACGTTCATCATCATAGTTCAACCGTTCCCCCTGGTCGTGGCGGCGCTCCCGGGCAGCAGCGGTTAATGGTCACCGGCCTCGGTAATGATGTCGACAAACTCTTCCGGAGAAATTTCTTCCAGATGTTTTCCCCTGGCCTGTAACTTTTCATTGACTTTGATGGCGGTCTCCGTCATTCGGTCATGGGTTTCTTCCGAGCCCCCCACCAGGAAGAAATTTTCACCGCGGGTGATGCGTTTGTGCCCGTCTTGATTGTCGAGCCCGATCCCCATCATCAAAGCTTTTTTATTGCTCCGCTGCTCACGGGGCGTTTCCATATTCCTACCTCGCCGTACCGCATTCTGATGTTTTACCGCATTCTAAAGTAACAACTACTATAAACGTTCCCGCCGATTTTCTCAACTCCCGACCGGGCGGAACTGCGAATATTTGTTCCGCTTGGCAATGGAGACGGAAGACTCCCATCTTGGAGCGGGGAAGACCCGGGGCTCTTTTGAAGAAGCGCCCCCTTTTTTCCCCGCGTCCCAATTTTGACCCCGCAAAACATCAGCTTGCGCCGCAAACTGATAAAGAGAATAAAAAGTTTAAAAGCCAGGAAAAGGGGTCCGGGAAAAAACCCTGAAAATTGGCAAATTTTTCGGGGTTTTTTCCCGGAAACTTGTTTTGTAACGTTGCGTGTATGGTTAAAAATCCAATTAATTTTCGGTTCGTCGTCTTGATTTCCGGGGCAAGTGGTTTTATTGTTAATCATAACGCGCCGAAAAGGGTGCGGTATAAAAAGAAGAAAAAGAGTTCATGCAAGTTCAGAAGTTTCAATTTTACGGGTGGTGGCGGTTCCAGCGGTAATCCGCAGGGACTTGTTCTCTTCTGGGCAAGCAACTGATTGAAAAGACACTGCGGATTGACCGGTTTAAAACGGCAATCCGCTTTTTTTATGTTCAATTTTTAAGAGTAAAAATGAAAAGTATCGTCCATAACAACTTTTATTTCTGGCGTTGGTGGCGCAGTACCCGGGAGGTTCCGCGATGCTGATTCGTGCCGCATATACTGGCGGCCAGAACGACCAGAAAGCCGTGAATCTTCCGCAAGGAATGGTTCACGGCTTTTTTGTTATCAGCAGGTTAGTTGCAAGTTAAAAATTCAACAATTCACCATAAAAAAAACGAATAAGTAAAGGACAAGAAAATGTTTAAACCGAATTACGAGCAGTTTGCGGAACTGGCGGAACAAGGCAATGTGATTCCAGTCTGTCAGGAATATCTGGCCGACCTCGAAACCCCGGTGTCGGTGCTGAGCCGGTTTGCCGACGACGAACAGGTGTTTCTGCTGGAAAGCGTGGAAGGCGGCGAACGCTGGGGCCGCTATTCGTTCCTCGGCATCAATCCCTACGCCATTTTCACCGTTGAAAACGGCAAGCCGTACCTCCGCAAGGGCGATCAGGTGACCGAACTCGACGCCAAAGACGGCGCGATGCTGGCGTTGCGTCAGGTGATGAAAGACATTCGCTACGCGCCGCTCCCGGGGTTGCCGCCGCTGCTCGGCGGCGCAATCGGCTACATCGGCTATGAAACCGTCGGCGAATTCGAAAAACTGCCGCCGCCGAAAAGCCCGCTCCATGAGCCCACCGCCTGTTTCATGCTGACCGACGAAATGATTGTGTTCGACAACGTCCGCCACACCGTGATCGTGTCGGTCTGCGTCCATCCCGCCGACCATCCCGATCTGCGGACCGGTTACGTTCACGCCTGCAATCGGATCAACGCCATCAGCAAAGTGCTCCGCGCTCCGGCGCCGGGCATCGGCGAAAGTCCGGTGGGTATCGAACAGCCGGAACTGAAGTCGAACATGACCCGCGACGAATTTTATCGGATGATTAAACGCGCCAAACAATACATCACCGACGGCGACATCATTCAGGTGGTCCTCTCGCAGCGATTTAGTACCCGGCTGATGACCAAACCGCTGCAGCTCTACCGGGCGCTGCGGCTGATTAACCCGTCGCCGTACACCTTCTTCCTGAAGTTCGGTTCGCGGCAACTGGTGGGGTCGTCGCCGGAAGTGATGGTGCGGCTGGACGGCTCCCGGGCCGAACTCCGGCCGATTGCCGGTACCCGCCGCCGCGGCAAGACCGAGCAGGAAGATATCCAGCTCGCCGACGAGCTGCTCAGCGATGAAAAGGAACGCGCCGAACATCTGATGCTGGTCGACCTCGGCCGCAACGACCTCGGCCGGGTGGCCACGCCCGCCAGCGTCCAGGTGAAGGAGTTCATGACCATCGAACGCTATTCGCACGTGATGCACATCGTTTCGCACGTGGAATCGGTGCTGGCCGACGGCAAGGACTGTTTCGACCTGCTGAAAGCCACGTTCCCGGCCGGGACGCTTTCGGGCGCGCCGAAAATCCGGGCCATGGAGATCATCAACGAACTGGAACCGGGACCGCGCGGCATTTACGGCGGGGCGGTGGGTTATTTCTCCTACAGTCACAACATGGACATGGCGATCACCATTCGGACGCTGGTCATCGACGGCGACACCATTTCCGTGCAGGCGGGCGGCGGCGACGTTTACGATTCCGACCCGGAAAAGGAATATCAGGAAACGATCAACAAAGCAACCGCCGTGTTCAAGGCTATCGAACTGGCCGCCAAAGGTCTCGAATTAGTTTAACTTTCAGGTGAAACAAATGGTACTGATGATTGATAATTTCGATTCGTTTACCTACAACCTGGTACAGTATCTGTCCATGTTGCAGAAAGAAGTCAAAGTTTACCGTAACAATGAAATTACTGTGGCCGAAGCGCTGGCGCTGAACCCGGAATTCATCGTGATCTCGCCGGGCCCCGGACGGCCGGAAAACGCCGGGATCACGGTGGACTTGATTAAAGCCGCCGCCGGGAAAATTCCGATTCTGGGCGTCTGTCTGGGCCATCAGGCGATCGGTTATGCGTTCGGCGGCGAAATCGTCAAAGCGCGCCGGATCATGCACGGCAAGACCAGCGATATCTCCCACGACGGCAAAGGCCTGTTTACAAACCTCAACTCGCCGCTGAAAGCCGTGCGCTATCACTCGCTGGCCATTCGGGAAGAAACCTGTCCGGCCTGCCTCGAAATTACCGCGCGGGCCGAGGACGGCGAAATCATGGGCGTCCGGCACAAGGAATACCTGATCGAAGGGATTCAATACCATCCCGAATCGATCATGACTACCACCGGCAAACGCCAACTGGCGAATTTCATCAAAACCGTCGAATCGCGAAAAAGTATAAACTGAGAATAATATTATGATTACCAATCAACTGAAAAAAGTCATGCTGGGCCGGGACCTGACCGTGGCCGAAATGGGCGACGTGATGGAAGAGATTATGGGCGGCAATTCGTCGCCCGCACAGGTCGGCGCCTTTCTGGCAGCGCTGCGGATGAAAGGCGAACGGATCGAGGAACTCACCGGGGCGGCGCGGGTCATGCGCCGTCATGCGGCGTTCATCGACACCGGGGCGCAGACGGTCATCGACACCTGCGGGACCGGCGGCGACGGCGCCGACACCTTCAACATTTCCACCACGGCCGCTTTCATTGCCGCCGGGGCGGGCATTACCGTGGCCAAGCACGGCAACAAGAGCGTCTCCAGCAAGTGCGGCTCGGCCGACGTGCTGGCGGCGCTGGGGTTCAATCTCGACGCCGAACCGGTGGTGATGGAACAGTCGATTCAGGAAAACGGCATCGGTTTCCTGTTCGCGCCGAAGGTTCATCCGGCGATGCGCAGCGTGGCGGGCATCCGCAAGGAACTCGGTATCCGGACGATTTTCAACATGCTCGGGCCGCTGACCAATCCGGCGGGCGCGAGCGGCCAGGTGCTCGGCGTGTTTTCGCCGGTGATGACCGAGATGTTCGCCGCCGCGCTGAAGTCGCTGGGCTGCCGCCGGGCGTTCGTGGTCCACGGCAACGACGGCCTCGACGAAATCACTTGTTCCACCACTACCCGCGTCAGCGAACTGCGCGACGGCGTGGTCAAAACCTACGAACTGTTCCCGGAGATGTACGTCGGCAACACCTATCCGCCGGCGGCGATTCGCGGCGGCGACCCCACCGTCAACGCCCGGATGCTGCGCGCCGTTCTCGACGGCTCCGACCGCGGCGCGCCGCGCGCGGTGGCCCTGCTGAACGCCGCCGCCGCCATCATCGTCGGGGAAAAAGCCGACAACATGGAAGCCGGCGTCAAACTGGCGGAACAGTCCCTGGACTCCGGGGCCGCGCTGCATAAACTCGAACTGCTGATCGAGGCGAGCAAAGCATGAAAAACATCCTCGAACAGATTGTCGACCGCAGCCGCCGCGAGCTGGCGGACGAGATGGACCGTTTTCCGGTGGATGAAACCGTCAAAGCGGCGGAGACGGCGCCGCCGAGCATGGATTTCGCCGCCGCGTTCCGGCAGCCGGAACGCATCCGGATTATCGCCGAACTGAAAAAAGCGTCGCCGTCGAAAGGGATGATCCGGCCGGATTTTCATCCGGAAGAACTTTGCATCGAACTGGAAGAAGCGGGCGCGGCGGCGCTGTCGGTGCTGACCGAAAAAAATTATTTTCTCGGCTCCGAGGAATATCTGAATGCCGTCAAGGCGCGGGTGGCGATTCCGGTCCTGCGGAAGGATTTCATCTACGACCCGTATCAGATTTATCGGGCCCGGGTGCTGGGCGCGGACGCCGTGCTGCTGATTGCCGCCATGCTCGAACCCCGGACGTTCGACGCGCTGCACCGGCTGACCCGGCGGCTGGGCATGCGGGCGCTCTGCGAAGTCCATAACCGCGACGAACTCGCGATGGTGCTGGACAACGGCGCGGAAATCATCGGCGTCAACAGCCGCAATTTGAAGGATTTTCACACCAGCCTCGATGTGACGCTCGAATTGCTCGGCCAAATTCCGGCGGACAAAATCAAAATCGCGGAGAGCGGCATTCGGACCGCTGCCGATTTGCTCGAACTGCTCAAGGCCGGCGCCCACGGGTTTTTGATCGGCGAAACGCTGATGCGCGAGGAACGCCCCGGCCGCAAACTCTCGGAACTGATCCAGCAAGGCAGGGAACGGCAATGAAGATCAAAATCTGCGGCATCACCAGACCGGAGGACGCGCAGGCGGTTGTCGACGCCGGCGCCGACTATCTCGGCTTCATTTTTTACGAGGGATCGCCGCGCTATGTCACGCCCGAAAAGGCGGCGGCGATTTTGGCCGGACTGAAAGGCGAAATCAAAACCGTCGGGGTGTTCGTCAACGCCCCTGCCGGGCAGATTTTCGATATCATCGCCCAGTGCCGGCTGGACGTGGTCCAGCTCCACGGCGACGAACCGGAAGCGTTCGCCGCCCAGTTCCCGCGGCGACAAGTCTGGAAAGCGGTCCATCTGCGCGAAGCGTCCGATATCGAACGATGGCGGGGCTATCCGGCATCGGCGCTGGTGCTGGACGCCCGTTGCGGCGACCGGCGCGGCGGCACCGGACGGCGCTGCGACTGGAATCTGGCCGCGTTGGCGGCGGAACGTTTTCCGGTCGTACTGGCCGGCGGCATCACCCCGGATAACGCGGTCGCCGCCGCGCTGGCGGTCCGGCCGGTCGGACTTGACGTCAACAGCGGCGTGGAAACCGCCCCCGGCGTCAAGGACCCGGACAAGATCAAAACCTTAATCAACCACCTGAAAAACACAGGAATTTGTTAAAGCATGAAGAATCCAACTCATTTCGGCATCTATGGCGGCCAGTATGTGGCGGAAACCCTGATGACCGCCCTGATCGAACTCGAAAAAGAGTACGAAAAGGCCAAGGCCGACCCCACTTTCCATCAGGAAATGGCGTACTATCTCACCAACTACATCGGCCGGGAATCGCCGCTCTACCATGCGCGGCGGCTCACCCAGCATTGCGGCGGCGCGCAGATCTATCTCAAACGCGAAGACCTCAATCATACCGGCGCGCATAAGGTCAACAACACCATCGGGCAGGCGCTACTCGCCAAACGGATGGGCAAACGGCGGTTGATCGCGGAAACCGGCGCGGGCATGCACGGCGTGGCCACCGCTACCGTGGCGGCGCTGTTCGGCTTCGAGTGCGAAGTGTTCATGGGCGCGGAAGACATCATCCGCCAGGCCCCGAACGTCGACCGGATGCGCGTCCTCGGCGCCAAAGTCACCGCAGTCGATTCCGGCAGCGCCACGCTGAAAGATGCGATGAACGAAGCGCTCCGCAATTGGGTCGCTACGGTGGAAGACACCTTCTACGTGATCGGCACCGTGGCCGGACCGCATCCCTACCCGGCGATGGTCCGCGACTTCCAGTCGGTCATCGGCAAGGAAGCCCGCGAACAGTTTCTCGCCCAGACCGGCAAACTGCCGGACGAAGTGATCGCCTGCGTCGGCGGCGGCAGCAACGCCATGGGCATCTTCGCCGGTTTTCTGGACGACAAAGACGTCCGGCTGGTCGGCGTGGAAGCCGGCGGCGACGGCCTCGAAACCGGACGCCATGCCGCCAGCATCTGCGGCGGCACGCTGGGCGTGCTCCATGGCTGTAAAACCTATCTGCTCCAGGATAACGACGGCCAGATTCACAATACCCATTCCGTTTCGGCCGGACTGGACTATCCGGGCGTCGGGCCCGAACACTCCTATCTGCACGATATCGGCCGGGTCGAATATGTGACCATCAACGACGACAAGGCGGTGGCGGCGTTCGATCTGCTGTCGCGCACCGAAGGTATTATTCCGGCGCTGGAATCGTCCCACGCCGTGGCCGAGGCCGTCCGCCGGGCCTCGTTCATGAAAGCCACGGAAAATCTGGTCGTCTGCCTCTCCGGACGCGGCGACAAAGACATGGACAACGTCAATCATTACAAGCAGCAACACAAGGAGGAAGTCCGCCATGGATCGGATCGCTAATACTTTTGCCCGGTGCCGCGCCGAAAACCGCAAGGCGCTGACCGCTTATCTTACCGTCGGCAACCCCGATTTGGCCGCCAGTGAAAAACTGATCGAAACCGTCATCAACGCGGGCGCCGACATCATCGAACTCGGGGTTCCGTTCTCCGACCCGATGGCCGACGGCCCGGTCATCCAGAAAGCCGGTCAGATCGCGTTGAAAAACGGTACCCGGCTGGCCGATATTCTGGCCGTTGCCGGACGCATCCGCAAACAGTTCCCGGACACGCCAATGGTGCTGTTCTCTTATTACAACGTCCTGATGTCCTACGGCCTCGACCAGTTGGGCAAAGATTGTCAGACGGTGGGGATCGACGCCTGGTTGACCGTCGACGTGCCGCTGGAAGAACGGGAAGAAGTCCGGCCGACCGCCGAAAAGTACGGCCTCAGTCTGATTCCGCTGGTGGCGCCCACCACTCCGCTGGAACGGGTCAAACAGATCGTCGCCGGAGCGAAGGGATTCGTCTATTACATCACGGTCAAAGGCGTGACCGGCGCGCGGGCCGAACTGCCGCCGGAACTCGCCGGCCGACTCGACGAAATCCGTCAGGTCAGTTCGATTCCGGTCGTGGCCGGATTCGGCATCGCCAGTCCGGGCATGGCCGCCGCCACCGCCGAACACGCCGACGGCGTGGTGGTGGGCAGCGCGCTGGTCCGAATCGCCGACGATATTCCCGACCGGGAAAAGGCCTTGCAGTCCAGCGCCGCGTTCGTCCACGGCCTGGCGCAAGCCCTGCACGGCCGTTAACCATCAAGCCGGGGCGGACGCCCCTCCGCCCCGGCTGTTTACGTCAGGAGATGGGACGATGATTATCGAATTGAAACACGACGCCAAACCGGCGGAGATCGAGGAGCTGCTCGGCATCATCCGGCAGCAGAACCGCTATCCCAAACTGGTAAACGGACTGGAACAGACCGTACTGCTGGTCGATCCGGCCTCCGGCCGCGGGCCCGAGCAGTTAGAGTTGTTTTCCGCCGAACCCAGCGTGGACGACCTGTTCGAAGCGCCGGCCTCCGACGGACGGCTGGTGCTGCATCTGGTGCTTCGGCTGAATGCCGCCGAGGAAGAAGAACGCCAGTTGGAAAACCTGTTGCGGCAGATGGGCTACCATTTTGAAAAAAGCTGCTGCGACCGGCCGATCGTCGTCATTCCGGTCGAGGACGACCAATCGCTCGAAACCTACAACATGCTCCGCTGCGTGGCCGACGTTATTCCCGCGGGCAAGCGCTATAAACTCGCCAGCCGCGAATATTGCCGTCACGACAGCATCGTCAAACTGGGCCGCGACCGGCTGATCGGCGGCGGCCATTTCCAGATGATCGCCGGGCCATGCGCGGTCGAAAGTCTGGACCAAATGCGCCAGGCCGCCGCCGCCCTGATCGCCTGCGGCGTGGGCGTGATCCGCGGCGGGGCGTTCAAACCCCGGACGTCTCCCTACGACTTTCAGGGCCTCGGACTCGAAGGGCTGAAAATTCTTCAGCAGATCAAGGAGGAATTCGGGGTGGCGGTCACCACCGAAGCGGTCAGCGTGGAAAATCTGAAAGAGCTGGCGGCGGTGGCCGACTGCATCCAGATCGGCGCCCGCAACTGTCAGAATTACAATCTGCTCGAGCGCGTGGCCGACCAGGGGCGGCCGGTGTTGCTCAAACGCGGCATGGCCACCCAGATCGAGGAGTGGTTTTCCGCCGCCGAATATCTGATGGCCAACGGCTGCATGCAGGTGATTCTGTGCGAACGCGGCATCAAGACGTTTGAAAGTTCGACGCGCAACACGCTCGACCTCAGCGCCGTGGTTGCGGCCAAACGGGACACCCATCTGCCGGTAGTGGTCGATCCGTCGCACGCGGCGGGCCGGGTGGATATGATTCCGGCGCTGTCGCGGGCCGCGATTGCCGCCGGCGCCGACGGTCTGATTGTGGAAAGCCATCCGAACCCGAAAGCCGCTCTGAGCGACAACGCTCAACAGATTCCGTGCGCCGACTTCGGCAAATATCTGGCCTCGCTGCAACCGGTGCTCGAAGCCATGGCGAAACTCCGTTCCTGAAAAGCCAGGCGACCAATGAGTTTCCTGCGCACCAGCGAAGGAAAAGCGGCCTCCGCAGGCGCGGTCCGGCGGCGAACACGCTGGTCGGCGAGGCCGAAATCCCCCGCTACCCGCGACGTCGAATTACTCTCCGGCCAGCAGCCGGGCTTTTTCTTCCCGGATGAGCATTTCGACTTCTTTGAACGGAATGCCCATCTGTTGGGCGAGGTTGCACAACAGTTTGCGTTCGGCGGGCACGATCCGACCGTCGGACAGACACAACAGAATCAGGCAGCGCAGAAAGTAGATGGACTTTTCCCGCGAATCCGGCAGCGCGACCGTCAGATCGCCGCTCCGGACCGATTCCACGATAGCGTGCAACCGGGCCGGCGGCATTTTCCGCTGCTGCGCGAAACGCTGGAGCAGTTGTTCTTCCTTGGGTTCGATGGCGCCGTCGGCCAGCATCAGCGCGGCGGCGGCGGCAATCAGACTGTCGCCGTCCTTTTCGTCGAGGAATCCGATCCCGCCCAGCAACGCCGCGTCATCCATGGGCGACGCGGCATCGCCGTTTTCGTCGCTGCTCGCGACGGCGGGAGCGGCGCTGACGGCAAACCCGCCGAAGTTGCGGATGTCGGTAAGAACCCAGTCGCGGGAACCGTCGTTCAGCGGCGCCTGACAGTATTCGCATTTGCCGCTGTCGGTAAAGGTTTCCGGCGCGCCGCAGTTCGGACAGTGCGAACTGGCCAGCACGTTCCGGTCGGACGACTTCACGCCGGACTGCCGGAACAGGACGAACTCCTGATTGAACAGATGGCTGGACGCAAAATCCGGCACGATCAGCGAGGGCACAAATGTTCGCGCCCGGTGTCCCGACCATTTGACCTGAACCCGAACCTGATCGCCATGGGTGCTGCCGATGACTTCGGCCGTTTCCACCCGGCCCACCGCGGCGTCGGCGTAGAATAAATGCGAACCGTCGGACTGCGGCTGGAAAAAGCCCGCATTCTGGGTCAGAAAGGCATCGTCGGACAGTTTGCGCAGGTATTTGGGATCGGCGAAAAACTGCGCCGCAATCCAGCGGTAAAACATCACGGAAACGCGGTCTTCCAGATGGCGCAGGTTGAAGGCGGGATCCCGGGCCAGCATGGAGTCATACCCGGCGGTGGCGCGTTCCGGACGGTTCTGCCATTCGATTTCCTGCGTGATCTCGGTGAGGACCCAGTCGAATTCGCCGGAGTTGACGACGGCCTTGCAGGTCGGGCATTCACAGCGGTCGACGATATCCAGCGGCGCGCCGCAGTTCGGACAAATGTGTTCGGTCAAGCCGCCGCCGGCTTTGGTCTTCGCCCCCGGCCGTCGGATGAACGTCCAGTATTCGACAAAGGTTTCGGGCGAATGACTGCCGTAAACGGTCTTGCCGGAGGAATCAATGTACCAGTCGGCGGCACTGATGCAGAAGTAGACGTCGATGGCATCGAAGCACGGATCGGAGTTGACCGCCGCAATGGTAACTTCTTTGATCGTCAGGTTGGCCATCCGATCGACGATGCCGGATGCTTTCATCATTTCCAGTTGCAGCGAATAGCGCTCGAAAATCCCGTCGGAGACAAAGTGTCGGACTGGTTTTACATCCTGCGCCATCCAGGCGTCCTGAATCTGTTGAAACGCATTCTGAACCCGTTCGATGAACGCTTCGGGATGAAAGTCGGGGTCGCGCCGGCCGATGGCTTCCAGGCCGGTGTCGATATTTTCCTGATCGATCGCGGCACCACGGTCGACAATGATTTGCGCTTCAGCGGTTTCACGCTGGGCATAGCGCATCTGGATGACGACGGCGACGATAAGCACCAGGATAATAAGCAGGACAGCAGATGCGCTGAGATGAACCGGAACGCCAATTCCCCCGCCGCCACCGGAAAAGCCCCCGGAAAAGCCGCTGCCGCCGGAAAAACCCCCGCCGCCAAAACCGCCGCCCCCGCCGCCGCCGCCGGAATAGCCGTCGCCGCCGCCGGCCCGGCCCCAGAGGGTGGCGCTGGTCACCGTCAACAAAAGCACGAACAATCCCCATTGGAGAGGCGACTGCAATAGCCGCCGGAACGCTTTTAACCACGACATTTTTTTGGTTTTTTCCCCTGAACTCAGATTCCGATATCGGAAAGCATGTTGCAAATGCGGTTGACAATCGCCACCAGTTTCGGATGGCTGGCTTCCGCCGCGTCCACCGAGCTGGCGAACCCTTTCAACGCATAATCGAGCGTTTCTTCGTTGCCGTTGGGCCGGGTCGCTTCATACGTGGAAATGCCGGCAAACCCGCTGATGCTCTGAGCCAGTTCGCTGTTGGTCTGGGCAAGCGATTCCAGTTCATGGCTCAAGCGGTCGACCAGACCGAGCAATTCTTCTCTGGCTTCCGGAGTCAGGCCGGTGTCGTTGCGGTTGAGCCGATTTTTAATATCCTGGAGCGATGTCGTCATGGTGGCGTCCTCCTCATTTGCCGTATCCATAATATATTGCCGCCGGATGGAGATAACAATTCCCCAGTATGGGAAATCTCGCCGGAAAGGAGCAAGCCCTCAAACGAGGTTCCGGAGAGCCCCCCAAAAAATTGGAAATTTTTCCAGGGTCTTTCCTGCTACCCATCATTGAGATGTTCGCCGCGCCCGGCTTGATATTTTTTTCATTCGGACTAAATAAATAACAGCGGTTTTGACGTCATCATTATAAAAGCAATGACGGAATGGGGTAAATGGCGGCAGCGGACAATCAAGCGGAAACGACGATTCGACAACAGGCGGCTGTCGGCGACCCCGAACTCGCCGCTGCCATTTATGATTGGGCAGGACGCGAGTTGTATGCGTATCTGGCCGGATTGACCGGTTCGCAGACGGCGGCGGAAGAACTGTTGAGCGATGTACTGGTCCGGTCCGGCGAATGCGGTCCGGCGCTGGCGGCAGCAAAAAATCTGAAAGCCTATCTCTATCGGATTGCCGCCAATCTGGCGTATGACCGAATGCGACGGACGCGGAAAGAGGAACGGGCACGGACGGATTACGCGATCATTCAAGCGGACGAATCCGGCGATCCGGTCGGGCCGGACGAATTGGCCATGTTGCGGCAGGCGCTGGCGGACTTGCCGCCGGAACAGCGGGAAACCGTGGTGATGAAGATTTTTCAGAATAAGACGTTTGAAGAAATCGCGGCCGACCGGCAACTGCCGCTGGCCACGGTGTCCAGCCGATACCGTTACGCATTGCAGAAACTGAAAATTTCACTGGAGCGAAACTTATGAACCGTGATCCCGAAAATGATTTGCGCCGGTTCAAACTGGCGGCTCCGCCGGACGGACTGCGGGAACGGGTGCTGGCCGCGGTCCGGGCGAAAAATGCCCGGCGAGCAGAGGAAGAACTGTCTCCGGCCTTCCGGTTCGGCGTCAAATGTTTTCTGGCTGCCGCCGCAATCATGCTGGCCGCGATTATCGCCCTCAATTCATGGTCCGATCCGACGCCGACCACGCCGACCACGGAGATGCAGGTGCACAATCCAACCGCCAAACAGCTTGAACAATTGGGGTTGACGCCGGAACAGGTCCGGGCGGCCTGCGTGGTACGAAACGCCGTCAACAAACCCGGTCCGGCTTATCGTTTCATTCACCGAGGAGACTGGTCATGAACTTACCGTTATTTCCGTTGGGGATGAGTATGGTTTTGCTTACGCTGGCGGTGTTATTGCCGACGGCGGCGATGACGTGTTATCTGGTCCTCGGCCGGTTCCGGACGCCGGTGCGGCGGCGACGGTGGACGCTGGCCGCTTTGGCGATCCTCGGTCTGCCGGTGCTATTCTGTCTGGCGGTGGCAATCTCCGGGCTGTTCGGCCGGGCGCGGCTGGAACGCCAGTTTGCCGAATTGCGCAGTCAAAAACTGCCGGTCACGCCGGCGGAATTGGCGCAGTCGTACGAACCGGCGCGCAAAGCGGGCGCGGTCGACAACGGCGAGCACTACTATGCGGCCGCCCGCAATCTGATGAAAGCAACCGGACTGAACGACTTGGCAAAGTTGGCCGAACGCAACGGTAAAAATTATGATTTGCCGGCTTGGAATCCGGCCGATCGGCAGACGGCGCTGACGGCATTGAACAGTCCGGACTGCGACCGGATTTTTGCGTGGTTCCGGCGCGGCGCGGCAATGCCGTTCGCGGCGTTCGACCACGATCTGACCAAAGGGTATGAAATGTTGGTCCCGGAATTGCATCCGCAGCGGGAGTTGTATCGTTTGCTGGCGATGAAAAGCGCCGCGCTGGCAATGGGCGGCGATTCCGCCGCCGCGTACCGGCTGCTGGCCGACGGCTTGCAGCTGCCCAAACAATTTGAAAGTGAACCGGTAACGCTGACGCAACTGGTGAGCAATGCCTGCATGCTGCTCGATCTGGACGCATTGAATGCGTTGTTGCCGCGTTACGGAATCGATGAGGAGTCCGCTCGTTTATTGCAAACCCGACTGGCGGCGCTGGACCTTCGCAGCGGCATGATTGCCGCCATCAACGGCGAGATCTGCGTCAACAACGGTTTGCTGATGGATGTTGTTCGTGGCCGGGAGCGCAGTGATTTCGCCGCGATTTTCGGTAGCGGCCCGACCAATCTGCTGGGGATTTCGCTGATTTCTTCTCCCACGTTTTACTGGGACTGGAACTTTCTGGTCGGTTGGTTGCGTCGCGGCCAGGAGTTGTTCCGGCAACCGTATTGGCAGGTGCGCGACCAGGTGGCGGCAATAAAATCGTCGCATGATTTTCATATTCCACGCTATTATCCCGTTGCCATGACCCTGGCGGAATGGATATTTCCGATTCTGAAAGCGCGGACCCGAATTGCCCATTACGAATCGGAAATCGCCGCCGCCGAATTGAGTCTGGCGCTCTACCGGTACCGGAACCGACATCAAACCTTCCCGGAAAAACTGGACGCGCTGGCGCCGGAGTTCATTCCGGAGATTCCGTCCGATCCGGTCACCGGCAAGCCGTTCGAATATCGGAAAACCGCAACCGCGTTTCAACTGTCGTCGGCCTGGCTGAAAGAAAAGGCCGAACAGGCCCGGAAAGCCGCGGCCGCAGCAAAGAATACCAAATCGGGAGGACGGTCATGAATCTGCCATTGCTGCCGATCGGAACGATTTGTTTTGCGGCGCTTGTGCTGGCAATGCTGGCAACGGTAGGAATTACGCGCTACTGGCTGGGACGCCGGGATGCGCCGTCGCCGCGCCGCCGTTGGATCATCGGATCGCTGCTGGGGATTTTTCTCCTGCTGTTTGTCGTAATTCCCGCCGTTTCCAGTCTGCTGGGACGGCATCGGCTCCAGCAGACATTGGCGGCATTGCAGCAGCGGCATATTCCGGTTAACGCCCTGGAATTGTCACAACTTACCGCGTTACCGCCGAAAGCCAAAGAGTCCGACAACGGCCGCTATTTTTATGCCGCCGCCGCCGCACTGGCCCAGACGATTCCGATGGAAAAAATCGATTCCGGACTTTATCTTTCCATCGACTTTTTCCAAGCCGCTCCGGCTGATCGCGACAAGGCGTTTCAAGTACTGAACGCGCCGGAAGCGGACCAGGCGCTGGCGTTGTTTCACCGCGGCGCCGAAAAACCGTTTGTCAGCTACAACCGCGATTATAGCGCCGGCGTCATGATGCCCTTGCCGGAATTGATGCAGCAGCGCAGAGTTTACCGTTTGTTGAGCGCGAAAAGCGTCGAATTCGGGGTCAACGGCAATCCTGCCGCCGGATATCGTCTGCTGTTGGACGGCTTGCGCGGAATCAAGCAACTGGAACCCGCCCCGACGCTGATCGAGCAACTGGTCAATATCGCCTGTACCGGCCTTGATCTTGATGCGCTGAATATTCTGCTGGCACATGGCGGAATTGCGACTTCGGACGCGCAATCGTTGCTGGCGGCGCTGGCGGCACTCGATTTCCGGCACGGAATGCAGTCCGGTTTGAATGGCGAAATTGTCTTGGGCAGCGATTGTATCGGCAAATTGATCAATCAGACCAGTTCGGACATGACGCCCATCACCGAAGAACATGATTTTATGCTTGGAATTTCCCTGAATTTCCTGTTGACGGCGGTATGGTACTGGGATTGGAATTACGACTTGACCCAATTGGAATATCATCGGAAACTCTATGACCGTTCCTATTGGGAAATCACCGGCGAGATCGCCCGTCTCCAGCATCGTAAGACCGCGATTCCATATTATTTTCCGCTTTCGCAACTGATGTTGCCGGTACTCACCAATTGCCGGATCAAGACGGCACGCGTTGAGACCGAGGTGGAGGCTGCCCGACTGAGCCTGGCGCTGCATATCTATAAGAACCGGCACGGCGCGTTCCCGGAAAAACTGTCGGCATTGGCGCCGGAAGTTCTGCCGACGGTTCCGGTCGATCCGATCACCGGCAAACCGTTCGAATATCGTAAGACTGCGGCTTATTTCACGTTGTCCTCGGCCTGGCTGGAGGAAAAAGCCAAACAGGCGGAGCAAAGAAATAAAACAAAAGTCTCGCACCCGGTTTCCGGGAAAAAACCCTGAGAAATTTGCAATTTTTCAAGGATCTTCCCCGCTACCCATCATTGCAGACACCCGTCAGCGCAGCAGCCAGGCCAGATATCCGCCGTAAAGAATCAGCAACAATGCTCCCTCCACCCGATTGATTCGGAAACCGGTCCGCATCAGCGGCAGCATCAGCAGGGACAATCCCGTCATTACCCACAGGTCGACGGCAGTGATTCCGGCGGCCTGCAACGGCGTGATGATCGAACATGACCCCAGAATGCAGAGAATGTTGAAGATGTTCGACCCGACAATATTGCCGACGGAGATGTCGGCTTCATGGCGGACGGCGGCCATGACGGACGTCGCCAGTTCCGGCAATCCGGTTCCGGCGGCGATGATCGTCAGTCCGATCACCGCCTCGCTGACGCCGAACAGTTTGGCCAGCGCCACCGCCCCGGCCACCAGTGCCTGCGCCCCGCCGGCCAGCAAGACCAGTCCGACCACGATCAACAGCAGGTCGCGGACCCGCTTTTTTCTGGAACACGAAATCGTCTCTTGCTCCGATTCCAGCCGCATGAACGGATGTCGGAGCGCATCGATCACGGTATATGCCATGTAGAGCAAAAACGCGCCGAACAGGATAACCCCATCAAGCCGACCGAAACTGCCGTCGAACAACAGCAACGCGACCAACCCCAATGCACTCAAAATCATGACCGGCACATCCCGGCGAATCAGTTGCGACGTCACTTGCAACGGACGGATTACCGCCGCCAGTCCCAGAATGGCCGCGAGATTGAAAATATTCGAGCCCACCACGTTGCCGACCGCGATATCGCCTTTGCCTTCCCAGCCGGCGCTCAGACTGACCAGCAGTTCCGGCATGCTGGTCCCCAGCGCCACCACTGTAAGTCCGATTACCAGCGACGGCACCCCCAATGCGGCCGCCAGCGCCGCCGCGCCTTTGACTAAAAATTCCGCTCCGTAATAGAGCATTGCCAAACCCAATATCAGCAATCCTGCAATCAGCATCGGTCCTCCTTCTTTTGGCCTTGCCGGGTCTTCTTCTTGCGCTCGTCTCCCGTTTTAAACTCTATAGGCCGTTTTTTGCGATTTACCATTATGTCCGGAAAAATAAATGGAAAGTTTTGCGGGGTCAACGTTGGGGCGCAGGGAAGAAAAAGGGGGCGGGTTCAAGAGCGCCCCGGAGCATCTCCGCGATTTGACACTCCGGGCAAAACAACCGATACTTCAGTTTTATCCTGTTTTTTCGATTCAATAGATTTGTTTTTCGGCTCGTATCCCCCTTGTTTCTATGTGAAAGCATCAAAAAGTCAACAAAACGCAAAGTTCAGTATTTTCCATTCTATCAACGAGAAATTGCCATTGTCAGAATGCCTTTTCCCCTTTATAATTAATAGCAAACCATCGGGAGCAAGAAAAATTTTATGGACATGATTAAAAAAGTCGTTCATCTGATTCCCAACGCACATTTGGACCCGGTTTTTTTATGGGCCTGGGAGGAAGGGTTCAACGAATCGCTGGTCACGTTCCGGTCCATGACGGAGTTGATGGCCCGCTATCCGGAACTGACGTTCGTTCACGGGGAAGCGCAAAGCTATGAACCGGTCGAACAGTACGATCCGGAACTGTTCGAGCAGATTCGGGAACTGATCCGGGCCGGGCGCTGGGACGTGGTGGGCGGCGCTTATGTCCAGACCGACAACAATTTTCCCGAAACGGGTACTTTCGTACATCAGTTCCGGCGCGGACAGCGTTATTTCCAGGAAAAATTCGGCATCGAATCCACCGTGGCATGGTCGCCGGACCCCGCTGGTCACGCCGCCGGAATGCCGGAAATTTTCGCCGCCGCCGGGCTCCGTTATTTTTCCTTCAACCGTCCGCCGGAAGGGACGTTGCCGTTGCCGAATCCGGCATTTGTCTGGTCGGGCCGGAGCGGGGTGGAAATTCTCTGTTGCCGGACCGTTCCCTCCTACGTTTCGGAAAAAGCCACCACGGGTCAAAGTCTGGAAGAATCCATGGTCAAATTCGCGGCGCTCCCCCAGCGGAATTTCATGTTCTGCATCGGCATGGGCGATCATGGCGGCGGTACCACGGCGCGTCAGATCGAAGACCTGCTGGAAGTCCGGCGGAAACATCCGGAATGGGAAATCGTCTTTTCCACGCTGACCCGTTTCTTTACCGCACTGGAAGCCGACCGGAGTCTGCTGCCGGTCCGTCGGGAAGAAGTCAATTTCACGCTCCACGGCGTCTATACCGCCAATGCCAAAATCAAGCATAAATTCCGCGATCTGGAAACCGCCGTGAACCGGTCGGCGCGCAGTTGCGCCGTCATCGCCCGGGCGTTGCAGTTGCCGACGCCGGATTTCTCCGCCGAATGGGATACCGTGCTTTTCAACACGTTTCACGACATCATTCCCGGCGACGGCATCGACCGTTCCAATCGAGAACAAATTATTCATATGGACTCCGCCATTCGGACCGCCAAGATCAAGGAGTTCACCGCCGTCAATACGTTGATCAAGGCGCTGGACGTGCCATTGCCGCCGCCCTATGCCGCCGATGCGCCAACCCAGGTTCCTTACGTTTTTTTCAATCCGCGCCCGGTTCCTTTCGACGGTTTTGTGGAACTGGAAGGCACGCTGGACTACCGTCCCCTGTTCGAATAATTCAACCGCATGAACGAAGTACCGTTCGACATTCGCGACGAACACCAGCATTCGCTCCCGTTCCAGCCGATCGATACCGAATTCGGTCCCGAAGGCAACCCGATCCCCTGGCGCAAACGCGGGCTGCTGCATCTGGATATTCCGGCGTTCGGCTACCGGCTGCTCTACTTCGGCATGTGCGAAAAAATGCCGCCGCCGCCAGCACCGTCGGCGGTCGCGGCCCCGGCGCCCGACCGGATTACCAACGGTATTTATACGGTGGCCGTGACCGGCGACCGGCTGACGATTACCCGGAACGGACGCCCCGTTTTCAATCGGGACGGCATCGAATTCGCTTCCTTCCGTGACCGTTACGGCTGCTGGGGCGCGATGGATGACGCCGAAGAAGCCTGGACCTGCCGGGAAAAATTGTTCAGCTGGAAGGTGACCGGCTGTAAAATTCTGGAATCAGGGCCGGAACGAGCCAAAATGTTCGTTATGCTGGAAGGCGGCAAATCGCTGATGTACTTGCAGATTGCCGTTTCGCGGGATGTCGACGCCGTCGACTTCAGCGCCGTGCTCAACTGGGCCGACCGCGGACTTCGCCTCCGGATGATGTTCGACCAAGCCGAAACCGTGACCTATCAGGTCCCGGGCGGAGAAACCACCCGGACCGGAAAACTCGGCGACGTTCCCGGCGGCCGCTGGCTCGAAGCCCAACTGACGACCGGGCCCATGGGATTGGCGTCGGATCACTTCTCCGGGTTCAGCGCCATGGAAGACTATTTCAGCGTCATTATGATGCGTGGCACCTTTGCCGCCACGGGCCACCTGGACGTAGCCGACGAGGCGCCGGAACGGATTCCCTGCGACCTGGGCGAACACCGCTTTCAATGGTCGCTGACCGCCACGCCGGGAATGGTCCGGGAACGGGCGGAACAAATCCAATATCCGCCTACTTTCGTCGAAGCCTGGAAACACCGGGGCCAAACGGTTCCCTGTTCTTTCTCGATCACGCCGGACTGTGTGCGGCTGCTGGATTTGGAAAGAGTCGGCGATCATTTCCGACTGACGGTGCAGAATGAATCCGATACGCCGGTAACGGCACAAATCGACGGTGCGGAGATCGCGCTGCCGCCGTGGCAGATCGTCAACGTCCAAGCTTGAAACAAGGATCCCGAAGAATGGAGTTTTCAGCGCTTTTTTCCGGACATGCCGTCTTGCAGCGGGACCAGCCGCTCCCCATCTGGGGCTGGACCGCGCCATTCTGCCGCGTCCGGATAGACTTCGGTCCCGGCCTCGCGCAAGCCGCCGGATTCAGCGACGACAACGGCAAATTCATGATCGTTCTGCCGCCGCAGGCCGCCGGCGGCCCCTATATCCTCACGGCCGATGACGACAACGGTAACCGGATTGCCGCCGAGGATCTCTATGTCGGCGAAGTCTGGCTGGCATCCGGACAGTCCAACATGGACATGCAGCTTTCCGGCTTTGATCGCCGGGGCACTCATGCCGGTCCCTTCGATTTTCGTGCTCCGGTCCGCACCCTCATCGTACAACACCCCTATCTGGCCGCGTTGGCCAAAGTCCAACGGCTACAGACCGGCTGGACGCTGCCGGAAGGCAAAGACCTGCTGGACTGGAGCGCAACGGCAACTTATTTTGCCGAACGGGTCAGTCAGGAATTGAAAATTCCGGTCGGCATGGTTTCGGCAACCTGGGGCGGTACCATCGCCGCGTCCTGGACCAGCCGCGAAACCCTGCTCCGCAATCCCGATCTGGCAACGGCAGTCCGACAGTATGAGCAAACGGTTGCTCAACCGGAGCAGTGGCGGACGTTCCACCAGTCCGGCAATCCTCAAAAAGCTCGGAATTGGGCCGATCCGGCCACCGACGACACCGACTGGCCGGAAATGACCGTCCCCGGATACTGGCAGGATACCCCGAACCTGAACTTCAGCGGCATTCTCTGGTTTCGCCGCCGCGTGGCGCTTCCGCCGTCCTGGAAGGGACGCGAACTGGAAGTCTCTCTGGGCGGCGCCGATAAGCAGGACATCACTTACGGCAACGGCGTCAAAATCGGCGCCACCGGGAAAAATTATGAAATCAACTGCTGGAACCGTCTGCGTCATTATCGCCTTCCGGCCACACTGACGCAGAGTGGAGAATTGCTGCTGGCGGTACGCGTCTGCTCTTTCTTTTATGGCGGAGGCCTGATCGGCCCGGCCGAAGAGATGTATCTGACGCCGGTCGACGCGCCGGAGGAAAAAATTTCGTTGGCGGGCTCCTGGCGATATCAGGTAGAGGCGAATTTCGGCTACGGTCCCCAACCGGCCGACGTGGCCGCCGCCGCCGCCAATTCCTACCATATGCTGTTCGACGCCATGATCCATCCGCTGCTGCCGATGGCGCTGCGCGGCGTCATCTGGTACCAAGGAGAATCCGATGAAAACGATGCTCTGCACTATCAGCGGCGGATGACCGATCTGATTACCGACTGGCGATGGCACTTCGGCCAGCCCGAACTGCCGTTTATCCAAGTCCTGCTGGCCGCCTATCGCCGAGATGAAAATTCTTCCTGGCCGCTGTTGCGCGCCGCTCAAATCGCGGCGGCCGACGCCACCGGAACCGGTTATGCCAACGCCATGGATACCGGCGACGAAACCAATCTGCATCCGCCGGACAAACGCCCGGTCGGAACCCGGTTGGCACTCCGGGCGCTGGCCGACGTCTACGGTTTGCCGCTGGCCGCCCGCGGGCCCAAACCCCGGACGTTCGCCGTCTGCCATGATCGGGCAGTAATCTCATTCGATTACGCCGACGGTCTCCATGCCGTGACCGGCGAACCGGACGGCTTCGAACTGGCAGGACCCAACGGCATCTTTTATCCGGCGACAGCAACCATTGCGGGCAATACGGTTAAAGTCAGCGCTCCGGAAGTAACCCAGCCGGAAACCGTTCGTTACGCCTGGCGGGAAAATCCGGCGGCCGCCAATCTGTATAATGCCGCCGGATTGCCGATGGACCCGTTCCGCGCCCGGTGCGGCTGATTTTCACGCGGGGATCTTTTTCCCGAAAACGCGCGGAACTCTCGCCGACGGCCTATTGCGGCGGCTGAGCCCGAACGCTTTTCGTTTCGATCGCCAACGCCAGCAATCCGGCCGCCAACGGCAGCCAGATCAACGTCTGGATGGCCGGCGCCAACCCGAAATGTTCTGCCAGTACGCCGATCACTCCTACGCCCAGTCCGCCCACGCCCACGCCGAATCCCAGCATCAGGCCGGATGCAAGCGCGGCGTTCGTACTGATAATTTCCTGCGCCGTCACCACCGTCACCGAAAACGACGCCAGCAGCGCCGCTCCGGCCAACGCCAGCAACCATACGCCCCAGCCGTTGCCCGCCTGCGTCAGAAACGCATAAAACAGCGGTCCGGCCAGGAGCAGGGAAACCACAATCACCCGTTTCCGGCCATAGCGGTCGGAAATGTATCCCCCGGCCAGCCCGCCCAGCGCGCCGAAAAACAGCATCACAAACAACAGATGGCTGCTCCGCAGCATCGACACGTGCTGCGCTTGCAGATACAACGGCAGAAACGCCACCAGACCGAAATAAGTCAGCGACCGGCACGCCACCACAATTACGATTTTACTCAACGCCACGCCGTGCCGACGCGCGATTTCCCGCAGCGGAACGGCATTGCTCTGGCTTTTGGCGGCCGGTTCCACCGTATTGTATTTGAGCAGCAGCGCCACCAGCAAGCCCGGAATCACGAAGATCGGCGTGGCCCGTAATCCGTATCTCTGAATCACCGGCACCACCATGACCGGTGTCAACGCCCAGCCGATATTGCCCAGCGTAATGAAAAACGCCTGAAACAATCCTTTGCGCCCGCCGCTCAACCGGCTGATCATGGCCGAAGCCTGCGGATGAAACGCGGCAGTCCCCAGTCCGGCCAGCACTGCCAGCCCCAGCGCCAATCCGTAGTGATGGACCAGTCCAACCAGGCTCAACAGCACGGCCATCCACAACGTCCCCACATACACCAGCCAGCGCTGGTGATGCCGGTCGACCCAGTATCCCAGCAGCGGCTGCAATACCGAGGAAGTGAACATGAATGCCGCCACTAGAAACGCGCCTCGCCCCAGCCCCATTCCCGCCGCCACCAGAAACGGCAGCAGCGTTTGCAGAAAATTCATATACCAGTCGTTGAACAGATGCGCCAGCGACAGATAGAAAACCTTCCGTTTCCGTCCCGGCAGCACCCCCGCGGACGCCATTCCGGGGCCCGCCACCGCAATTGCTTCACTCATCATAAAACTCCTTTCAGTGCCGCTTGATGCCCAACAGCGGATGTAATTTGGCCAGTTCTTCGGAATCGAGTCCGGCCGCCGCCGCCAATTGACGCCGGAACAATTCCAACGCGCCGTTCAACGCCGTCAACTCCGTTCCCTTCATCCGTTCCAGCGCGGCGCGGATAAAGTCGCCGCCGCCGGTGGTGACGATTTTCGTAATCAGCCGGTGTCCGGCGGGCGTTACGGTGATTCGGCAGATGCGCTGGTCGCGGTCGTCGCGAGTCTTTTTCACCAGACCCTTTTTCTCCAGCCGCTTAATCCGGTCGGTCAGAGTATGAGGGGCGTTGCCGGCGGCATCGGCAATCTGTCCGATGGTCGGCGCGCCGGAGGTCATTTCCAGCTGATGTTCTTCCAATTGCAACAGCAGATGGAACTGTTCCAGCGTCAGGTCATTAGCCTGCGCGAGTTCGTGATAGCGGGCGTGGATAACCCGATCGATCATCCGCCACGCATCCAGAATGCCGGCGATGGCGTCTTGTTTTGCGGTCATGGATTCCTCCGGATTTTATATCGTAATTCGATTATATCCAATTTCGATTATATCGATGTTCGATATAATATTATAACCGTTCATCCCGCTTTGTCAATCGGAAAATGATCCATGGCCGTGGACGCGGTCAACGGAGGGAGCGACGACGACGCCAGGCATTGACGCCGCATCCTACCCACGCGGCCGCCAACGCCAGCCAACCGGACAGCGAAACCGCAATCGCCGCGATCGCCGGCAGCGGACGAAAGCTCAAGGTCAACAGGTGATGGCCGGGAGGAACTTCCACCCCCTGCATAAAATAGTTGGTCCGCACAACCGGGACCGGGTGCCGGTCGAGTTCCGCCCGCCAGCCGGAATGCCAGTTGTTGCCGATCACCGCCAGACCGGGTTCGTCGCAGTCGACCGCAAGGTCGATCCGGTCACTGGAATAAGCGGTTATTGCGACCGTACCGGGCACGGCGCGCGGTACCGTCGGCCCGGCCAGCCGGATCGGCAGGGACGGCGGCTGTTCCAGCACGGCCCGCGTGGCCAGTTGCCGGGTATTGCTGTGCAGCACGGTCCGGAAGGCGGCGTCCGCCGATTCCGCCGGACAATATTCCGCGACAAAAAACGCCCGGGGAAACGCGCGGATATCCTCGTAAACGTTTAGATCGCGGCCGGCGTAGACCGGTTTCAACAACGGATTCGGCGACAATTTCGTGGTCGGAGCGGTAACCAGATAACGCACATTGCACAATTCGAAAAACGTGGCGTTGTAGCAGGCGGTCTGCAATGCACGTTCGTTGTTCTCATGCCGTTCGCCATTCGGATAAACCGTGGCAATAAATATTCGGCCGAATCGAGGCAGGAAAAAAGCGGCATAGCCGCCGGCTTCTTCCAACCCGGAAATGCCCAGCAGGTTGCAGGAGATATCCATCCCGGGAATGACCCGCCAGGGTTCGCTGGTGTGTTGGCGGAGAAAAGTCAGTCCGGGCGTTTCCGGAAAGGCTTCTTTCATTGACGTGACCGGCAGATAGCGCCAGCCGAAAAGCATCATTTCTCCGATGGCCACCGCCAACAAAATGCTCAACGTCCACAATTTTCCGGTTCGAGTCCGACAACACAGAAAAAGCAGAATCAGGATCACCCCCGCCAGAACCAGCAATACGGGACCGAAATAGGCCGGATAAGACCAAACCATGGTTCGCCGCATGGCCGCCGCTATAACTTGTCCCATTCCGGCGGTCAGCGCATCCCGTCCGGATTCCGTGAGCAGAAACATCAGGAGGCCGACTGCCGCCGCCGCCAGCAACATGGCGGTCAGCCGCAACCGTTGCCGTTGCCGTCCCGTTGCCGCAGTACATAAAGCTTCCACTCCCCAGCCGGTCAGCATGGCGATGGCAAACGCATAGAGCTGTAAAATCCGCAAAGGCGTTGTCTGCCGGAGTCCGGGAATGGTCCACGCCAGCGGGGCATAAAACCATGTAAACGTCACCATCAGCGCCACGAAAACGGCAACCATCCAGAAAAATTTCACCCAGCGTCGACGCCATTGCCACAACGACAGCACCGTCAGTGTCAAAAAAATCACGCCGGAAAATACGCACAGTTCATTGTAATTATTGTAAATCTGTCCCGCCGCCCCGGACGGAGTAAAGCTGGTATGCAACCAGCCGGGATTCCCGAAGGCGTCCGGATACAGTAAGGTGAGCCAGTACCGCCACGGCATCGACCCGGTATTGGCGAATAGTTGATCCAGAGGTAAGTTTTTGCGTTGCCCGTGAACTAAAATCAAATCCAGGCTGGACACGATCACATTCAGGGACAACAACATCACCGCGCCCGCCGCGCCAACGCCCCACCCCAGCCGTTTTTTCCACCAGTCCGAACACCAATCCGTTCGGCATTCCATCGCCGCCATGCCCATGAACACGCCGACCAGCAGATATTGGTAAACCGCCGTTTGCGGATAGCCTATGCATGCCGAATAAGCCACTCCCGTAATCAATGCCAAGCCATTGACCACGCCGGGCCGACGTACCGCCGACCGGCCCGCCCATAACATCAGCGGGAGCATGGCCGCCAGCATCGGATTATATCCGTGCTCAAACCAGACCAGAATATAGCCGCTGAACATAAAGGCGGCGCCGGAAGTAAACGCCGCCAACGGGCGCAGCCCCAGACTGCGGCCCAGCAGAAAGGTAAAACCGCCGATCGCCGCCAGATGGAGAAACAACAGCAGATTATGAGCCGTTCCCAACGGCAGCAAAACATAAAACAACAACTGTACCGGATTGGTATAATATTCGTAAAACGGTTGACCGCACAGGACATGAGGATTCCACAGCGGCAGGGTTCCCTGCGCCAGATGCTCCTGAAAATAATGCTGGGCCGGGTAATAGTGCGGCGGATGATACGTGGATACCGGGTCGTTCAACAGGGTATTTTGTACCGAAGCCGCCGATTGATGCCACGGCGCATACTGGCGCAGCAGGTCGAATCCGTAGAAACTGAGGTCGCCGGGCCACCAGAGCGGATAGCAAAAAATCAGGGCCAGCAACAACAGCAGCCCGAGATACCCTGTATCGCGTTTCAACTTCGTTTTCGACCTCGTAAAAACTTTCCGGATTCCCGGAAGATACGATACTGTCTCCGCAGGTAATTCCCAATCTTGAAATTTGAAAAAAGTCTTCATTCCGGTTATTTTAACAGATTGCCAATTATTTGTTGTGTCAGAATGTCCAAGCCGCAGTTAGTCAAACGTTATACGCTGTTTATGATCGGGATTATTGCCAATGCCGTGGGCGTGGCAATCACCACGAAGTCCAGCTTGGGCACAACGCCGATCTCCAGTGTTCCCTATGTGTTGTCGCTGATTTTTCCGCTGAGTTTCGGAACGTTCACGTTCTTTCTCAATCTGCTGATGGTGATCGGCCAGTTGCTCCTGTTGAAACGGGATTTTCCCCGCATTCAATATTTTCAACTGGCGGCAACCGTGGTCTTCAGCGGATTTATCGATCTGACCATGCTGTTGTTGCAACCGGTGTATTTTCCGCATTATTACTGGCAAGTTCTGTTTCTGCTGTTGGGATGTGCGATTCTGGGGTTGGGAATTTGTCTGGAAGTATTTGCCAACGTCATGTACATTCCGGGCGAAGGATTGGTTCGGGCCATTACCCGCAAATTGTCCCGGGAATTCGGCACGGTCAAGATCGGTTTTGACGTTTCGCTGGTAATCGGCGCGTTGCTGATCTCCTGGCTGTGTCTCAACCATGTCGAAGGGATTCGGGAAGGCACGGTGGTCGGTGCGTTGCTGGTCGGCCTGATGGCTCGGTTTTTCATGAAGACTCTGCGCCCGTTGAAGATGTGGTTCTATCGCTGACGGAGCAGTTGCAGAAACGGAACTATACTGCGGCACAACAATTTAACGGAGATTAAAATGAAGCGTCCGATTCGCAGGAAGCAAAATGGAACACCACGTTTCCGGTTTCTATTGCCGCTGGCCGGATTCCTGTTGCTGACCGCCGGATGCATGGCTGACCGGTTCATTTTCCGACCGCCGGTTCACGGGTTGACGCCGCCAGCGGATATGGTCGTGTTGCCGGTCGCTCCCCAATGCCGGATTACCGCTCTGTACCAGCCCGTTCCGAACTCCGTTTATACCATTCTCTACAGCCATGGCAACAGCGAAACGCTGAATTTCTGCCGTCCGGTGCTGGACGACTTCAACCGCCACGGGTACAGCGTCATCGCCTACGATTACGAAGGTTATGCCGCCAGTGACGGGCAGCCGTCGGAAACGGGATGTTACCGGGATGTCGAAGCGATTTACCGCTGGCTGACCGAAACGCGAAAGATTCCGGCCCGCCGGATCGTCATCTACGGTCGGTCGGTCGGCGGCGGACCCTCCTGCTATCTGGCGGCCCGCCATCCGGAAGCCGGCGCGCTGGTGTTGGAATGTACGTTCACCAGCACTTTTCGCGTGGTGCTGCCGTTTACCCTGCCGGGCGACCGCTTTCCCAACCTCGACTATATCCGGGAAAACCGGTTGCCGCTGTTGATTTTTCACGGCGACGCCGACCGGCTGATCGATTTCAGTCATGGAGAAAAACTCGCCGCAGAGGCTACGGCCGACTACAAAATCTTCGTCCCGATATGCGGCGCCGGGCATAACAATCTCAAAAAAGTAGCAGATCAGCGTTACTGGCAGGCGCTGAACGGATTTCTCGGCAGTCTGCCGTCCGCCACCCGTTGAAACGGTGTTCAGGGTTGAGGCGCGGAATCCGGAGTCGCCGTCGGCATCGCGGCACTGCCGGGCTGGCTGCTCCCCGGCGGATTGGCGGGGCGCCGGAGCCGTTCGATCAATTCCTTTACCGGACGACTGTTTTCCCGATACCGGTTGAACTGTTTTCGGGCCTGAAATTCCGCCGGGTCGTCGGCATTCTGCTGCCGCAAATCCATGACCCGGTCCAGATCGGCAACCTGCACGAAATACCAGCCGAGCGAGGAAACCGGCGCATAGGAAAGCAGCAGCCGGCGGTTGCGAACGGTGATGACGGCCTGATGTTCCTTGCCTTCCCGGATCATCCGGTCCAGCGTGCTTTGATACGGGAACGACGGCAGCGACCGCATTTTCGGCGTGGCGCCGGTCACATACCCGCGACGGGTCTGGCGGGAACTGATCACAATCCGGCCCACCTCGTTGACCAGATATTTTTCCGTGTAATCGCCTTCGCTCTGCGCCAGCGCCATTAACTTGCCGACAATATACTCGAAACTCATGTCGATACCGGCCACGCCCAGCACCTGTCCGGAAGAAGTAAGCAACGGCGTGGCGCAGGGCAGCAGCAGCGCCCCCGACGTATCCAGATAAAACGCCCCCCAGGTGGTCTTCCGGGTGGCCAGCGCCTGCCGATACCAGAGCCAGTCATGAGGATTGCGGGTTTCGTCCAGATCGCCGCTGCCGGGATAACTGATCATCGTCCGGTCGTTCAGGATGGTGAAAATCCGCCGGACCGGAGCGCCGTTTTGAATCAGCAGCGTATTGCTGTCGCCGCGTTTCAGTCCGCCGCCGACGTTCAACGCCGGCTCGCTCTGAAGCAACAGGTTGCGCATGATATCGCGCAACTGGTAAAGATCCCGCAATGTCGCGTCGGCAATGACGTCGCCGCGCGGCGCCCCCGCGATCGTGAAATAGACCGGATAATCCAGGCTGATGCGGCACCGGTACGCCGGCGAATAAACATAGTCTTTCGGGGCGTCGACCGCACCCCGGAAATCCCGCAGACTGTAAATTTTTCCCTGGTAGCCGTGCCGCGGCGGATTTTCCAGAATCAGCACCAGATTGGAAGCGAACGTCTGAAGAATATTCTGTACATTGAGGAAATAGCGGTCGATGGCCGCCCCCTGCTGGTCGGTATTGATTTGAAACTTGATATGACGGAAAATCTTTTCCGAAGCGTTCTGCGTGCCGACGCTTTCCCGGTAAAAACTCCACACGGTCACCGACGCCAGCGCCACGATAATCAGCGAAATCAACGCGAACGTCTGGACCCGGTGGTTGTACATCCGCCGGGCAATCCGCTGGAAAATGCCGTCCGGCGCCGCCAGCACTTCTTCATGAAACATAAACCGTCGGACGTCTTCCGCCAGGTCTTCCACGCTCTGATAACGGTTTTTCGGACATCCCGCCACCGCCTTGGCGATGATTGCTTTCAGTCCCGGCGCAATGCGCAGATACGGCATATAGTGGGTCAACGGTTCCAGATTGCCGCTACGGATTTTGCCGATGATTTCGCCGACGCTCTGCCCTTCCACTGCTCGCTTCAGCGTGACCAGTTCGAACAGAATCATTCCCAGCGAG
>Ga0183095_10866_pt1 | contig 49526 bp, 48 predicted proteins | sample BioMet4_FD_130346 | JGI IMG/M metagenome (GOLD analysis project Ga0183095, IMG submission 130346) | Microbial communities from bioreactor (seeded with sewage sludge) at LBNL, California, USA - Biofuel metagenome 4 (v2) (version 3) | ecosystem: Engineered > Bioreactor > Anaerobic > Unclassified ...
CGTGGGCAAGATGGACGACGCGGACGGCATCGGCGAGGTCGGCAACGCCAAGTGCGGCGACATCATGCGGATGTATATCAAAGTGGACAAGGACTCCCAGACCATCAGCGACGTGAAGTTCAACACCTTCGGCTGCGGCAGCGCCATTGCCACCTCCTCCATGGCGACGGAGATGATCAAGGGCAAGCCCATCTCCGAGGCTCTGAAGCTCTCCAACAATGCGGTGGTGGAGGCGCTGGACGGCCTGCCCACCCATAAGATTCACTGCTCCGTGCTGGCGGAGGAGGCCGTAAAGGCCGCCATCAAGGACTATTACGACAAAAACGGCATCGCCTACGGCGACGAGCTGAAGATGGACTGCGAGCACTGTACGGCCTGCGAAACACATCAGAATGCCGGCAGCAAGGGATAAGGTCGCTGCCGCCATGAGCGGCGGCGTGGACTCCTCTGTGGCGGCCCTGCTCCTTCGGGAGCAGGGCTTTGCCGTTTCCGGCGTCCACCTGCGGCTGCTGCACAACGAGGATCTGGGACTGGGGCAGGAGAGCGGCTGCTGTTCGCTGGCGGATGCCGAGGACGCCCGGACGGTGGCCTACCGGCTGGGGATGCCCTTTTACGTCTTTGACTTCTCCGACGCCTTTCGGGCCACGGTGGTGCGCCGCTTCGTGGACGGTTACGGTGCCGGAGAGACGCCCAACCCCTGCATGGACTGCAACCGCTTCATCAAGTGGGGGGAGCTGCTCCGCCGGGCGGAGGTGCTGGGCTACGCCGCCGTCGCCACGGGACACTACGCACGGGTGCGGTACGACGGGGACGCGGACCGCTGGCAGCTGCTCCGGGGGCTGGATCGGGCCAAGGATCAGAGCTACTTCCTCTCCCGGCTGACGCAGGAGCAGCTGTCCCGGACGCTGCTGCCGCTGGGGGAGCTGACCAAGGCGCAGGTCCGGGCCATCGCGGAGAAAAACGGCCTGTGCACTGCCCGCAAGCGGGACAGTCAGGATCTGTGCTTTGCCCCGGACGGCGATTACGCCGCCTTCTGGGAGCGCATGACCGGCTCCGCCGCTCCCGCCGGGCCCATTGTGGACGACGCCGGCGCAGTCCGGGGAACCCACCGGGGCCTGATCCGCTACACGCTGGGCCAGCACCGCCATCTGGGCATCCCGTCGGAGGAGCCCCTGTATGTCTGCGGGCGGGACGCGGCCTCCAACACGCTGCGGGTGGGGCCGGAGGCGGCCCTCTATTCCCGCCGCCTGCTGGCCCGCGAGGTTAACTGGATCGCCTGGCCGCCGCAGGAGCCGCAGCGGGTGGGCGTCCAGACCCGCTACCGCCAGACGCCTCAGCCGGGGATGCTGATTCCTCTGCCGGACGGCAATTTTCTGGTGGAATTCGATCAGCCCCAGCGGGCGGTGACGCCGGGCCAGACCGCCGCGGTTTACGACGGCGAGACCGTGCTGGCCGCCGGAACCATCGACGGGACGGACCGGACGCCGGGGACGGCGCTGAGCGGTCTGTAACGGAATTGTTCTTTCTCCCGGCGGGGGAAACGTGCTACAATAGGCGCAGCTTACTTACAGGGACGCCCGTCAGGGCAGAGAGGAGCCGCGCATGAAACTGCTGTTCCGTCAGAGATTCTTTTCCTGGTTCGACAGCTACGACATCTACGGCGAGGACGGCAGCGTCGTCTACACCGTAGAGGGAAGGCTGGCGTGGGGTCACTGCCTGCACATCATGGATGACCGGGGCCGGCATATCGCCACGGTGCAGCAGAAGGTGCTGACCCTGCTGCCGAAATTCGAGTTCTATCTCAACGACGCGTACGCCGGTGCGCTGGAGAAGGAGTTTACCCTGTTCCATCCCCGCTACGATCTGGACTGCAACGGCTGGCACGTGGACGGGAGCTTCATGGAGTGGGACTATGAGATTCTGGACGCGCAGGACCGCACCGCGGCGGTGATCTCCAAGGAGCTGCTGCACATGACCGACACCTATGTGATCGAGGTGGCCGACCCGGCGGACGCGCTGCTCGCCCTGATGGTTGCGCTGGCCATCGACGCCGAGAAATGTTCCCGGAACAACGCGTGAGATGTTAAAAAACGCGGTTTCGGCGCGGATATGCTGCCCCGCATGCCGGGACAGGCCGGAGTGACGCGGCGGCGGCTGAAAAAAACAGCGGCTGGGCGCTGCTGACCGTCCTATCCCCGGAATGTCCGGCGGCGGCAGCCCGGCAGGAAAACGGCCGGGGCGTCGGCCGTTTTTCCTGTATTGTCCGCACACAGCAAAAACCACCCGGCTGCCGCAGGCAGCCGGGTGGCTTTCATTTGCGGCCCCGGAGATGCCGGGATCGCTTTTATACGGAGAAGGTTTCGGAAAATTCCAGACCCGGATTGTGCTTGCGCATAAAGCCGATGGACCACTCGCCGCCGAAGGCCAGCAGCAGCCGGTCGTGAAAATCCGCCAGAAGGGCGGAGCCGGTACACAGCTCCAGATCATGGGGATCGCCGGGGCAGGCGGTGATGCGCCGCAGGTGCTCGTAGGGCAGACCCGTCATGTACAGCTCCACGCCGTACTCGTTTTTCATCCGGTATTCGAACACGTCGAACTGCAGCGTGCCCACCACGCCCACGATGACCTCCTCCATGCCGGCGCCCGGCACCTTGAAGATCTGGATGGCGCCCTCCTGGGCGATCTGCTCCGCACCCTTGATGAACTGCTTGCGCTTCATGGTGTCCTTGGGACTGACGCGGGTGAAATGCTCGGGCTCAAAGGTGGGGATGCCGGAGAAGCGGAACTTCTGTCCCGGTACGGTGATGGTGTCGCCGATGGAGAAGATGCCGGGATCGAACACACCGATGATGTCGCCGGCGTAGGCCTCGTCCACGATCTCCCGCTCGGAGGCCATCATGTGCTGGGGCTGGGAAAGACGCAGCTTCCTGCCGCCCTGCACATGGTAAAGCTCGGTATCGCGCTCGAATTTGCCCGAGCAGATGCGCATAAAGGCCAGGCGGTCCCGGTGGGCCTTGTTCATGTTGGCCTGGATCTTAAAGACAAAGGCGGAAAAATCCGGCGAATAGACGTCGATCTCGCCGCAGTCCGCCACCCGGGGCAGCGGCGGCGTGGTCATGCGCAAAAAGGCGTTCAGAAACGGTTCCACGCCGAAGTTGGTCAGAGCCGAGCCGAAAAACACGGGGCTCAGCGTCCCTTTGCGGACAGCCTCCAGGTCGAAATCGCGGCCGGCGCCCAGCAGCTCCACGTCGTCCCGCAGCTGCCCGGCGCGCTTTGCGCCGATGAGCTCCCCTACGGCGGGATCGTCCAGATCCACTTCCTCCACGCCTGCTTTTCTGGCGTGGCCTGCGTCGGCAAAGAACAAAATGTGCTTCTTCTCCCGGTCGTAGACGCCCCGGAACTCCTTGCCGGAGCCGATGGGCCAGTTGACGGGATAGGTGTCGATGCCCAGCTCCCGCTCCACTTCCTCGCACAGGGAGAGCGGGTCCTTGGCCTCCCGGTCCATCTTGTTGATAAATGTGAAAATGGGGATGTGCCGCATGGCGCAGACTTTAAAGAGCTTGCGCGTCTGAGGCTCCACGCCCTTGGCGCCGTCGATGACCATCACCGCCGAGTCCGCCGCCATCAGCGTGCGGTAGGTATCCTCGGAGAAGTCCTGATGTCCGGGTGTATCCAGAATATTGATGCAGTAGCCGCCGTGCTGGAACTGCATGACGGAGGAGGTGACGGAAATGCCTCTTTGCTTTTCGATCTCCATCCAGTCCGAGGTGGCCGCTTTGGCCCGTTTCCCCTTGACCTCGCCGGCCTGGGCGATAGCCCCGCCGTAGAGCAGGAATTTTTCCGTTAATGTGGTTTTACCGGCGTCGGGGTGCGAAATGATCGCAAAGGTGCGGCGCCGGGAAATTTCTTCACGCAAGGTGGCCATAGCTTTTCCTCCCATTTGATATACAACTTATTTAATTTAGCACACAGCCGCCGCTTTTACAAGATTTTCTTGGGAAAACCGCCTCTTTTTTCTCTCACAGGCCCAAAGTTCCCCCAACGCCGGGGTTTTTTGTCGCCAAAGCGCGATTTCCGGCGGCAGCCCCGGCCGGGGCCTCCGCCGCGGGCTGCGCGCTGCGGCGTTGAAACGGTCGGCGGCCGTTCCGCCGCCGCGAAACGGCCGCCGATTTCTGCGCTCCGCCGTCTTGCAAAGGCGCTTTTTTTCCGCTATGATAGAGCTATGAAATTTCACCGTCCCCTTCGCGGGACAGAAAAGAGGCTGCCATGCTGATCTCCTTTGACGCAATCCCCGCCGCAGCCGTCCCTCATTTCAAGGGCGGCGACAAAGAGGCTCTGGTGCAAAAATACGAGGATGAAAACGGCAAAATTCTTCTCCTCACCCTTCCGCCGGAAGCCTCCATCGGCTTTCACATCCACGAAACCAGCAGCGAAATGATCTACGTTCTCTCCGGCAGCGGTACCGTCACGGGCGACGGCGCGCCGGAGCTCCTGCGTCCGGGTCTGTGCCACTACTGCCCCAAAGGCTGCGGCCACAGCATCCGCAACGACGGCGCCGGAGATCTGGTGATGTTCGCCGTCGTGCCCCGGCAGTAAGAGGCTTCAGAAGGCGTAAAGAAGGAGGGCCTGCCCGGCAGGTTCTCCTTTCCTTTTGGGGAAAACTGTGCTATTATGTCAAAAGAATCACAAGAGGGAGGTTATTTGCCATGCCGCTGCAGCAACATCTGGAACAATCGCAGAAGCTGATCCTGACGCAGACCATGCGCCAATACCTCCACTGTCTGGAGCTGCCCGTCACCGACTTGCAAAGCTACCTGCAGGAGCTGGCGCTGTCCAACCCGTTTCTGGAGGTGGCGGACGCACCGCTTCCCGGTGCGGCGGCGGAGGAAGCCACGCCCGTGGAGCAGGCTTCCTTCTTTTCCGTGTCGGAGCGGGAGATCTGGAAGGCCCGGAAGCAGGAACCGGCCGACGCGCCGGATCTGGCCGCCTATGTGAGCCGGCCCGCTTCGTTTTCCGACTATCTGGAAGAGCAGCTGGGCCAGTCCGCCGGTCTGGAGGAACCCCTGCTCTCGCTGTGCCGGTATCTGGTGGGCTGCCTCAACGCCGCCGGGTATCTGGACTGTTCCCTCTCCCAGCTGGCCGATGAGCTGCGTCTGCCGCTTTTCGACCTGGAGCAGGCGCTGTATGTCATTCAGGCGCTGGACCCGCCGGGGGTGGGCGCCCGCAGCCTTTCGGAATGTCTGCTGCTGCAGCTCTCACAGGGCCGGGAATTTACGGAGGTCAACATCCACCTCATCCGCAGCGGTCTGCCGCTGCTGGCGAAAAACGATACCGCCGGGCTGTGCCGGCTTCTGGGCGTCAAAGCGGCGGAGGTGAAGCACGCCGCCGCCGTCATCCGCTCGTTGAATCCCATTCCCTCCTCCGGCTTTTACTCCGGCGAGAACACCGGCTATGTGGTGCCGGAGGCCGTGATCACCCATCCCGGCGGTGAACTGCATCTGGAGCTTGTCACCGGCCGCGCGCCGCTTGTGGCGCTCAATTCCTCTTACTGCGACCTTGTGAACAACGACGCTTATCCCGACGCTCAGGCGTATCTGCGAGAGCAGCTGTCAGACGCCAAGGAACTGCTGGCCGGCGTGCAGCGGCGGGACGATACGCTTTTTTCTCTTCTGAAGGTACTGCTGGAGCTGCAGCGGGACTATTTTATGGAAACCGGCCCTCTGCAGCCCATGACCATGGCGCAGATCGCGGACAGGACGGGGCTGCACGTTTCCACCGTCAGCCGGGCGGTCAAGGGGAAGTACGTTCAGGTGGGCCGCGGCATAGTGCCGCTGCGCAGTCTGTTTTCCGCCGCGCTCCCGGGGGACGGCGGGCAGGTGGTTTCCGCCGCCGCCGCGCGCCAGCAGATCAAGCGGTTTATCGCCGCGGAAAGCAGTCCGCTCTCGGACGGCGCGCTGTGCGAGGCGCTCTCGGGCATGGGCATCACGCTCTCCCGGCGCACCGTGGCCAAATACCGGGAGGAGCTCGGCATTCCGCCCGCGCGGGATCGAAAGAAGAAGGATTGAACCGTCGGGTGCCGCATCAGAAACTGAAAAAGCGGGGACAGCTGTCCCCGCTCTCTTTTTTTACGGGCCGGTATGGATGCCCAGCAGGAGGGCGCCCTTCTTCACCGTCACGCGTATGGGCTGCCCCACGAAGTGATTGCTGACGCCCAGCGGAAAATCGGCCGTCAGGCAGGCATCCTCCAGCGGATACTGGCCGCCCCGGATGGTGACGCCGCTGGCCGGCGCGCCCATGCAGAAAACGGACAGGATGCCCTCCGGGCGGGCGGGAAAATCGGCGGAACCGTCACGGATGGCGGTGTACCACTCGCCGCGCCCGTAGAGATAGCCCTGGGCGCCGCGGACGGCCAGGTAGAGCAGCGTCTGCAGATTGGCGATCGTGTGATCGGTGCGCGTGCCGCCCAGGCCGCCGTACAGATGAAAGGTGCGCTGTCCCAGCGCCAGTCCCTTTTTAACCGCCAGCATCATATCCGTGTCGTCCTTTTCCACCGGAACGCGGAGGATGCGCGGGAAATCCGGCACCTCCCGCAGCGAATCAAAGTCGCCCAGCAGCAGATCCGGTTCGATGCCCTCCTGCAGGCACCAGCGGTAGCCGCCGTCCGCCGCGATCACATAATCGCCTTTGGCCGGCCGGCGGTCCAATCCGTCGAAGCTGCCGGCGCCGAAAATATAGCAGGCCATTGCTCCCCCTCCTTTGTATGCTCGCATCATAGCACAAATCAGGCGACTTGACAAACGGGAATCGCGGTGTTATATTGAACACACAATCCAAGGGGTGCTGGCGCAAGCCGGCTGAGATGCGACGTAGAGCCGTCCGGTCCCTCGAACCTGATCCGGGTAATGCCGGCGTAGGAATGCGAAGATACCGTCTTGCTGTAATGACCGCATTGCGACGCCGCATGGCTCGCTATGCGGTATTTTTTTTGCCAGAAAGGAATCAGAACGTCATGAATCACACACAAGTCCGCGCCCTGTGCGAGGGTGCCATCATGGTGGCGCTGGCCACCGTACTGAGCTATCTCAAGCTCTTTGAACTGCCTCAGGGCGGCGCCGTTTCCATCGGTATGCTGCCCATTCTCTTCTACTGCTGCCGCTGGGGCCTGAAGGACGGCCTGCTGTGCGCCTTCGCCTACGGTCTTTTGCAGCTGATTTTCGACGGGGCCTACGCCTGGGGCTGGACGTCCATGCTGCTGGACTATATCGTGGCCTTTACGCTCCTGGGCTTCGCGGGTCTGTTCGCCCGAAAAAAGGGCGGGATCTTCGTGGGCACCGTGGTGGGCTGCGCGCTGCGCTTCGCGGCTCACTTTATCAGCGGCGTCACCATCTACCGTATTTACGAGCCCACCGAGCTTTTCAACACCTCCTTCACCAACCCCTATCTCTACTCCGCCGTCTACAACGGCAGCTACGTCTTTTTGGACATGGCGATCTGTCTTGTGATCTTCGCCCTGCTGTACCGGCCGCTGGAGAAGTACCTCATGGGGCGGGATCTGGCGCGCGCCTGAAACGCTGTCCGCACCGGAGGGACCTGCGCCGGGACCTCTTCGCGCGGTTCCGCCCCATGCCGCCCCAGAGCGCCTTCTCAAACGCCGCCCGTCCCGCGTCGGAGAAACGCGGGACGGGCTTTTTTCTCTTCTTGTTTTCCACTTTTTTCCAAATATACCCATAAAAAGGCAGGTTGCCCGGTCATGCCGCTGTATGCCCGCGTTTTGCAAAAAAACTGTTGACAAAAATCGCCGAATCTGTATAATAGTATTTGTTCGTCAGAACACAGCGGGATTGTGTAAGGGTAGCACAGCAGACTCTGACTCTGTATGTGAGGGTTCGAATCCTTCTCCCGCTGCCAGTAAGAAAACCCTGGGGCCAATAGGTTCCGGGGCTTTTTCTTTTGTCCGGCGCCTGTTTTTTCCGCCCTTTTTTCCGCCCTCCGCCGGCGTCATTTTTTATGTAAACCTTCTCCGTGCGGGACACCGTTTCCGCGCCCGCGGCATAGACTGCGGTGGAGGTGAATAACGGCTATGGCCATTAAAATATTCATTGATCAGGGGCACAACCCCACCGGCTATCACAACACAGGCGCCTCCGGCTTCGGGCTGGAGGAACAGGATATTACCTACACCGTCGGGGTGATGCTCGCCGACATGCTGCGGACGGACGGACGCTTTGAGGTGCGTCTTTCGCGGCCCACACCGCAGACGGTGCTGGGCACCAACAACACCACGAGTCTTGCACAACGCGTCAGAGAGGCCAACGAGTGGCCCGCGGATTACTTCATCAGCATCCACGCCAACGCCAACGAGAATCCCGCCGTCAACGGCACGGAGGTCTACGTCTACCGGCTGTCCGGTCAGGCGGACTGGCTGGCGCAGCAGGTGCTGCGCGGTATCGTGGAAGCGGCGGGCACCAAAAAGAACGGCGTCATCGCCCGCCCCTCGCTCTATGTGCTGCGAAAAACGGATATGCCCGCCATCCTGACGGAGCTGGCGTATCTCTCCAACGCGTCCGACGCGGAAAAGCTGCGCGCCGACCCGTATCTCTTCGCGCAGGGCCTCTACAACGGCATCATGCGCTATTTCGGTTTTATGGATTGAACAGAATCTCCTGCGTTCTGGGTGCAAAGGATCTCTCTTTGCTTCAGCGCAGCAGCAGCTGCGTCCAGGTTTCGGGGCCGACCACGCCGTCCACCGTCAGCCTGCGGGAGCGCTGATAGGCCATGACGGCGCGCAGCGTCGCGTCGCCAAAGACGCCGTCCACCGCCAGAGCGGCTTCGTCAAACGCATTGAGCAGCGCCTGCAGCGTCACGACCTGCGGGCCGCTGTCCTCCCGCTGCAGATAGTTGAATGTCAGTGTCACTGTTCTTTCCTCTCTTTCTTCTTTCGCCGCCGGCACCTGCTGTGCCGTCCCGGCGGGCGCCTCTTCCGTTTCCTTGGCAGGTGCCTCTTCCGCTTCTTCAGCGGGTGCCTCTTCCGTTTCCTTGGCGCCGCAGCCGTTTTTCCCCGCCGCGCGGATGACGGCGGGGAAATCGGCGTAGCAGTAGTCCTGGTCGCACACATAGCCGGCTATTCTGACGCTGCGCACGGGGTTGATCCCGCCGCCGAACTGGTGCATGGGATAGTCGGTGATCTCGTCACGGCACCACGCGGCGTACCACCAGGTATAGCGCGCCGAAAGCTCCGCGCCGGAGCAGCAGCGGCGGTAAAAGTCGCCGTTGGTGTAGACGCCGGCGAAATAACCGGCGGCCTCCAGCGTGTCGCACCACGCCCGGATCACGGCGTCCACGGCTGTCGGGCCCAGCGCCTTTTGGGTTTCGTCCTCGCAGTCGAGATAGACGGGATAGTCAAACTGCCGCCCGGCCAGCACGTTGTCGATCAGATAGGCCGCTTCCTGCTGTGCCTCTTCCACGGTGGTGGCCAGACTGTACTGATAGCAGCCCACGCCCAGCCCCAGCGCCCTGGCCTGCCGATAGAAGCCGTCGAAGCAGCTGTCCTTGTCGCACGAATTGGCGCCGCGCAGGATCACGAACTCCACGCCCTCGGCCTGTGCCTGCGCCAGATCCATACCCCGCTGCCAGCGGGAGATGTCGATGCCGAACTTACGCATGCGAATCTTCCTCCTCGCCGCTGTTCTTCCGCAGGAGCGCGATGGCGTTCACGATGACCCGGGGCAGCGGAACGCCCATCAGTCCGGCGTTTTCCGTGATGGAGAGCGCTTCGTTGGTGCAAAAGGCGATGACGGCCGCGTCGCGGATGTAGTCGGTCCCCAGCAGGAGATCCAGCCGACAGGCGACCAGCACGATCAGCAGCGTGACGCCCTTGCGGATGAGGCCCTTCCACCCCGCCTTGCTCTCCAGACAGCCGTCGGCGGATTTTTGGCTGACGTGAAAGACGCCCGCCACGGTGAGGCCGGTGGCGTAGTCCACAGCCATGAAGATCAAAAGCGTCGTCAGGCCCGACGACCAGCCTCCGAATACCGCCGCGACGCCCGCCCCCGCCGCGCCCATGGCTGCGCAGATGACATGTTTCATTTTTTCTTCCTTCCCTTCTTTTTTAAAGCCCGTTGACCGGTCTTTTTCAACCTTGCTGAAAAAGGAGGGAAAGTTGTACGGTTTTATGCAACAAAAAGGATCGCTGTCCCAAAAGACAGCGATCCTTTTTTGTATCGTTCATCCGGCGGGAATATCCCGCCCTTTCTGCGGCGGTTTTTTCCCTTTCCGCCGCACAAGCCAGACGAGGGCCGCCCCCAGACAAAACCCGCCCAGGTCGATCCAGACATCCTTCACCATGGCGGCCCGGCCCGGAGAAAAGAGCTGGAGCGTTTCGTCCAGCAGCGCGCCCGACATGCCGCACAGAAGCAACAGACTGCGCGCCCTGTGCCACAGCACCCGCAGCACCACGGTCAGCTCCGCTCCCAGCAGGGCGAATTCCGAAACATGGGCTATCTTTCGCAGCACCGCGTCGTCGTCCAGGCCGATGCCGCTCACCTCCGTCAGAGGAATGTTCAGCACCGCCCTGACCCACTCGCTGATGCTTCCGGACACGGTGCCCGAAAGCAGAGAGTTGCCCCAGATCAGCAGCAGCGTCAGAGCGGTCAGCGTCAGCCACAGCTTCTTTTTTCTCTCCACGCGCCTTACCGCCGGGGCACGACGGCGTCGGCAGACTTGTAGATATGTTCGGCCGGGATCACGCCGCGCACGGAGGACAGCGGGTATACGCTGGTACCGCGTCCGATGACGGTGCCGGGGTTGAGCACGCTGTTGCAGCCCACGTCCACCCGGTCGCCCAGCATGGCGCCCACCTTTTTGATGCCCGTGGGGATCTGCTCCTCCCCGTTTTTGACGACCACCAGCGTCTTGTCGCTCTTCACGTTGGAGGTGATGGCGCCGGCGCCCATATGGGCCCGGTAGCCCAAAACGGAATCGCCCACATAATTGTAATGGGGCACCTGCACGTTGTCGAAGAGGATGACGTTTTTCAGCTCGGTGGAGTTGCCCACCACCGCATGAGCGCCCACCAGCGCATTGCCGCGGATAAAGGCGCCCGGCCGCACCTCGGTTTCAGGCCCGATGATGCAGGGACCCTTGACGGTGGCCAGCGGCGACACGCTGGCTGTCTTGGCGACCCACACGTCCGCCGCCGGGTGGTCGTAATCCTCCGCCGGCAGCGCCGCGCCCGTCTGACGGATGAAATCGCCGATCAGCGGCAGGATCTCCCACGGATAGGTGCGGCTTTCCAGCAGGGGCGCCGCCAGGGTGTGGGACAGATCGTACAGTTCTTGATTGGTATACATGGCATATCTCCTTTACGGAAAATGGCCCCTAAGGGATTTTCTACAAGCGTAATATAGCACGCTTTGACCGGCGGGTCAATTCAGAGGCCAAAAAAGAAGCAGCGGCTTTCCGCTGCTTCTTTTTGTCTGACTGCTGTTATGCGCCGATGGAATCCGAGCGGAACACGAACTTCACCGTGCTGGTCACGCCCGCAGGCGCGCCGGAGAAGGAGGTGTAATTCCCGGACACGGACCTGAGCGCGTCCAAACGGTCGGTGAGCGTGGTCAGATCGCCGTTCACGGCGTCGGCCAGTTTCTGGATGCCCTCATCATTGAGCTGCTGCAGTCCGTCGGAAAGCTCCATGCTGCCGGTCTTGAGCTGCTGAATGCCGTCGATGAGGAGTCCGGTCCCATCCTTGAGCACGTTCATCTGGGTATAAAAGGTGTGGAGGTTCTCGCTGAGGGTTCTGGCTCCTGCGGCGATCTGACCGGCGGACACAGCCGCCTGATCCACGCCGCCGGTGTACAGCGCGAGCTGCTGGAGGTAATACACAGCCTTATCCAGCTGGCTCTTCACGGACGCCAGTTGGGTGCCTGCGGAGGCAAGCTGCTCCGTCACGGCGGCTGTGGCCAGCGCCTTTGCCTTGTCGGCGGAGGCGGAGGCCTTGGCGTTGCTCACCACCAGTGCGTTCCCGGCAAGAGCCGCGCTCTTGGTCACCGCGTCGGACACGTTCGTGCAGGTCTTGTTCTGCAGCAGCTGATCGGCCAGCGCCAGGATCACATACTGCTGATTGGTGTCGGTCACGCCGGCTGCCGTCAGCTTCTGAACGAGGGCTGCCTGGGCGCTCTTCACCATCTCCGCGGTGGGCGCGGTGCCGGCGGGCAGCTGCTCCAGCACGGCCGCCGTGGCCAGCTGTGCGATCTCCTTCTGGAAGGTCGCCGGGTCCGTCTGCGCCAGCACCATGACGGGCTGCACGACGGCGGCGTCCTTTGCAAGAGCGCCGGCGGCTGTCAGCGCGTCGGAAACGGTCTTATAGCTGTTGGAGGACAGCAGATCCTCCGCCAGAGATTCCACCAGCACCTGGGTCTGCGCGTCGGTCACACCCGCCGCCGTCAGATTGGCTGCGACCTCGCTCTGGGCCTTTGCGATCTGGGAAGCCGTGGGGGCGGCAGAGGACAGCTTGGCGAGGACCGCCGTGTAGTTGTCGCGGGTCAGGGTGATCTGATCGGCCTCCGCCTGGGTCATGCCGGCCGCCGTCAGCTGCGTGCGCAGCTGCGTGGTCGCGCCCTGGAAGATGGCGTCCACCAGCATGGCGGCGCCGCTGTTGACCTGAGAACTGGAGGAACTCAGCGTGGTGAGGCCGCCGGTGAGCTGATCGAGGTAATTGCACAGATCGCTGCTGCCGCTGTAAAGCTGGCCGGCACCGTCGGTGAGCTGGGTAACGCCGTCCGCCATCTCCTGGGACTTGGTGAGCAGCTGATCCAGCCCGTCATAGAGCTCAGAGGAACCGTCCATCAGGGCGGTCATGGCGTCCGTCAGTTTGTTCATGGAGTCGGTGAGGTCCTGCAGATCGGTGATGTCGCTGAAGTCGGTGTTCTGGAACATACTGTTGGTGGCCATGGTGAGCGCCGTCGTCAGGGAGAAATCGGTGACATCGGCAGAAAACTCCACGCTGCTGGGTATATCCAGCTTGCTCTTGTCCACGCCCAGCGTTTCGTTCATGCCGGGCAGCGCGAAGCCCACCACATAGGTGCGGTCGCCGTCGTTGAGCAGCTTACCGTTGGACACGGCGATGTTCTTAAAGACACTGTTGTCCAGCGCCATGCCGGTCAGGAGGACAAAGGGCACATAGATCTTCTCCTGTTTGCCGGCGATGGTGCGCAGCTCATAGGAATTGTTGGTATACTGATAGGTGATGGTAACGTGGCCGCTCTTGCCGGCCAGCGCGTCCGGCTTGATGGTCTTGCCGTCGAGCTTATAGGTGACGGACACGGTCACGGGCAGCGAGGCGCTGCTGGTCCCCTGGTACTCGATGTCCTGGCCTTGGGCGTCCCAGGTCAGCGTGTTGTTGCTGCCGGCGGTGTAGGTCTGATCGCCGCCCACATTGCTGATGTCCTTCAGATTGGACACGTCCTTGAGCGTGGCAGCCTGCTGCGGATTGGTCAGAAGGTCGCTGACGATCACCTTTTTGGCGGAGCCGTCGGCATTGGTCATGATGTAGACCGTTTCATCCTTGGTGCTGACAGAGGACGAGGCGGACTGTGCCAGGGAGGCCGAGTTGATCTGCAGCGCCAGTTTGTCTGTCGCGGCGGTATCGGACGCAGCGGCCGTTGTTCCGGCGGAACCGGTGGCGAAAGCCAGCGCACCGGTGCCGCAGCCGGCCATGGTCACCGCCAGGATACCGGCAACCAGCGCTTTCTTGTGATTTTTCAAAGTTTTCATAAGGATACCTCCTGTTTCTTTGTACTGATAAATCCCTTGCCGGTCTTGCAGATCACGCCGTCGAGCAATACGAACAGCGCCGGCAGGATGAAAATGACGCACAGCATACTGACCAGCGCACCGCGGGCCATCAGGCTGCACATGGAGCTGATGATGCTGATATCGGAATACACGCCGACGCCGAAGGTGGCGGCGAAGAAGCTCATGGCGCTGACAATGATGGAGGGGATGGACGTTTCCAGCGCGATGTTGATGGCGTTCATCTTGCCCTGTCCCTCAAAGCGCTCCTTCTTGTAGCGGGTGGTCATCAGTATGGCGTAGTCCACCGTGGAGCCCAGCTGAATGGTGCTGATGCACACCGGCGCGATAAACGGCAGGGAGAAGTTGGTGTAGTACGGAATGCCCAGGTTGATGAAGATGGCCAGTTCGATGACCGACACCAGAATGAAGGGCAGCGAGGCGCTCTTGAGCACCAGCGCGATGATGAGGAACACGGCCGCAATGGAGATCCACGTGACCACGGAAAAGTCGTGATTGGTCACCTGAATCAGATCCTTGGTGCAGGGCGCTTCGCCGATGAGCATGCCGTCGGGATCGTACTTCTTCAGGATGGCGTTGATGGAATCGATCTGGGCGTTGCACTCGTCGGTGGAAACGGTGTAGGCGGAGTTGATGAGGATCATCTGGTACTTGCCGCTCTTGAGCGTATCCAGCACGTCGGCGGGCACCATGTCCTCCGGCAGCAGACCGCCGGCCACCGAGTCGTAGCCCAGGGAATACTGCACGCCGTCCACCGCGTTGATCTCATTGAGCATGGCCTTGGCGTCCTTGTGGGGCATATCGGACCGGCAGAGGATCATGTGCGTGGTGGAGATGTTGAAATCGTCGTGCAGCTTGTTGGCGGCGGTCAGGAAGCGGAAGTCGCTGCTGCTGCTCAGCTCCTGGGTATCGCTGCCGGAGAGCACCTTGGTCAGATCGTAGTACACCGGGGTGTTGGCATAGCCGATGGCCGCGGGCACCAGAACGATCACGGCGATGAGCAGGAAAGCCCACCAGCGCTTTGTCACAAAGCGGGAAACGCCCGCCATGCGGGGAATGATGGTCTTGTGGCGCGTTTTTTCCAGCGCCTTGTCGAAGATCAGGATCAGCGCGGGCAGCGTGGTGATGCAGCTGATCACGCCCAGCAGCACGCCCTTGGCCATGACCAGGCCCAGGTCGCGGCCCATGGTGTAGCTCATGAAGCAAAGGGCCAGGAAACCGGCGATGGTGGTGACGGAGCTGCCCAGCACCGCGGTGAAGGTGGCGTCAATGGCCTCCGCCATGGCCTCTTCCTTGCTCTCGTGCAGCTCCTTGTGTTCCGAATAGCTGTGCCAGAGGAAGATGGAATAGTCCATGGTGACAGCCAGCTGCAGCACGGCCGCCAGGGCTTTCGTAATGTACGAAACCTCGCCGAAGAACCAGTTGGTTCCCATGTTCCAGAGGATGGCAATGCCGATGGAGATCAGGAACAGCACGGGCGCCACCCAGGAGTCCAGCAGGAGCATCATGGCAGCCAGCGCGCAAAGCACGGCAATGCCGACGTAGATCGGCTCTTCCTTTTCACACAGGGCCTTCAGGTCCGTGACCATGGCGGACAGCCCCGACACGAAGCACTGATCGCCGGTGATGGAGCGGATCTGCGTCACGGCCTCCATGGTTTCATCGGCGGATGTGGCGGTGTCGAAGAACACGGCCATGATGGTTTCGTCGCCGCTGTTGAACTTATCGTAGTACTTTTCAGGCAGGATCTCCTTGGGCACATCCAGCGACAGCAGGTCGTCGTACCACAGCACGTCGGCCACATGGGGCACCGCCTCGATCTTTGCCTCCAGGGCGGCCACGTCCTTGTCGCTCATTCCCTGTACGATGACGAAGGAAAAACCGCCCTTTCCGAATTCATCCAGCATGATATTCTGGCCGGTCACCGTATCCATATCAGACGGCAGATAGTCCAGCATATCGTAGTTGATCCTGGTGTGTATCATACCCAGATAGGAAGGAATCAGCAGTAAAACAGCCAGGACCAGGATGGGAATGCGGTACTTTGTCACCGCTCTTCCGAACTTGTGCATGTAACAGGCACCTCCTTGTTTATTTCACGGCGCGCATTGCTTTCCGCCTGTGAAAGCCGCGCGCGGGGAGCGGAAACAGAATCCCCGCTCCGGAAAAAGCCGTCGCCGCTGCAAAGCGGCGGCCTGAGCGGTCCCCGGAGGGAGCGCCCGGAAATTTGAACCTATCATGCAGCAGGCGGAGAGAAAAGGAAATAGACAATCGTGGTGGATTTGTCTTTGTTTCAGACACGCGGTGGCAGATTGTCTAATTGCAAAAAGGCTTGCTTCTCGTCCGGTGTATGGTATACTATGACAATAAGGAGTTGATGAATATGCCGAACCGGATGGCGGGCGACGCCACGAAGCAGCTTCTGTGCGAATCGCTGAAAAAGAAAATGGCCGTGAAGCCTTTGGATAAAATTTCCATTCGGGAAATTACGGAGGATTGTGGTCTGAACCGCCAGACGTTTTATTATCACTTTGAGGACATATACGATCAGGTTAAATGGATGTATGAACAGGAGGCCGTGTCGCTGCTGCGGGAGCATGAGTCCATCCTTTTCTGGCAGGAGGGTCTTCTGCTTCTTTTTGCCTATCTGGAGAAAAACCGGGCGGTGTGCCTGTGCGCGCTGCGTTCCATGGGACACGACCATGTCCGTCATCTGTTTTACGACGATGTGCGCGATGTGATGAAGAATCTGGTCTTTTCACTGGGCGAACAGGCCCATATCCCGCAGGAATACGGGGAATTTCTGACCCACTATTTCACGCTTTCGCTTTCCGCTCTGGTGGAAAGCTGGCTTCTGGGCGAGATCAAGCAGACGCCGGAGGAACTGGTCCGCTTCATGGAAGTGGGCATCAACGACCAGCTGCGAGGTGCGACGACCCGTGCGGCGCAGGAAAAACACGGCTCCTGATTTTATACAATTAGGCCCATTGTGTCGTACTATTGGACAAACAGAACGCTGTTGTCTATTATCGGAAGGCATATAAGGTCGTACACTGATAGCAACATGATCAGTAAACTCACCGAAAGACAGCGCGCCCGTTCGCCCACCTGCGCCGGGCCGTACGCGAAAGGAATGATCGCTTTATGATCGCAGGACGCTATAAAATCGTTGTTCGCTCCCCGTTAGGTCCCCGTATCGGCATTTTGCGGATTGAGCAGGACAGTCAGGATATCAGCGGTGTACTGGAACTGTTGAACCGCACCAATATTTTCACAGGAGGCCACGCAGAAGGCGATACTTTTTCCTGCTCCGGGGAAATGCAGACCCTGATGCGGAATCTGGCCTATGTGATGGAGGGAAATATCATCGGGGACAAGCTGCAGGCCGTGGTCAGGACGGCTTACGGCACCACGCCCGTGAATATGCCCATCAGCGGCACCCGTATGTAACTTTTCGACAGAAAAAAGCGGAAGAGAACCGTCGGTTCTCTTCCGCTTTTTTTCATGGGTCGGTTTTGTCCGGCGCGCCGGAGCAGATGCGTCTTCCGGCATGCCGGCGTTCTCTGAGGGCGGCGTGCCGGGGCGCCGCCTTTTCGGCGTCAGCCCGCCGCCGGATAGATCTGGGTAATATACTGCTGCAGCCGCGATCCGGTCATGGCGCCCACGGCCTTGGCCGCCACCTGCCCGTCGGTGCCGATGAACACGGAGTAGGGGATGCCGCTGGAGGGATAAGCGGCCGAAGCGCGGCCGTCGGTGTCGTAATACACGGGGAAAGTAAAGCCCTTCCCGGCGATCAGGCTCTGCGCCTGCTGCCGCGAGTCGCTGGTGATCAGATTGACCATCAAAAAGACCACGCTGCTGCCGTACTTTTCATAGGCGGCCTGGAATTCCGGCATCTCCTTCACGCAGTAGCCGCACCAGGAGGCCCAGAAGTTGATCACGATGGGCCTGCCGTTGAAGCTGCTCAGCGCCACCGCCTGACCGTTCGCATCGTAGACGGTGAAATCCGGCGCGGAAAAAACGCTCTTCTGCGGCTCGGCCGGCGGGGTTTCCGCAGCGCCGTCCGCACTGCCGGCGGAAGAACTGTCGCCGTTCTCCGCGCCCGATGCGGTGTCTGCGCCCGATGCGGCGGCCATGTCCCCCGTCTGAGCGGTATTCTCCTGGGCGGAAGCCATGCCGGTGTCCCCGGAAGCCATACCGGTATCGCTGCCGGCCATGTCGGTATTGCCCGCATTTGCCGTCCCGGACGACTCGGCGGTGCCGGCATCCGTACTCTTGCCCGCCTGTACCGTGCCGCCGGCATTGATGGTCTGGTCAGGGTTGTACCGGTTGGACAGTGTGCGGTAAAGCAGCGATGCACCCGCGACGACCGCCACTGCCAAAGCGCTAAAAAGCACTATCTTGATTTTTTTATTCATTATATTCTCCTTTTTTAAGCCAGCAGGCGGGACAGTTGAGAAAAGAGTCCCGTAGCCATCAGAATACCGATGAGGATCAGAAAGACGCCGCAGATCACATTGATGATGCGGTAATTCCGCTTGATGAAGGTAAAGGCGCCCTTGAGCTTGTCAATAAGGACGGCGCACAGAACGAAGGGGACGCCCAGACCGATGGAGTAGCTCAAAAGCAGGAGCATGCCTCCCAGCCGGCTCTGCCCGTTGGCAGCCATCAGCATGGCGGAGCCCAGGAAGGCGCCCGTACAGGGCGACCAGCCGATGGCGAAGATCACGCCGAAAAGAGCGGCGGCGGGGAAGGTGGTGGGTTTCACATCCGCGCCCGGTTTGAGCGTTTTGTCGAGGAAGGCGATCCGGAGGACGCCGGTGTAGTGCAGGCCGAAGATCACCACGACAAGGCCGGTGACTGCGTTCACCGCCGTCTGGTAGCGGGTGAGAAAATTGCCGACGCTGCCGGCGAAAAGGCCCAGTGCCACGAAGATCACGGTAAAGCCCAGCACGAAGCCCAGGGCATTGACCAGTGTGCGGCTCGTCTTTTTCTCCTCGCCGCCTGCAAAATACAGGATGTACAAGGGGATCATGGGCAAAACGCAGGGGGAAATGAAGGTGATGATTCCTTCCAGAAATGTGATCAGAAATTGCATGATTTCTCCTTACTGTTTTGTTGTGAGCTGCTGCCGGCGAGAATTTGACGGTCCACGTCGGCCAGGGTGATATGGGAAAGTGTTTCGCGGCCGCTCTCCTCCACCGCCGTATAGACGCCGTCCATAACGGCGGCCATGCCGGAGGCCACCATGCAGTCCTGGTCCATATCGCCGGAACGCCAGGTTCCCTTGACCAGCGTGGAACAGACGGCGTCGAAAATATGCAGCAGCGTGATCTCTTCGGCGCTGCGCACCAGACAGTAGCCGCCCTGCTGTCCGTTCCGTCCCTCTACCAGTCCCGCCTTTTCCAGCTTGGCGAGGACCTTGCGCACCCGGGCCGGATGGGTGCAGACGTTCCGGGCGATGGTTTCGCTGGAGAGAACGTCCCCCTTGTGGTGCAGCAACTCCATGGCGTGTACGGCCACTGCGAATTCCGCTGTCATTGTCGCAATGCCTCCTCAGTCCGTCACGGTTTCGTAAGGCCAGTCGATGATGCCTCCGAAATCGTATATAGCCGTGTAGCCCATGGCCACCAGCTTCTCGCTGGCCAGCCTGCTGCGGTGTCCGGAGCGGCAGTAGACCAGGATCTCGGCGCTTTTATCCGGCAGAAGCGCCGGTTGTTCCGTGCCGATGCTCTCATTGGGCAGCGAAATGGCGCCGGGGATGTGGCCCTGCGCATACTCCGCCGCCGTGCGCACATCCACCACCGTGATCTTCTCCCCGCTGTCCATCCGGGCCTTGGCCTCCTGCGGCGTCAGACGGTGATAGACCGCCTCCATTCCGCCGCTCGCCGCCGGCGTTTTCCCGTGATTCTTCCATACCAGAAACAGCAGTACCAAAACGGCTGCGATGGCGATCAAAATCCATCCCAATTTCCTCATATACAGGCTCCTTTCCTCATCGCCTCTTTTTTAATGTAATTGTTCCAGTTACACTTTAACTGTATGATAGCAGAGAAGAGCGTCCGTGTCAACAGGAATTTTTTGCCGTGCCTGCACGGAGCAAACGGGCAAAACGGCGCCCGGCGGGGACTTTTTCTGTCCGCGCCGGGCGTCGCTGTTATCCGCTTTTTTCAGAGCCGTCGGTCCGACCGGCGGCATTTTCGTTTTCGATACGGCGGCGCACCGCCTCCATACGGGCATCCAGCTGGGCGCTCATCTCCGAGCAAAGGCGGAGTTCTTCACTGATGGCTTCCATGTCGGGCAGATCCTTTTTGTAGCGGATCTTGTGTTCCAGACTGGCCCAGAAATCCATGGCGATGGTGCGCAGCTGCACCTCCACCTTCATCATCCGTTTCTGGTCATGCAAAAAAATAGGCACCTCCACGATCAGGTGCAGACTGCGGTAGCCGCTGGGCTTCGGCTTTTGGATATAGTCCTTTTTCTCCACCAGCGTGATGTCGTCCTGCCGCAGCAGGCACTGCGTGAGCATATAGATATCCTCCGGAAAAGAACAGATCACCCGCACCCCGGCCACGTCAAAGATGTTGTTTTCGATGGCCTCGATGGTCAGCGGCAGGTTCTTGCGCTGGAGCTTCTCCAGAATGCTTTCCGGCTCCTTCAGGCGGGAACGCACGGACTCGATGGGGTTGCGGTCGTATTGCAGCGAAAGCTCCTCGTTGAGTACGTTGAATTTGGTTTCCACTTCCATCATGGCGCAGCGGTAGTAGGTCATCAGCTCGCGGTAGGGGTTGGTGCGCTGATCCAGCCACTCCAGGACCTCCCGCTGTGTCAGTCGGCCCAGCAGCTTTCCGCGCCGGAGCTTGTCCTCTGTAATGCGTTCAAAGACGGGTTTGATTTCCTTGTCCCCAATCAGCATCCGACTGCCTCCTTTTAGCGGTTCTTCTTGTCCCAAGGTATCATTTCTGCTTCTTTTTGTCAACTGTCATCCGGAGGCGCCGCCGTGCCTGCAGGTACGGCGGCGCCTCCGCGGCATGGCTTTCCGGGGTTTTACGGGGTTTTCTGCGCCTCGTCCTCGCAGCCCTGCAGCTGTTTGACGGCCTGATGAAAGCCCGTGGCCGCGAGGCCCGACGCGATCCCCACCGCCGCCGCTGTGATAGGATCCTGCGCCGGAAAATTCGGTATCACATTCATGCCCAGCATACCCAGCACGCCGCCGCACAAACCGCAGATCACAGGGATCCACTTGTTGTCAAGGCCGGTATTTTTGACGGTTTCTCCGATGAGCCAGGCGATGACGGTAATGGCCGCCACGCCGGCGATCCCAAAATTCATTGTTCCGCCTCCTGTTCATTTCAGTGTATTCCGGGCGGCGGGAAAAAGTATGGCGGCGGACAAAATTCCGGTGCGGACGGCAAAAGGCGCAGGCCCGGCCGGGCCTGCGCCTTGATGGGCAGGAATGTGCGGGAACGATCCCTCACGGTGCGATGAGCTCCGCCAGCTGCGCGGGCGTCAGGTGACGGATGAACCGTCCGCAGTCCGCGGCGCGGCGCTCCACATCTTCACGGCGGCAGGGGCAGCCTCTGAGCTGCTGCGCCAGAAGGCGGGTGTCGCCGTTTTCAAAGAAATCTCCGAAAAACTGGATATCGCGGAGCTTCCCCTCCTCCACCGCCAACGACACGGACACCTGTCCGCAGTTCTCAAAGCGGCGGGTGCGGTTGGTGGTGTAAGCCGGGGAGCGGCCGTAATTCCACTCCCAGGTGTCGTAGCGCGCTTTTTTAATGGCCGCGATACCGGCCAGATCCTCCGGCGTCAGCACATAGGGCGTCAACCCCCTGTCGGAGGCCAGGTAGGAGAGCAGTCTGCTCTTGAAATCCGCCAGCGCGGTGCCGGCGGGCAGGTAGGCGCTCAGGTTGGTGACGCGGCCCGCCACGGACTTGACGCCCTTGGACTCGATCTTTTCCCGGTCCACGCACAGGGCCTTCCCCACCACGGAGAGGTCGGAGTTGAAGAGGATGGTGCCGTGGTGCATGACGCGGCCGTCTTTGAGGTACTGGGAATTGCCGGAGAACTTTTTTCCGTCCACGGTAATGTCGTTGCGGCCGCTGATGGCGGCTTCCACGCCGAAGGAACGCAGCGTTTCCACAATGGGCTGGCAGAAGAGGCTGAAGTTGATGCTCTCCATATGTCCCGCATCGGCGACGAAGGTAAAGTTCAGATTGCCCAGGTCGTGATAGACGGCGCCGCCGCCGGAAAGACGGCGCACCACGGTGATGCCGTTCTCACGGACGTACTCGTTGTTGATTTCGGCCACCGTGTTCTGATTTTTTCCCACGACGATGGTGTTATCGTTTTGCCAGAGGAAAAAATAGTCCTCGTTTTTGTCCAGCGTGTCAAAGACATACTGCTCCATGGCCAGGTTCCACCGGGGATCGGTGGAGACAGATTCCAGATACTTCATACTCGCTATCCTTGTTCCTTCCGTTCTGATTCCTGAAAAGCGCCGGGGTGCGCCCTCTTTTACATATACAGTCCGCCGTTGACGTTCATAAAGTCGCCGGTGACATAATCCGACATTTCGCTGGCATAGAACAGCACCGCGTTGGCAATATCCTCCGCCGTGCCGTAACGCCCCAGCGGGATGTAGGTCTTGGGGTCCACATGGGACCAGGACAGGCTCTTGCCCATGGGGGTAAGGATGTTGCCGGGACACACCGCGTTGGAGGTGATATGGTAAGCCGCGCCGTGAAGGGCGAAGCACTTGCTCAGGTTGAGGATGCCCGCCTTGGCGGCGGCATAGGACGCATCCGAGCTGCGTCCGCCCCGCAGAGCCGCCAGGGACGACATATGCACCAGCTTGCCGTAGTTCTGTTCCTTCATCACGGCGAACACGGCCTGCGTCACAAAGAACATGGACTTGAGGTCGATGTCCATCATCCGGTCCCAGCTCTCCAGAGTGATCTCCTCGATGGGGGTGGAGCCCACGATGCCGGCCACATTCACCAGAATGTCGATACGGCCGAACAGGGCCTTCGCCTCCTGTATCTTGGCGGGGATCTTCTCAAATTCCGCCACGTTGATCTCCAGCGCCTTTGCCTCGCCGCCGCGGGCGTTGATATCGTCGGCCACTGCCTGGGCGGAAGCCAGATTCATATCCGCCAGAATGACTCCGGCGCCGTGCTCGGCCATTTTCCGGGCGCTGGCCTCACCGATGCCGCGGCCGCCGCCTGTTACCATGGCCACCCGGCCCGTTAACAATGCCATCGTTGTTTCCCACTTTCCTAAAGGGCTTTTTACCCTGTTATTTTTGCAGATCAAAGAGTATCTTGAAATCTTTTGCCTCGCCGACACGCTCAAACGCCTGCGCATACTCCTCCAGCGGCAGCACCGCCGAGATCAGCGGGCGCAGTTCCATTTTGTGACGTGACATCAGATCCAGCGTGACATCCCAGTCGCCGGCATTTTTGGCATAGGAGCCCATATAGCGCAGTTCCTTGCGGATCACGGGCGAGAGGTCGATGCCGTGCGCGCCGTGGGGAATGGCGATCTGGATCACACGGCCGCGCCGGGCCGTAAGCGCAAAGCACCGGGAAAGACCGCCGAAGCTGCCTGTGCATTCGCAGGTGATGTCCGCGCCGTAGCCGTCGCTGAGCTGAGAGATAAGCCCGTCAAGATCGTCGGTTTCCGAATTCACCGCATGGCACAGCCCCATCTGCCGGGCTGCCGCCAGACGATGGCTGTCCCTGGTCAGGCCGGCCACCACCACCGTACAGCCCATGGCCTGGGCCGCCAGGGCGGCGGTCATGCCCATGATGCCGGGTCCCAGCACCAGTACCAGCTCGCCGGCCTTGGCCTTCGCCTGCCGCAGGCCGTGAACGCCGCAGGCGATCACTTCCGTCAGCGCGCCCTCCTCCATGGTCACCTCCGCCGGAAGCGGCAGCACCATGCGGGACGGCACGGTCATATAATCGGCGAAGGCGCCATCGGCAAAAGAGCCGATGGAACGGCGCTCCACGCACATATTGGTATCCCCGCTGAGGCAGTAACGGCACTTGCCGCACAGATAGTAGTCGTTGGTGACGATCACCCGGTCCCCCGGCTGAAACGGACAGGCCGGATCGCCCGCCGCCGTCACAACACCGCTCATTTCATGCCCCAGAACCACCGGCAGGCGCAGCTTGCTGCTCCCGTTCTTCCAATAATCCACGTCCGTGGAGCAAACGCCCGCGTTGTGCACGCGGATCTGTACTTCTCCCCTGCCCGGGGCCACAGGCTCTTTTTCCCGCAGCTCCAGATGTCCCGGGCCGGTCAAATAGAGTCCCCGCATGGCGCTCAGCCCTTGTGGACGGACCGGCCGAACGCGTCCAGCGCCGCTTCGCGCACCATCTCGCAGAGGGACGGGTGCGCCACAATCATTTTCTCCCACTGCTCCACGGTAGTGCCGTCGGCAACGGCCATGGAGGCGAAGGCGATCATCTCGGAGGAATTCTCCCCCACGATGGTGACGCCCAGCGTTTTGCCCGTTTTCTTGTCCATGACAACGAACACGGCGCCGGAGGCACCCTCTGCCAGCGCCATTCCGTTGGCAGCGTAGGAAAAGGAACCCAGCACCGGCTCATAACCGGCCTCTTTGGCGCCTCCGGTGGTCAGTCCCACGGAGGCGAAACAGGGAATGGTGTAGGTGCATACCGGCACGGGCACCGTGCCGTAAGGCTTATCCTCGCCCAGCATATCGGCCAGTGCGGCCTCCGCCTCGGCATAAGCCGCGTGCGCCAACTGATAACCGCCCACCACGTCGCCGATGGCGTACACGCCCGGCAGATTGGTGCGCTGATGATCGTCCACTATGATACACTTTTTTCCGTCCAGCTGCAAGCCCAGTTCCTGTGCGTCAATGCCGGTGAGATTGGTGCGGCGGCCGGCGGCCATCAGTACCTGATCGGCGTCGGTGTGCGCCTCCTGGCCGTCCTTTTCATAGACGGCCCGCAGGCCCTCCGCCGTTTTTTCAATCCGCAGCATTTTGGCGCCGGTGAGCAGACGGATGCCCTGTTTTTTCATGTCGCTCACCACGATGCGCACCGCCTCCGGCTGCTCGCGTGCCATGAGAGCGGGCATCATTTCCACCACCGTGACCTCCGTGCCGTAGGCTGCGAAGGCGCAGGCCAGCTCCAGTCCGATAACGCCGCCGCCCATGACCACCATGCGGCGGGGCAGCGCGGGCAGATTCAGCGCGCCGGTGGAATCGATGCAGTATTCCACGCCCGGCACCGGGATCATCAGAGGGACGGAGCCCGTGGCGATGACCACGTTTTTGCCCTGATAGTCCTTCCCGCCGCAGGAAACCACCCGGTCCTTCTTCAAAACTGCCTCGCCGGCGACAACCTCCGCCCCGTTCTTTTTCAGCAAAAATCTGACGCCGTCCACCAGCTTGCCGGTGACCTCGCTCTTTCCCTGCTGGATTTTTTTGAAGCTGAAGCTGCCGGCGTCGCGGAAGATCTTGCGATCCACCAGGGCGCGCACCTTTTCCATGGCGTTGGCCTTGTCCACCAGATACTTGGTGGGAATGCAGCCCACATTCAGGCAGGTGCCGCCCAGGTGTTCCTTTTCGAAGAGGGCCGCCTTCAGGCCCTTTTTGGCGGCGGCGATGCCCAGAGAGTAGCCTCCCGGGCCGCCGCCGATAATCAATACGTCATAGTATTCCATGTGTTCCTCCTTATCCCAGCATCAGCGTGGGGTTCTCCATCAGCATTTTCAGCTCCTGCAGGAACTGCGCGCCGTAGGCGCCGTCGATGATGCGGTGGTCGAAGGAGCCTGTCACGGACATGGTGGGCACCGGCCGGAAAGCCCCGTTATCCCACACCGGTTCCGTCCGGATGCTGCCCACAGCCAGGATACAGCTCTCCGGAGGATTGACAATGGCGATAAACTGCTCCACATCGTACATGCCCAGATTAGAGATGGTGATGCTGCCGCAGCCCATGTCGGAGGGCGCCAGTGTGCCCTCTCTGGCCTTTTTGATCTTTTCCTTGTAGGCCGCGGCGATCTCCGCCAGGCCCATTTCATCAATGTTCCGCACCACGGGCACCACCAGCGCGCCGGGCAGACCCACAGCCAGTCCCACGTTGGTATGGCGGTAGATCCGTATTTCATTTTGTTCATAGCGGGCGTTGACCAGCTCGAACTTCCGGGACGCCGCGGCGATAGCGCGGGCCATGATATCGTTGTAGGAGAGCTTGAGCCCCTTCTTTTCCAGATATGCCCCCCGCAGAGCCATGCACGCGGTCATGTCGATGCGGGTGGTACACTGCCAGGCGGGGATATTCTGCGCGCTTTCCTGCATCCGTCTGCCGATGGCGCTGCGAATGCGTGTCATGGGCAGGACGCGGTACTCCGCCGCTGCCTCCGCGGCCGCTGCCGGCACGGGAGCAGGTGCGGCCTGCGCCGCTGCCAGAACGTCCCTGCGCGTCACAAACACGCCGTTGGCGGGGGTGATCCCGGAGAGCGTCAGGCCCTTTTCCCGCGCCAGGAATTTGGCGTTGGGCATGGCAGGCCAGGCGGCGGCCTCCGCCGTCGGAGCAGCCGTCGGAGCAGCCGTCGGAGCAACCGTCGGAGCAGCCGCCGGAACCGCTGCGTGACGGACGGCATCGCCCCTGATGATGGGCAGATACTCCTCTTCCTCCGCCGGCGCCGCAGGGGCAGCTGCCGCCGCAGGCGCTGCGGCGGCAGCTGCTGCGGCTTCCGTACCGGCGCGGTGATAGGAAGCGGCGTCCTCTTTTTTGCCGATCACCGCCAGCACGCTGCCGGCCGTGACGGTGTCGCCCTCTTTGACCAATACGTCAAATACCTGACCGGCAGCGAAGCTCTCCACCGGCAGAACCGCCTTGTCCGTTTCGGCCTCCACCAGCACGTCGCCGCGCTTCACGGTGTCGCCGGGCTTGACGTTGACCTTCACGATCTGCGCCTCGTCGGTGGTCTGACCGGCGCTGGGCATCTTAATTTCCTGCCCCGCAGCCGGAGCTGCCGCCGTCGGAGCCGATACCGCCGCAGGAGCAGCGGCGCCGCCGTAGCTCTCGCCCTTCTGGCCGATGGCGGCCAGCACGCTGCCGGCATCCACGGTGTCGCCCTCCTTCACCAGCACGGCCAGCACGGTGCCGGCGGCGAAGCTCTCCACGGGTAAAACCGCCTTGTCCGTTTCGGCCTCCACCAGCACGTCGCCGCGCTTCACGGTGTCGCCGGGGTGGATGTTCACTTTTACGATCTGCGCGGCGTCGGTGGTCTGGCCGGCGCTGGGCATCTTAATTTCCTGCATGATCCGTTCCTCCTTTTACGCATTGTGTGCCGTCCGCAGGCGCGGCCTTCAGAGTCTGGCCAGTTTTCTGGCTTCTTCGGCGATACGCCCGGCGGAGGGAATGACGAAGTTTTCCAGTGTGGGAGAAAACGGGATGGGGCAGTCGGGCGCGGCCACGCGGACGATGGGCGCGTCCAGCAGCGTGATGGCGTTTTCGGCCACATAGGAGGCCAGCTGCGCGCCCCAGCCGCCGTTGTAGTGATCCTCGTGAACGATCATCAGCTTGCCGGTTTTTTTCACGGATTCCAGCACAGTGTCGTAATCGAAGGGAACCAGGGAGCGGGGATCGATGATCTCGCAGCTGATGCCCTCTTTTTCCAGCTCGTCGGCGGCCTGCATGGCCTTGTACCACATCAGGAGGTTGGCCACGATGGTCACGTCCCTGCCCTCGCGGCGAACGGCGGCCTTGCCGAAGGGAACGGTGTAGTCCCCGTCCGGCACCTCGCCCACGGCGCTGAGCTGGCCGGCTTCCTTGCGTTTGCCGCCGTAAAGCAGCTTGTGTTCAAAGACCAGCACAGGGTTATCGTCCCGGATGGCCTGCTTCATCATGCCCTTGGCGTCGTAAGCGGTAGAGGGGCAGATGACTTTCAGGCCGGGGACATGGATGAAATAGCTCTCCAGGCTCTGGGCATGCTGGGCGCCGCGGTTGGTGGCGCCGCAGGGGGCCCGCATGACCATGGGGATATGTACCTGTCCGTTGGACATATAGCACATCTTGGCCGCCTGGTTCACCAGCTGATCCATCATGCAGAACAGGAAGTCGCCGTACTGCAGGTCAGCTACCGGGCGCATGCCGGCCATGGCGGAGCCTACGCACACGCCGGAGAGCAGGATCTCGGAGATGGGGGTATTGATGACCCTGTCGTTGGCGATATCCAGGCCCTTGGTTTCAAAGCCCTTTTCCTTGGCAATTTTCACGTTGGCGCCGAATTCGTCGCCCAGCCCCTTGGTGACGGTAAAGGCACCGCCCATACCGCCGGGGATATCTTCATCTTCACCCAGGCAAAAAACGGAGGGATCTCTCCGCATTTCCTCTGCGATGGCGCTTTTCAGCGCGTCAGCAATCGACATCATAGCCATGGTCATTAACCCTCCCAAAACACGTTTTCCAAAGCGGACTCATTGGCCGGCAGCGGCGCCTGTTTGGCGTACTCCACGGCGTCGGCGATCTCTTTTTCGATGGCCGCTTCGATCTTTTCCAATTCCTCCTCGCCGATCACCTGCTCTTCCAGAAGGCGCTTGCGGAAGTTTTTCACAGGATCGCGCTGCTTGATCCACAGTTCCTCTTCGTCCTTGGCACGGTAGCCGCAGGCGTCGTTGCGGGAGTGACCGCCGTGGCGGTAGGTTTTCAGCTCCAGAATGGTGGGGCCTTCGCCGGCGCGGGCGCGGGCGATGGCGCGGGTCGCGGCCTCGTTCACCGCCACCACGTCGTTGCCGTCCACCACCTCGCTGGGGATGCCGTAGACGGCGGCCCGGTCGGCGGCCACGTTCTTCTGGCAGCAGGTCAGGGAGATGGATGTGTTGGCGGAGTACAGGTTGTTCTCGCAGACGTAGACCACGGGCAGTTTCCACAGACCCGCGGCGTTCATGGTTTCGTGGTAGGAGCCCTCGTTGCTGGCGCCGTCGCCGAAGAAACAGACCACCACGTTGTTTTTTTTCTGCATCTTGAAGGCCAGGCCCACGCCGGCGGCGATGGGCAGGTTGCCGCCCACGATGGCGTTGGCCACCATGGCGCCCACGGAGATGTCGCCGGTGTGCATGGCGCCGCCCTTGCCGCCGCAGCAGCCCTCAGCCTTGCCGAACATCTCGCACATCATGGCTTTGACGGGAATGCCCTTGGCGATATCGTGTCCGGCGGGACGGTGGGTGGAAGCCATCCAGTCGTCCGGCGTCAGGTCGTACAGCATTCCCACGGCGCTGGCTTCCTCGCCGGTGCTCTGGTGGATGGTGCCGGGCATGATGCCCTCCAGGAACAGGTAGTAGATGCTCTCCTCATACTTGCGGATCTCGAACATCTTCTTGTACATGCCCAATGCTTTTTCTTTGTTGGGAAATTGGCTCATGATTCTTCTGCCTCCTATATATCCTATTTCAGTGCGCCGGGTCAAACGCGTTCCGGCGCGCGATGATGTTTTGTTCAGCGCAGGATTTCGTCCATGGCGTGCCCGTCGGCCTGGGGCAGGGTGACGCCCAGAAGCTTTGCGTAGGTAGGTGCTTCGTCCACGATCCTGCCGCGGCCGAGCACCACGTTGTCCCTGATGTCGGGTCCCTTGGCCACAAAGACCGGCTGCGGACCGTAATCGGGCATATAACCGTGGGTGGCGCGGCCGAAGCGGTAGTCCGACGCGTCGAAGTTCTGTACCAGGGGGCGCACGGCGCTGTCGCCGAAGGAGGTGTAGCCGTCGCTTTCGATGACGAAGGTGAAACCGCCGTAAAGCTGCTCCTCGTTTCGGGCCTCCTCCGCCGTGTAAATGCGGCCGATGCCGAACACGCCCTCGGTCTGCAGATCCTCCAGCACCTGCCGGGTCTTTTCCTTCAGGGCCTCGTCCCCGGGGTCCCTGAGATAGACCAGCGTGGACATGGCATTGGAGAAGCAGTAGGCCTGCCAGTCGGTGACGGTGCCCTTTTCATCCACCTGAATGAGTCCGGCATCTGCCAGCTTCACGTTGAGGTTGATGGCTCTGTTGATGTCCCGCTGCCCGTGGTCGCTGACAAGGAACAGGTTCGTTTCCTCCTCCACGCCCGCCTCCCGGCAGGCGTCCATAACAAGGCCGATGTATTGATCCAGATCCGCCACGGCTTTTTGCAGGTACTCGCTGAAGGCGCCGTGGGCGTGGCGGTAGCTGTCGAAGGCGCCGGTGTGGATAAAGGTCAGCTCCGGGCGGTACTGCCGGATGATGTCGCAGCTGACGTGAACGATGAAATCGTCCACCTGCGGGATCACCATGAAGTGCTTCTTCCCGCCCAGGCGGTAGTCCTTGTCCAGATATTTGGCGTTGTCCTCCAGAATGCGGAGCACCTCCTCGCTGGAACCGGCCCGCTGGAAGCTGCTGCGCAGGGTGTCGCCCGCCTCGGGCATCCAGTACTCATCCATCAGGTAATCGATGTCGGGATGGCGGCCGGTAACGGGCCAGGCGACGGCGGCGGTGCGGTAACCCGCCTTTTTGGCGGCGGTAAAGATGTCCTCCACGGCGATGGCGTCGCTGAACCATTTCCAGTTGTCGTTCTTGTTCTCGGTGGTAAAGTTAAAGTTGCTGGTGACCTGATGCTTGCCGGCGTAGCAGCCGGTGGCCATGCTCACATGGATGGGGTAGGTCACCGAGGGATAGATGGTGCGCATGCCCTTTTTGCACTCGCTGCCGCCCGCCAGATATTTCTGAAAGTTGGGCAGCTTCCGCAGCTGTTCCACATCCTCGCAGACCATTGCGTCTGCAGAAATGACGACGATTCGTTTCTTCTTCATGTTTTTGCTTCCTCTCACATGGTTTCAGTATTGTAAAACAGTCTGCAGGGCGTGCTGCCAGCCCCGGAGCTTTTCGCGCCGCTGCGCCGGGTCCATACGGGGTGTAAAGACGGCTGTTTTTTGTTGGGCGATCAGTGCGGCGTAGTCGTACAGTCCCATGGCGATGCCCGCCAGATAGGCGGTGCCGATGCCGGAGAGCTCCTCGTGCTCCGGGATCACCACCGGGCAGTCCAGAATATCGCTCTGGAACTGCATCAGGTACTCGTTGTGGGTGGGACCGCCTGCCACACGGAATTCCCGCGGCGGTGTGCCCACGTCCTTTTCGATGGCGAATACCACGTCGGCGATCTGGTAGGCCACGCTGTCGAGAGCGGCGCGCACCAGCTCCTTCTGCCCCGTCAGGCGGGTCATGCCCACATAGGCGGCGGTGGCGTCGGAACGCCAGTGCGGCGCGCCGATGCCGGTGAAGGCGGGCACCATGTAGGTGCGGTCGGCGGGATCGGCCTCTTCGGCCATGCGCCCGGTCTGAGATGCCTTCTCCACCAGGCGGGCGCTGTCCTTGAGCCATGTGACCACGGCGCCGGAATAATTGATGACGCCTTCGAGCGCATAGGCGGGCTTTCCGCCGATACGCCACGCCACCGTGGTGTTGACGCCAAAGCCGGAGAGGAGCGGCTCTTCTCCCACATTGACCATCACGCAGCTGCCGGTCCCGTAGCCGCACATGGCGTCGCCCGGCTGCACGCAGCCGTGGCTGAACAGCACCGCGTTGGAATCGCCGATATCGCCGCGGATAGGCACGGGATGGGGCAGCAGGCCGCCCAGGTCCGTTTCTCCGAACGATCCGTTGGAGTCGCACACCTCCGGCAGCATGCTCATGGGGATGCCGTACAGGCGGCAGAGCTCTTCGTCCCACTGCTGGGTATGGACGTTGAACAGCTCCGTGCGCCCGGCGTTGGAGGCGTCGGTTTTATGCACCCGTCCGCCGGTCAGATTCCAGATGGTCCAGGTGTCCATGGTACCGAGGCACAGCCTTCCCTGCTCCGCTTTTTCCCTGGCGCCGGGGATGTTCCTCAATATCCACATCACCTTTGGCGCCGAAAAGAAGGGTGAAAACTGCAGTCCCGTCTTTTCCCGCACCATCTTCTCCGTCTGCGGACCGCCGATCTCCCGGCACAGCCCGGCGGCGCGGCTGCACTGCCAGACCACGGATTCGCACACGGGTTCTCCGGTGGCCCGGTCCCAGACGGCCACGCTCTCCCGCTGATTGGTGACGGCCACTGCGGCAATGGCGCCGGGATCGACGCCGCTGTCGTTCACCGCCATGCGCGTGACGGTGAAAAGGTTGCGGGCAATCTCACGCGCGTCGTGGCCCACCCAGCCGCGGTCATTGACGAGCTGCCGGTGCGGCACATCGCGGCGGAGCATAAACTGTCCCGTTTCATCCAGCAGCATGGCCTTGGTTCCCTGCGTGCTCTGGTCGATGGCCAGTATATAATGGTTCTCCACGTCCGTTCCTCCCATTATAATTTTACTAATATTATAGGCGATCTCGGCTCTCCATAGTATGTATCATACCCCATAAAGCCCTGGAAATCAACCTGTATTTCCCTGTTTTTTTCAATATATGGTTTTAAATCAGTGCATCTACATGATTCTGATTTTAATTCCGTTTATATTTTGCTTTCATTATATTACTAATTTTATAATCTGTCCGGCGTCCGGCAGGCGGGCGTGTTTGCTTTGGAAAGGGCGGACGCAGGCCGCGGGGCAGACGCCTTTTTCCTCTTTCAGGCCGCCCCGTCGCTGTCCGGCAGGATCAGCTCGTCCAGCGCAGGCCAGAGGGCGGCGACCACCAGCACCTGCGTGCAGGAGATCATGAGGATCACATACAGCAGCACCGAAATCGGATAGAGCAGGATCGCCGCGTAACCCAGCCCGTAGGCAAAGGCGGCCGCCAGCGCGGCCCGGGGCAGGCGCCCCAGCGCCAGACACGCCGCGTTCCAGAGGGCTTCGCCGAACTTCAGCTCCGTGCCCGCCAGCACCGCCGTCAGGCACACGCTGACGATGGCCGCCAGAAAGCCCGCCAGCATGACCGCCGCCAGCAGGATGCCGCTCCCGCGGGGCACCGCCCGCGCAAGGGAAACGCACCACACCAGCAGGGCGCCGTAAGCGCCCACGCACGCTTCCAGGGCAACGCCCTTCCAGAATTTCTCCTTGAAAAGGCTCCGGAATTCCTTCACGCGGCTCAGACCGCAGCGATTGTCCAGGATGTTGATCATGGTGCCGGTCAGCGCCAGCAGCGCAGGCCCCGCCGTGACGACAGGCAGGCACAGAGCCGCCGTCAGCAGATTCAGCAGCACCAGTTCCTTGAATTCTTCGCCAAAGAGCCGTTTGAAGACATAGCGCATAGGGTTTTCCCCGCTTTCAAAAGATTAGTCCGTGTGCTGCACCTGATAGTGGCCGTCGGAACTGGGTGTTCCGTAGAAGGTCAGGTCGCGGACCCACTGGGACTGCACGTCGTAGGTGCCGTCGCCGGGGGTGGATACGCGCACCGCGCCGTCCAGGCAGTTGTAAAATGTCAGCACGTTCCTGGTGGAATAGCGCAGCGCCACGGTCTTGCTGGTAATACTATCATGCATGGCCGCCGCAATCAATGGTTTCATGTTTTCCACATAGGCGGCGCTGTTGGAGGTATCCCAGCCGTGGTGGTTCATCTTGACCACGTCGGAGCGGACGGACGTGCCGTATTTTTCGATCAGGGCGCTCTCGCCCGTGGCGTAGAGGTCGCCGCTGGTCCAGAAGCTGGAGCTGCCGTAGGTCAGGCGCATGGCGATGGAGCAGTTGTTCTCGTCCATATAGCCTGCCTTGATCTGGTCGATGGCGTCCCTGGCCGGGCTGTAGACAGACACGTTCACGTCGCTGCCGAAGGCGAAGGAGTCGCCCTCCCACAAAATGGTATAGGGAATCTGCTTGTCCGCCACGGTCTGCATCATACTGCGGTAGGTTCCGGAATCATATACGCTGGCGTTCATGTAAATTTGCCCGATGGGGAAGCTGTCGGCCACGGTGGCAAAGCCGCCGATATGGTCGGCATGGGGATGGGACATCACCAGAATGTCGATCTTTTCCACGCCCATGGACTTAAGCTGCGTCACCACCTCGGCGCCGCTGGGACGGTTGCCGCAGTCCACCAGCATGATCTTGCCGTCGGGCGAGGTGTAGACGCTGCTGTCGCCGCTGGTGACCATGTCCTTGCCGTCGCCGTCGTCGGAGGTGAGCGCGAGATAACGGACGGTGAGCTTGCCTGCATCCGCGGAAGTGTCAAAGACCCGGTCGGCGTAATTGCCGTCGGCCGGCGGTTGTTTTTCCGCCGTCGCCGTCTGGGACGCTGCTGCGCCGCAGGCTGTCAGGAGCAGCAGCGCCAGCGTCAGAAGGATGACTGTCAGTTTTTTCATACGTTTCCTTTTTCCTCTCAAAGCGGTGGAAAGGGGCAGAGCGTTCCGCTCCGCCCCTTTCCGTCTGATTCAGATCACTTGTTGGCAGCGTTATAAAGCTCGATGGCTTCCTGGATGGAATCGCAGGCAGTCTTGATGGCGTCCTCCACACTGGCGGTCGGATCGCCGGTCACGGTCTGGATGGCCAGCTTGTTGGCCGCCTTCATCTCGTTGGAGATGGGGATGTACGGGTTGTTGGCGGAATCGTCGGACTTGGCCAGGCTGTCGTACACGGCGGAGATGGCCGGGAAAGTCTTGGTGACGTATTCCTGATAAGAGGTGCTGTCATAGGTTTCCTTGTTGGGAGCCAGATAGCCGGTGCTGGTGGCGAAGTAAGCCGCCTCGTCGCCCTTGCTCATCCACTTGATGAACTCATAGGCGCCCTGCATCTGGGCAGTGTTGCCGTTGTTGCACACGAAGGTGCCGGTGCCGCCGGCAGGCTCGCCGGTGCGCTTGCCGCTTTCAGTGGCGGAAACCATGGGAACGATGCCCACCTTGAAGGCGCCGTCAACGGACTTGAGGATCTTGGTGGTCATGGAAACGACGCCCATCATCATGGCGCAGTCGCCGGAAGCCAGCTGCGGAATGATCTCGCCCTGATAGTCGGAACCGTAGGCGATGGCGAGGTTGTTGGCATAGAGCTTCTGATAGTCGGTAAGCATGGTGGTCAGAGCCGCATGGACCTTGGCATCGTCCATGTACAGGCACTTGGTGATGGTGCCTTTGTAGCCGTTGCCGTTGTCGTAGGCCTGGATGCCCTCGCGGCCCAGCGCCGCGTTAAAATAGAACCCGTCGGGATGGAAGCCGATGCCGTAGGTGCAGTAGCCGCCCTTGACCAGCTTCTCGCAGGCCGCGTACAGGTCGTCGAAGCTCTGAATGTCGGAGGCCTTGATGCCGGCCTTCTCCAGCATATCGGCGTTATAGAAGATGCCGCCGTAGCTGTAGCCGCAGGGATAACCGACCTGATTGCCCTTGTCGTCGCAGTACGCGGCGCGAATGGCATCCCAGGTGCCGGTGAGCTGGGTCCAGCCGTCCTTGTCGGCGGTGATGTAGCTCTGCAGCGGCGCGCAGTAATCAGATTTTGCGTAGGTAGCCACGTTCTCCACAGCGCCGTTGAACATGGCGGGCAGTTCGTTCTTGGCAGTGGACTGGATCTTCGCGTTCACCTCAGACTGAGAGCCCTGGAATTCGATGCTGACCACATATTTGGTCTGGCTGGCATTGAATTCGTCTGCGATCTTCTGCAGATACCCGATGTTCGTGTCGCCGAAGTACGTCCACAGAACCACGTCCACAGGGCCGGAACTCTCCGTGGTGGTCGTTGTGGTGGTGGAAGCGGACTTGCCGCAGGCAGTGATGGCCAGAGCCATGACAGCTGCCAGGACCAGTGCAAGAATCTTTTTCATACCATTTTTCTCCTCTTTTCATTAATTTTATAAAAAGCAATCTGCTTTCTATACAGGATAGGTGCCGGGGTCAGCCCTTGACGCCGCCGGCGGTCATGCCCTTGATGATGTAATCCTGTCCGAAGATATAGACCACCACGGAGGGGACGATGGCCACCACCGCACCGGCCAGGATCTGGCCGTAGCTGATGATGTCGGAGGTCGTCAGGAAGGAAATGCCGATCTGGATGGTGCGCATGGTGTCCTTGTTGGTGACCAGCAGGGGCCAGAAGAACTGATTGTAGATCTGCACGAAGAGGTACACCGCCAGGCTGGAAATGGTGGGGATGGACAGAGGCGTTGCGATGCGGAACAAAAAGCCCATGTCGCTGCAGCCGTCCAGCGTGGCCGCCTCCTTGAAGTCTTTCGGCAGCGTCAGGTAGTACTGGCGCATGAGGAAGATGGAGGTGCCGGATACCAGCGAGGGCAGGATCAGCGCCATATAGGTGTTGATGAGGCCCATGTTCTGGATGGTCACATAGTTGGTGATGACCACCACCTCGCCGGGGATCATCATGGTGGCGAGCACCAGGGTAAAGAGCAGCTTTTTAAGGGGAAATTCGAAGTAAACGAAAGCATAAGCCGCCAGGCTGGAGAACACGACCTGCCCGATAATGGCGCAGGCGCAGACGATCACGGAGTTTTTCAGATAGGCCAGCAGGGGCACCTTTCTGAAAACCTCCACATAGTTCTGAATCGTGGGGTTCTCGGCGATCAGCTTCAGCGGGTAAGTGACCAGCGTTTCCTCCGTCTGTATGGAGAAGGCCACGCCGATGATCAGCGGCGCGATGAAGATGATGCCCAGGATCACCTTGATGATAAAGGAAGTATTGGATTTTACCTTCTTTTGTTGTTTTGCAGTCATCATTGATAATGCACCACCTTATTTTCCAGGGCGAACTGGATGCGTGTAAAGAGGAAGATCAGCAAAAACAGGAAAATCGCCTGCACGCACGCCGTTTCAAATCGCCCGTTGATGATGGCGTTTTCATAAATGTAGTAGATCAGCGTTTTGGTGCTGTTGGCAGGTCCGCCCTGCGTCAACAGCTTGATCTGTGCGAAGGTCTTGAAGGAACTGGCGATGTTCAGGAACACCACGAAGAAGATCTGAGGCGAAGCCATGGGGATGATGATGTGGCGGATTCGCTGCAGCGGTCCCGCGCCGTCGAGCCACGCGCTCTCCAGCAGGTCCTCCGGCACGTTGCGGAAGCCCACCAGCAAAAAGATGAAGCTCACGCCGATGTGCATCCAGATGGTCATGGCGCACACCGCCCAGATGGCCGTGGGTTTTTCGGTCAGCCACGAGATGTTGGTGCCCAGAATGTTGTTGAGCAGGCCGTTCTTCTGACGGTAGATAAAAAGGAAGATGGCGGCCGCCGGTGAAGAGGCAATGGCCATAGGCAGGGCGTACATCGTCTGATATACCTTGGAAAAGCGCACCTTTTTGGTGGCCAGCAGGGCAAAGATCATGGCCACCAGCATGGTGCAGATCAGGTTGACCGCCGCCATTTTCAGCGTGATGCCCACCACGTTCCAGAAGGAAGCCTTGGACAGCACGCGCGTCCAGTTGGCGAAGCCCACCCACTTGCTGAAGTTGCCGGCCTTGTTGGTCAGCGCAAAGGACAGGATGATCGTTCTGATAAACGGGTAAAAGGTGAACATGGTAAACAATGCCATGGCCGGCGCGATCAGCAGGTACGGCAGCGGCCGCACCCGTTTCTTCTTTGCCAGCGGGAGTTCTTTTTGTCTTGACATCTCTCTTCCTTTCCCGGCCGAAGGCCGAAACGGTTATTGCAGGATTTGTCTGATCCGTTCAATGTCGCTGTGGATCAGCGAATGTGTGATGTGCGGTCCCGGCGCATACTCAAGAATCAGCTCCGCCGCCGGGCAGTACTGCCCGATGACACGCAGCAGGTCCTCCGCCTGCTCCGGCGTATAGCACAGCCCCGTTTCAAAAAGGGGCCTGTGCAGGTCGTGGACGCCGTCCGTGTTGTGCAGATGGAACGCGCCGATGCGCGTGCCCAGCCGCTCCACCACAGCGGGAAGGTCCCAGCCGTTGGCCATGGCGTGGCCGGTGTCGATGAGGGCGTCCACCTCCGGCGGCAGGTCGCCGAAGAGAGCTATAAACTCCTCTTGATCAAAAAGGACATTGCTCTTGGCGGGATAGCCCACGTTTTCCACCATCAGGCGGACGTTTTTCTGCCGGGCTTCCTGCGCCACGGCCCAAATGGCCTGGCGGGCATATTCCTGCAGCTGCGTCCGTTCCTCCGGCAGCACGATCTTTTCATGGGTGTGCATCACCATGGAGTCGGCGTGGAAATCCCTGTACCAGCGGAAGGCCCGCCGGAAGCGCCGTTCCATGTCGCGCCGTTCCTCGCTGTCGGGGGCGCCGCAGATCTCCACAAACGGCGCGTGCAGCGTAATCGGGAGATCCGCCAGACGCCGCTGCTGGGCGTCCAGCAGGGCGTTGAACTCAGGATAATGCCAGCTGGTTCCCAGCTCGATGCCCGTGTCGGCTTCCGCCCGCGCCAGCGCCGCCAGTCTGTCATAGTCCCGGAAGTCCGTACAGAAGGCGGAGAGATAGATCCGTTTCATGGCTCCGCCTCACGCCAGAACGTGGTAGGGACACGGCGGACAATAGAGGTACAGACTGCGGTATTGGGGATGCCCCTTGGTATACGCAAAAAGGAAACGTTCCATCACGCGCTGTTCCTCCTCGGTGCCATCGGCGCGCATGACCAGCCATTCAAGATCGGCATAACGCATCTCGTGCGCCGCGTAACCGAACAGCTGCTCGCAGTAGCCCTTCCCCGCCAGCTCGGGAACGATGTACATGGTGTCCAGCAGTCCCGTGTCGGCTGGCAGCATCGGGTCCTCGCCGAGGCGGACGAAGCCGGTGACACTGTCCCGCAGGTAACTGATGGCAATGTAGTTGGGATGGCGCCGCAGCAGCGCTTCAGCCTCCCGCAGGTATGCTTCCGCGTTGAAGGGCTGACCCCGCAGCGCCGCGTTTGCCTCCGCCAGACGCAGCAGTTCTTCCTTCTGTTCCGGCAGGCGGCAGGGATACACGGCCATATTCACGTCCGCTCCCGCGACGCCGCCCCAGGCCCTTTGCAGCTGCGGCGGCAGGTGCGAGGCGTCGTTCATGAACTTCACCGAAATACGGCCGTCCTGGTCGACGTGCAGCAGGCTCACCGATGTGTTGTCGCCATGGCCCAGTTCCTTGACTTCCGTCATGGGTTTATTTAAAATGGTGCACAGCGCCGCTTTGATGCTGCAGGAATGGGAAACCGCCAGGGCGGTGCCGTTCTCCCCCACCTCCCGGGCAATCCGGCGCAGCTCGAAGATCAGACGGTCGGACACCTGGCAGAAGGTGGAGGCTCCGGGCGTCTGCAGCGCCCAGGGCGTTTCGCCCCATGCCTTGTTGGCTGCCGGGTACTCCCGGGCGATATTGCCCCACGCCATGTCCTCCCAGACGCCGGTGGTCACTTCCCGCAGCAGGATACGGACGTGGACGGGCAGATTTCTTTCCCGGGCAATGGGGTCCACTGTCATAACGGAGCGGTAGGAATCGCTGGAATAGATCCCGTCGATCGGTATGTCGGCGAAACGGCGGCGCAGCATTTCGTTTTGTTCGTAGCCCTTGGCCGTCACCAGAGCATCCACATGAGCCTGGGTCCGCCGGCAGGCGTTCCCCTCCGATTCGCAGTGTCGTATCAAATAAATATCTGCCATAGCTCTCTCCCATCCTTCGCAGCGCGTCGTTTTCCGTCCCCGCCGTCCTTTTAAGGCGAAGCCGCGGAACTTCCCCGGCTTCTCTTTTAAGTAATATTACTAATTTTACATAAATTTCGCATGGATTAAATTTAAATTTAAAATAGAAAATTAGTAATCATTTTTTACTTCATTGGTTTCAGTTTAGCATAGCTCCTCCTGGAAATCAACCCATTTTTTTGGCAATTTTCGCTTTATTTTTGATTGTCTTCCCACCTTCCATTAGGCAACATGTGCAACTTGAACAGTTATCGTTTTCCTTTTTGTGCAAAATGATAAGGGCTCCGATTCTGTTATTTTTTAAATTTATATTACTAATAATAGACAAATAATTAACGATACATTTCTCAAAAATTTTTGTTGTGTTTATTGATTATTAATTGAAAAAAATGGAACGCAGTGTTAAAATGGGGGAAAATTGAACAAAGCAGCAGGAGGCGCTTATGCGTACAAAAGGAGCCACCATGCAGGACATTGCCGAGGCGGCGGGGGTTTCGCAGTCCACGGTATCCATGATCCTGAATCAAAAATCGAATGCCTTCCCCGCGGCCACCATTGAAAAGGTCATGGCGGCGGCCGTGTCGCTGAACTATCACTTCCGCCGGTCAGCCGTGCCGGCGTCCAACAATACAGTACTTGTCATCTGCGTGCAGGCCACGAACCCGTACTACGCGGCCATGCTGCAGGGCATTGACCGGGCGGCGATTCCGCAGTCCATCAATATTGTTACCTCCTGCACCTATCACAATCCGGCGGTGGAAAGCGCCGCGCTGCAGATGGCCATCGACCAGCATTTTCTGGGCGTCATCTTCCTCTACCCCCCCGACAACGAAGAGGCCTATGAAAGCGCCAATCCCCGCATTCCCATTGTGACCATCTGCGACAAGTCGAGCCGCGTGGCCGGCGACATTGTGGAGCTGAACAACTTTGAAGCAGGCGTCCTGGCGGCCAGCCATCTGCTGTCCCTGGGCCACACCAATATCGCCGTGCTGACGCACTCTTCGGACAGGGCCACCACTTCGCAGGCGACCCGTGTCAACGGGATCCTCTCCGAGGTGCGGCAGGTGGTGTCGGAGGATCATCTGCTGGTTCTCACCGGCAACAACGCCAAGGCCGGGATCCTGGAGGAGAAGTGCTTCCACTACCATGTGGGCTACTCGCTGGCGCAGAATAAGAAGCTGTATCACAACGGCATCACGGGGCTCATCTGCGTCAATGATCTGATGGCCTACGGCGTGATGGACGCGCTGATCGAAAAGGGCTATCGCATCCCGGAGGATTTTTCCGTCATCGGATCGGACAATCTGCTCTTTTCCAGCATGTCCCGCGTGTCGCTGACCACCATTGAGCATCACCCCGACATCGTGGCGCAGTCGGCGCTGACCACGCTGCTCAACCGCACCCACATGTCGGTCACCAACCAGTCGGCTTCCAACACCGCCAGGTTTCAGGTCCAGTGCAAGCCGAATCTGATCGTCCGCGGTTCCACCGGTCCCGTCCGCACCGGCGTTCTCCCGCCGGCGGAAACGCCGGCGAAGAGCGAGGCGCGGCCATGAGCGGTTTTCCCGTGGTGCTCATCGCCGACATGGACCAGACGCTGCTGGACAGCAGCTGTCAGATCTCGGAGGAGAATCTGGCCGCCATCGCCCGTCTGCGGGCGGCAGGCGGAGGCTTCACAGTGGCCACCGGGCGGCCAAGGCGGGGCGTTCTTCTGTACCCCCGGCTCCTCCCCTATATCACACTGCCGATGATCTGCTGCAACGGCGCGGCGCTGTACGACGGACGTGCGGGCGCCTTTGTGATGACCCGTCATCTGCCCCAAAGCGCCCGGACGCTGGCGGCACGCGTGCTGGCGGCGCATCCGTCCTTCGGCTGCCTTGTCTATCTGGGAAACGGCGATGCCCTCTGCACGCTGCGCCAAACGGAGCTGACGCAGGAGGTCGTGCTTCACCGCGAGCAGATCCCCGCGCCGCTGATGACTCTCGCCGCGGTGCCCGATCCCTGGATCAAGCTGGTATTTGCCTCCTCCGATACGGAGGAAATCGCCGCCTGCGCCGCCGCCATCCAAGCCGACAGCGCCGACGTGAACGTGACGCTGACGGAGCGCCGCTTTATTGAGGTGCTGCCGCGCGGCGTTTCCAAAGGGTCCGCGCTGCAGGAGCTGGCGCGGTTGTCCGGCCTTACGGCGGAACAGTTCGTCGCCGTGGGGGACAGCACCAACGATCTGCAGATGCTCCGCTGGAGCGGCACGGGCGTGGCGGTGTCCAACGCGGACAGCGCCGTGCTGGAGCTGGGCTTCCCCGTCTGCGCCGACCACAACGACGGCGGCGTGGCCGACTGCATCCGCCGTTATGTCCTTCCGCGGCTTTCCTGAACCTATTTTCAGCGTTGCTTTTTTACGCGGTGAAGCGTATAATGGAAAGCACCGGGAAAATTATCATTCTCTAAATCATCATTCTCTTTGCACTGCCTTTTAGCTACAGTACAAACTGAGCAGGCGATGGCGCGGCGACGCGCTGTGGGGCCGGGTCACGACGGTGACAGTAGATATAACCATCTGCGGGACAGTAGTACCTCGATACCGTTCCGCAGATGGGTTTTTTATACCCTTCTGCCGGAAACAATGCGCGCTGACCGCGCTATTTTCCAACAGGAGGTTCTTTTTTATGGATCGTTTCCAGCGAAAGCCGTCTTCTTCCGGCCCGTCCCAGCCGCCCGTTCTGACGTCCTCACAGGCCGACCGCATCATCGCGCAGGTGTCGGCGGTGGGGATCGTGGGCAACATTCTGCTCAGCACGTTCAAGCTGATCGCGGGCATCACCGCCCATTCGGGGGCCATGCTCTCCGACGCCGTCCATTCGCTTTCGGACGTCTTTGCCACGCTGATCGCCCTGATCGGGGTAAAGCTGGCGCGGAAATCCGCCGACAGGGAACATCCCTTCGGCCACGAGCGGCTGGAGTGCGTGGCCTCGCTGCTGCTGGCCATCATACTGCTGATCACGGGCCTTGCCATCGGCTACGCGGGTCTATCCAAGATCCTGGCGGGCAGCTATGCACAGCTGGCCGTGCCCGGCATGCTGGCGCTGATCGCCGCCGTGGTGTCCATCGTGGTAAAGGAGAGCATGTTCTGGTACACGCTGCACTACGCCAAACTGCTGCATTCCTCCGCGTTCCACGCCGACGCCTGGCATCACCGCTCCGACGCGTTTTCCTCCGTGGGCTCTCTGGCCGGCATCGCCGCGGCCCGCATGGGCTTCCCGGTGATGGACGCCGTGGCCAGCGTGATCATCTGCTGCTTTATCCTCAAGGTGGCGTATGACATCGGCATCGACGCCCTGCGGAAGATGACGGACTGCGCCTGCTCCGACGAACAGGAGCAGCAGATCCGCGCGTGCATTCTGTCCGAGGCCGGCGTGCTGGGCATCGACAGCCTGCGCACGCGTCTTTTCGGCGACCGCATTTATGTAGAAGCCGAAATCGTGGCCGACGGGCAGGAATCCCTGACGGAGGCTCATGCCGTGGCCGAGCGCGTTCACGACTCCATCGAGCAGCGCTTTTCCGTCGTCAAGCATATCTCGATCCATGTCAACCCGGCCCGCGCCGAAACCGTCTGATCCCGCCCGCAAAAAAACTCTTTTGAAAAACCGCTGTGCCTCACGGCACAGCGGTTTTTTTATCTTTTTTCCGCGTTTCCGGTTCACGACCGGGCAGTGCCTCCGGCCTTCGCCGCGCTCCGCCGCCCGTTAGCTTAGGCAGACCGCCATTCCCCGCGGCGGAACGGCGCTTTCTCCGCCGGGCAGGGGTGCCGCCCCCGCCCGCCGCCTTCCGCTCGCCGCGGGCCGGGCGCGGCCGCCGTGCGCCTCTCCTGCCGGAAACGCACGGCTCGTTTCCTTCTTTTTTCCCGGCGGCATGCGGCCTTCTGCTTCCTCTCCTTTTGCCGGCGGCCGCCATCAGCACGGGCGTCAGAAGCGCGGCGAAGGCCGCCGTGCGGATCGGGGCGCCGGGGCGGCCGCCGGCGGCGCGCGTAAGGCGGGCGGCTCTGACCGTCACCTTCTTGATGCCTCCGGGCACGGGAGTCCCGTTGCTGCGGTCGGGGATCTCCACCTTGATGCGCCCGTCGGCCGGCGCATAGCCCGCGGCGGCCTCCGTCTGCTGCAGATAGCAGGTGCCGGCGTCCAGCCCTGTCAGACGCCCGATGCCGTCGGCGCCGGTTTCGATGCGGCCGGCTCTGGTGACGCCGTCGGCGAGGTACACGTCGAAGGCGGCGCCTGCGAGCGTCCTGCCCGGCTGCTCGGCATCCACCGCCAGCACCTGCAGTCCGTAAGAATACAGGGCGGCCGCGGCGGACAGGCTGACGGCATCCGTTCCGCCGGGATCGCAGGTCAGCGTGGCCGTGCCGATGTTGGCGTCCCCGATGAGAATATTGCCGTTGACCTCGGCGGTGTAGGTGATGACCAGCGCGGTAACCCCTTTGACGTCCCGGGGCGCAAAGGACCACCGGGGACCGTCCCCGCCGGCGCAGGACACCGCGGTGCCTTCCGTCGTCCTGACGCTGACGGTGCGCCCGAAGGTAAGTCCTTCCGGCAGACGGTCGCTGACGGAAAACGCGACGGCGGCGTCCGGGTCACAGGCGGGGACGGTGACCGTTACGGTGCAGGTCACGGTGTCGCCCACGGCGGCCTGATTGTCGCTGATGCCCTTGGCGATGGCGGCCTCCGCCCCGGCGGAAACGGACAGCCGCGCCGCCAGCGTCAGCGTCAGCACGGCCAGAAGCGCGCCGACGGTCTGTTTCACCTGTTTCATAAACGGTCTTCCTTTCGGCGCGGCTGTCCGCCCGTCTTTTCTTTCGGCGCGTCGGCTTCCCTGTCCGGCCTGTTCGCGGGCCGCCGCGGCGTCCGGTCCTTTCGCCCCGGCTTATCCGGCGTCATTGCTTCGGCAGGGCTTCGGACCTTCTCCGAAAACGGCGCTCTCCGCCTTCTCCTGCTCCAGTGCCCGGCAGCAGTCGGGGCAAAGCTGGCCGGCGGCGGATACATAGCCCGTCCGGCAGTCCACGGGCAGGGCGCAGGGAACGTCCGTTATCCGGCCGCACAAAACGCAGCGCTCCATTTCCGCCGGCAGTTCGAACACGCGGCAGGGAACAGCCCCGTTCTTCTGCGCCGCGCCGTGCGGGCGCGGCCGTTTTCCCCTGCAGGATGCCAGATTCATTATAGATGTCCTTTCGCATATAATTTGTCGCAGCCAGAGGGACCGCCGGGATTTTTCGCGCGCGTCTTGACATTTGGCCTCAACAGTGGTAAAGTCCGTTGTAAATCAAAGTAAAACCGATGAGTAAGAGGAGTAACCTTCACGAAGGCGCAAAGAGAGCCGTTGGCGGTGGGAATACGGCAGCCGGGAGGACAGGTGAATGGACTTACGAGGGCAAAGCGAAAGCCTCCGGGCCGGTAGCCGTCGCCGGCAGCCGCGGCCGTTATCCGGCGGAGCGTATGACTGTACGCGTTGAGAGGGCGCCTTTGGCGTCAATTTGGGTGGTACCGCAGGAATATCGTCCTGTCCCATAGGAAACTATGGGGCAGGACGTTTTTTATGTCCTGTCAATCATGATCGCAGGAGGAAAAGCAAAATGAAAAAAGTGATTCTGACCGGGGACCGTCCCACCGGCAGGCTGCATGTGGGACACTATGTGGGTTCGCTGCGGGAGCGGGTGCGCCTGCAAAATTCCGGCGCTTACGACAGCGTCAACATTATGATCGCGGACGCTCAGGCGCTGACGGACAACATCGAGCAGCCCGATAAGGTGCGCGAGAACATCGCGGAGGTGGCGCTGGACTATCTGGCCTGCGGCCTGGACCCCCGGAAATCCACGCTGTTCATCCAGTCCCAGATCCCGGAGCTGTGCGAGCTGAGCTTTTATTATATGGATCTGGTGACGGTTTCCCGTCTGCAGCGCAACCCCACGGTGAAATCGGAGATCCGGATGCGGAATTTTGAAGCCAGCATTCCCGTGGGCTTTTTCACCTACCCCATCAGCCAGGCGGCGGACATCACCATCTTCAAAGCTACCACGGTGCCCGTGGGCGAGGATCAGCTGCCCATGCTGGAGCAGGCCCGGGAGATCGTGCGCCGTTTCAACGCCGTCTACTCCCCCGTTCTGGTGGAACCGGACATCCTGCTGCCGCAGAACGAAGCCTGTCAGCGCCTGCCGGGCATCGACGGCAAGGCCAAGATGAGCAAATCCCTGGGCAACTGCATTTACCTCTCCGACGAGCCGGAGGCCATCCGCGCCAAGATCATGGAGATGTACACCGACCCCACCCATCTGCAGGTGAAGGACCCCGGCCATCTGAAGGGCAATACGGTTTTTACCTATCTGGACGCCTTCTGCACGGAGGAGCACTTTGCCCGCTACCTGCCGGAGTACGCCGGTCTTGCCGAGCTGAAGGCCCACTACACCAAAGGCGGCCTGGGCGATATGAAGGTCAAGAAATTCCTCAACAGCGTCCTGCAGGAAACGCTGGAGCCCATCCGTCTGCGCCGCAGGGAGTATGAAAAGGATATTCCGGAGGTCTTTCGCATCCTGAAGGCCGGCAGCGAAACCGCCCGGGAAACCGCCGCGCAGACCATGGACGAGGTGCGCCGCGCCATGCGCCTGAACTATTTCGACGCCGATTTCATCCATTCCCAGGCCGATAAATACGCTCTCTGAACCGTTTTCAAGAAAAATACAGGAAGGACGAAACCCGTCTTTCCTGTATTTTTCGTCTGTCCCGCGGTTCTTTTTCCCGTTTCTGCCGCGTTCTCCGTTTTATCTCTTTCTTGTGTTTTAGCACTCTCGTGTCAAGAGTGCTAATGTTTACATTTGGTTCATAAGAATGGCAATATTTGTTCACAAATCAAGTTTATCATCATAATTGTTCCAAGGGGAACAGAGGATCACGCAAGAAAGGAAGCGGTTCCCATGAGCCGGTTTGTTTTCTGAAAACGGCAGCGCGGCAGCCGGTCACAGCCGCCCCACATTTTTTAATTTATTACTTTTTAGGAGGTAATTGTATGTTTCTCACTCCGTATCGCAGACACAATGATATGATGGCCGATCCGTTCCGTGCCATGGACGAACTGGAAAAGAGCTTCTTCGGCAATGTTTCCGCCAACAGCTTCCGGACGGATATCCGGGACACCGGCGACGCCTTCGTACTGGAGGCCGATCTGCCGGGCTTCAGCAAGGACGACATTCACATTGACCTGGAGGACAACTACGTGACCATCGAGGCCGAGCGCCACTCCGACTACGAAAAGAAAGACAAGAAGGGCGACTATGTCTGCTGCGAGCGCTCTTACGGTTCCTTTGCCCGCAGCTTCGACACCACCGGGATCGACACCGGCAGCATGAAGGCCGCCTTTGAAAACGGCGTTCTGACGCTGACCATGCCCAAGCTCAAGGAGGTCAAGTCCTCCGGCAGACGCCTGGAGATCGAGTAATTCTCCCCCGTTAAGCCGTTCGGCTCCGTAAAAGCCGAATGTCCCCCCAAAAGAAAAAGGCCCGCCTTCTATACGGAAGGCGGGCCTTTTCATGCGCCGCGGGAGGCGGATATCCTCCGCCCCTGCGTATCTTTTATTTTTCCACCGCCATCATGGTTTCGCCCCAGTCGCTCAGGCTCTCCAGAATGGGCATCAGCGCGTCGCAGGCGGCCGTGGTGGCGTACTCCACCCGCACGGGCACCTCCATGTACTCCTTCCGCACCACCATGCCGTCCTGTTCCAGTTCCCGCAGAGCGCCGGCCAGAACGGTGTTGGAAATGCCGTCCAGCCTGCTGCGCAGAGCGTTGTAGCGCAGGGTTCCGCCGTTGTTCAGCGCGCAGAGGATCTGCACCTTCCATTTGCCGCCGATGATGTCCATGGCGCAGCGCAGGGGGCAGGTTTCCAGGCACGGACAGTTATAATGTGTTTTGATCAAGGTAAGCCCTCCCTTACTTGGTCAGAAAAAACTGCGTTCTTGTGTGTACGGGTTTTCTGTGATACCATCATAGCAGATCAGAAAAGCGGAGTAAATAAGAAAAACGTATTACAGGAGAACGACATATGCACATCTACTGGCAGGGGCTGACCATGGGGCTGGCCTATGTGGCGCCCATCGGGCTGCAAAATCTGTTCGTCATCAACACGGCGCTGACCCAGCCCCGAAAGCGGGTGTATCTCACGGCGCTGATCGTGATCTTTTTCGATATTTCCCTGGGTCTTGCCTGTTTTCTGGGCATCGGCGCGCTGATGCAGGCGCTGCCGTGGCTGCAAAAAGCGGTGCTGGCCGTCGGCAGCGTCATCGTCATCTGGATCGGCATCGGCCTTCTGCGGGCTCACAGCACCATGGACACCTCCACCAAGGTGGACGTCCCCATCTTAAAGGTGATCTCCACCGCCTGCGTGGTCACATGGTTCAACCCCCAGGCGCTGATCGACGGCACCATGATGCTGGGCGCTTTCAAAGCCACCCTGCCCGCCGGCACCGACGCCTTTTTCATCGGCGGCTTTGCCTCAGCCTCCGTTCTCTGGTTTCTGGGCATCTCCACGATGATCTCCCTGTTCAGCGCCCGGTTCAACGACAAGGTGCTGCTGGTCATCAACCGGGTATGCGGCGTTGTCATCGTCTTTTACGGCGTCAAGCTCTTCTGGAGTTTTCTGGCGCTGATGATCCCCGGCTTCCCGGCCCTCCCCTTCTGACAGAAAATGCGCGGCGCCCTTGCCAAAAGGGCGCCGATTTGCTATATTGAAGGAAATCCGAAAGGAGGCCTGTCCATGAGAACACTGAAGCTGGCGCTTCTGGGCTTTGGCAGCGCCGGGCGCGCCTTCGCCCGTCTGCTGCTGGAAAAAGAAGCCGAGATCGAAGCGCGGTACGATACGCAGGTGGCGGTGACCGCCATCGTCACCGGCTCCCACGGCACGCTTACGAACAGCGCGGGCCTGGACCTGCGGGCGGCGCTGGACACCGCCGAAGGCGGAGGCCGTTTCCCCGACGGCGACACGGCCATAGAGGTGGCGGAGCGGGGCGATTACGACGCTCTTCTGGAATTGACGCCCCTGAACATCCGCACCGGCCAGCCCGCCATCGACCATATCAAAACCGCTTTTGCCCGGGGCAAGCATGTGGTCACCGCCAACAAGGGGCCCATCGCCTGGGCCTATGACGACCTGCGGGCCCGGGCCCGGCGGCAGGGCTGCCTCTTTTTCTATGAAACCACGGTGATGGACGGCACCCCCATTTTCAATCTGGCGGAGTACACGCTGAAAATGGCCCGCGTCACGGAGGTGTCCGGCATCCTCAACACCACCACCAATTATATGCTGGAGCAAATGGCTGCCGGCAATCCCCGTGAGGAGATCCTCGCCGCCGGCCGGCGTCTGGGCTTCATCGAAGCCGACCCCGCCATGGACATCGAGGGCTATGACGCCGCCGCCAAGCTCACCGCCCTTTTGAACGTTCTGATGGACGCCCACATGACCCCCGACCGGGTGGACCGCACCGGCATCGAGCATATCACTCCCGCCGATATCCAGGCGGCGGCAGAGCGGGACTGCGTCATCAAGCTGGTGTGCCGGGGCACGGTGAAGGACGGACAGGTGCAGGCGACGGTGAAGCCGGCGGAGGTGCCCCGGGGCGACCTGCTGGCCGCCATCGACGCCACCTCTTCCGTGGTGTCCCTCACCACCGACCTCATGGGGAAGCTCTCCATCGTGGAGCACGATCCCCTCATCGAGCAGACGGCCTACGGTATTTTCGGGGACGTGCTGCGGGTGCTGGAGGGTGTCGGCCGTGGATAAGAAAGAGCTGCGGCGGCAGATGACCCGGCGCAAAGAAAGCATGACCCCCCAGGAGATCGAAGCGTACAGCGCCGCGCTCACGGCGCAGTTTCTCTCCTCCCCCGCCTACCGCGGCGCCCAAAGCCTTTACGCCTACCTCTCTTTCAATCAGGAGGTGCGGACGGCGTCCCTTTTGCGGCAGGCTCAGGCCGACGGCAAGCGGGTGGCTGTGCCCAAGATCCTGGGCGGCGAGATGGTCTTTTTGTGGCTGGACGACCTCACCGCCGTCCGCGAGGGCTATTTCCATGTGCCGGAGCCTGTGGCGGACGGCCCGCTGGCGGACGACCCCACGGCGCTGGTGCTGGTGCCGGGTCTGGCCTTTGACGCCCGCGGGTACCGTCTGG